>Ga0209417_1001436_pt1 | contig 43523 bp, 53 predicted proteins | sample RifGroF2_FD_184002 | JGI IMG/M metagenome (GOLD analysis project Ga0209417, IMG submission 184002) | Groundwater microbial communities from Rifle, Colorado, USA - Groundwater F2 (SPAdes) (version 2) | ecosystem: Environmental > Aquatic > Deep subsurface > Groundwater | place: Rifle, Colorado...
CTTCGCCTATGACCAGCCGATCGGCTGGTCATAGGCGAAGATCTGGCCGAGCCAGTTCTGGATCCCCGCCGCGTTCTCGCCCCATTCGATGTAACTGAAGATCGTGTTGGGAAGCGAGAGCAGAATCGAAGCGAAGATGACCGGGATCACGTTGGCCGAGTTGATCTTGATCGGCAGGTTGGATTCGTTCTTGCCGGCGAACTTGGAGCCGGCGGGACGGTTCGCGTACTGGATCGGAATCTTGCGCGAGGCGCCCTGCATGTACGTGATGCCGACGAGGACGACGATGAACAACAGGATGCAGACGCCGAAGAGCACATAGCCGGCGAATTCGCCCTGGACCGCGGAGATGTTTGCTCCGAGCGCTCCGGCGGGGTCGGCGATATAGTACTGGATGAGCGAGGCGATCGTGCCCGGGAAGGAGATGATGATACCGGCGACGATCAGCATCGAGGAGCCGTTGCCGACGCCGTGCAGGGTAATCTGATCGGCAAGCCAGATCATGAACGCGGTTCCCGCGGTGAGGACGACGGCGATGTAGAAGTAGACGAGGAACCAAAGGTTCCGTCCGCCTGAGGTCGCCCAGTCGGCGACGCCGTATTCGAAGAGACTGTTCTCCGACCCTCTGAATGCGAAGGTCATCGCGATCGCTTGCACGAAAGCAAGCCCGATCGCCAGGTAGCGGGTCAGACGGCTGATCTTGGCCCGTCCGACTTCGCCCTCTTCGGCCCATTCCTTCAAGACGGGGATGATGTCCATCTGGAGGAGCTGGATGACGATCGAGGCGGTGATGTACGGGCTGATGCCGAGGGCGATGATCGAATAGTTGCGCAGCGCGTCGCCGGAGATCGAGTTGACGATGCCGAGGAAGCCGCTGTTTTCGAACAGGTCGGTGAGTGATTCGGGATTGATGAGAGGCATGGTGACATAGGTGAGGAGCTTGAAGACCAAGAAGGCGATCAGCGTGAAGCCGAGCCGTTTCAGGACGTCCTTGTTCTTAAAAAGCCGCTTCAAAGTCTCCATGTCAGATGACCTCGATTTGTCCACCAGCAGCTTCGATGATCGATTTCGCCGTCGCGGTGAATTTGTGTGCCTGAACCGTGAGCTTGACGTTCAACGAGCCGTTTCCGAGAATCTTGATGCCGGTGACGACGTTCTTGACGAGGCCGTCGCGAAGCAGCAGTTCCGGGTTGACCATGGTGTTTTCCGGGTAGCCGGCGAGATCGGATACGTTGATCGTCGCGTATACCTTCTGGGAGAAGTTCGTGAAGCCGCGCTTCGGAAGACGCTTGAAGAGCGGCGTCTGGCCGCCTTCGAATCCGGGCCGGACGTTTCCGCCGCTGCGGGACTTCTGTCCCTTTTGACCGCGGCCGGCCGTCTTGCCGTTGCCGCTCGAGGTGCCGCGACCTTTGCGCTTGCCGGAATGCGTGGCGCCGTCGACGTGTTTCATTTCGTTTAACTTCATCTTTGTGCGCCTCCTACTTGACGTTCTCGACCGTGACCAGATGGGCGACCGTGTTGATCATCCCGCGCAGCGCTTCGGTGTCGTCTTTGACGACGGAAGAGTGCGTTTTGGTCATGCCGAGGGCTTTGATGGTTTTGAGTTGGTTCGGCTTGTGGCCGATGACGCTTCTGATGAGCGTGATCTTGATCTGAGCCATTATTTCAAGACCTCCTCGGACTTGAGTCCGCGGGTGGTGGCGATCTGCTCGACGCTTCTCATCGAATTGAGACCGTCCATCGTGGCGCGCACCATGTTGATCGGGGAGTTGGACCCGAGCGACTTGGAGAGCACGTCCTGGACGCCGGAAAGTTCGAAGACGGCACGCACGGCGCCGCCGGCGATGACGCCGGTTCCTTCGACGGCGGGACGCATGAAGACTTTCGCCGCGCCGTAATGGCCGAGCGCTTCATGCGGGATGGTGGTCCCGCTCAGATTGATCTTGACGAGGTTCTTCTTGGCATCTTCGATGCCTTTCTTGATGGCGTCCGGGACTTCGGAAGCCTTGCCGGCTCCGAACCCGATGGTTCCCTTGCGGTCACCGATGACGACGATCGCGGCGAAGCTGAAACGCTTGCCGCCTTTGACGACTTTCGTCACGCGGCCGATCGAGACGACTTTCTCATCGTACAGTTTTTCTTCACGCTTGGGCGGTCTCGGTCCGCGGAACGGCTTCTTTTCCTTGTTGGCGTTGTTATCTCTTGCGTTGGTTTCCATCGTCTGCCTCCTTAGAATTCCAGCCCTGCTTCACGAGCAGCTTCGGCTAATGCTTTGACTCTTCCGTGGTAGATGTAGCCGCCACGGTCGAAAACGACACTTTTGACGCCCTTCGCGATCGCTTTTTCCGCGATGAGCTTTCCGACGACCTTGGCTCCGGCGATGTTGCTGCCGACCAGGTCCTTGACTTCGAGCGAGGATGCGCTGACGAGGGTGGTTCCGACGGTGTCGTCGATGATCTGACAATAGATCGCCGTATTCGAACGGAACACGTTCAGGCGCGGTCTCGCGGTGGTGCCGACGAGATTCACGCGGGAACGGCCGTGACGTTTGATCCGTTGTTCGTTCTTATTAGTGGGAGTATACATATGCGATCACCATCCTGCTATTTCTTAGCAGTTTTTCCTTCCTTGTGGCGTACGTGCTCGCCGCGATAACGAATCCCCTTGCCAAGGTACGGCTCGGGTTCGCGGACTTTGCGGATGTAGGCCGCGAATTCGCCGACAGCCTGCTTATCGGCACCCTTCACCGTGATTTCGGTGTTGATCGGGATGTCGCAGGTGAGACCGGCGGGAATCGGGATTTCGACGGGGTTGGAATACCCGACGTTGAGAACCAGCGTTCGGCTGTCCTTCAGCGACGCGCGGTAGCCGACGCCCTTGATGTCGAGCGTCTTCGCGAATCCGGTCGTCACTCCTAAGACCATGTTGTTCAGCAGGGCCCGCGTCGTTCCGTGGAGCGCGCGGTGTGCCAGCGAATCCGATGGCCGGGTTACAGAAATGGTGTTGTTCTCGGATACGATGTCCATATCCTTGTGGAACGTGAAATCGAGCGTACCTTTCGGGCCCTTGATCGCAACGTTTTTGGCGTTGATGACCACGGTAACCCCGGCGGGGAGTTCGATTAGTTTTCTACCAACACGACTCATACTTTTCTTGCACCTCTCATCTTTTCTCTTTTAGTTGGGCTTCGTTTGGAATTACCAAACGTACGCGAGGACTTCGCCGCCGACTTGCTGTTTGCGGGCGTCGCGGTCCGTCATGATTCCGTGCGAAGTCGAGACGATGGCGATGCCGAGTCCGTTCAGGACGCGGGGCATTTCGTCGTTCTTGGCATAAACGCGGAGACCGGGTTTGGAAATCCGTTTCAGGCCGCGGACGGCCCGTTCGTTGTTCGGCAGATATTTCAGGGTGACCTTGATGGTGCCTTGGATGGCGGCCGGGATCACTTCGAATTTCGTGATGTAGCCTTCCGACTTGAGCACGTCGAGAATTTCCACTTTCAGTTTCGAAGCGGGCATTTCGACGGTCGCGTGACGCATTTGATTGGCATTGCGGATTCTTGTGAGCATATCCGCGATCGGGTCTGTCATAACCATGTGGGTTGCCTCCTTACCAGCTAGCTTTTCTGACGCCGGGAATCTGACCTTTGTAGGCGAGTTCGCGGAAGCAGATGCGGCAGATTTTGAATTTGCGGTAGACGGCGTGCGGGCGGCCGCAGCGTTCGCAACGGGTGTAGTCGCGGACGGCGAATTTGGAACCGCGTTGCTGTCTTACTTTCTGTGATGTTTTAGCCATGGCGCCTCTCCTACTTCCGGAACGGCATTCCGAACAGCTTGAGCAGTTCGAAAGCTTCCTGGTCGGTTTTCGCGGTCGTGACGATGACGATGTCCATGCCGCGGACCTTGTTGACTTTGTCGTAGTTGATTTCCGGGAAAATCAGCTGTTCCTTGATGCCGAGGGTGTAGTTGCCACGGCCGTCGAAGCCGCGCGGATTGACGCCGCGGAAGTCGCGGACGCGCGGAAGCGCGAGGTTGATGAGTTTGTCGAAGAATTCGTACATGCGGACGCCGCGAAGGGTGACTTTGCAGCCGATCGGCATGTCTTCGCGGAGTTTGAAGTTCGCGATCGATTTCTTGGCGCGGGTGATGATCGGCTTTTGGCCGGTGATCTGCTGAAGTTCGGCGACGGCGTCGTCGAGGACCTTCGGATTGGCGACGGCGTCGCCGGCTCCGATGTTCAGGACGATCTTCGCGAGCTTCGGGATCTGCATCACGGAGGAGTAATTGAACTTGGCTTGCAGCGCGGGCGCAAATTCGCCGCGGTACTTTTCAACGAGTCTGTTCATGGATTATCCTCACACTCACTCGAGCGGTTCGCCGGACTTTTTAGCGTACCGGACGACTTTCGTAACATCTTGCTTCTTCACTTTTTTCGTGACTTCCTTGTATCCGATGCGCGTCGGCTTCTTCGTCTTCGGGTCAAGCAGCATGACGTTGGAGGCGTGAATCGGCTTTTCCATCGAGATGATGCCGCCGTCGGGGCTGGCCTGCGTCGGTTTCTGATGCTTCTTGATCTTGCTCAGGCCTTCGCCTTCAAGCACGACGCGGTCCGCTTTGATGGAGATGGCGGAAATCGTGCCCTGCTTGCCCTTGTCGGCACCGGCGATGACGACGACCTTGTCGCCTTTTTTGAATTTCATATCGCGGTTCCTCCTACAAAACTTCCGGAGCGAGAGAAACGATCTTGGTGAAATCGAAATCTCTCAACTCGCGGGCGACCGGGCCGAATATACGCGTGCCCTTCGGGCTCTTGTCGTCCTTGATGATGACGGCGGCATTGTCGTCGAACTTGATGTACGATCCGTCGTTGCGATGGACGCCGCGAACGGTGCGGACCACGACGGCCTTGACGATTTCGCTCTTCTTGACGAGTCCGCCGGGAGTGGCGAACTTGACGGTCGCGATCACGACGTCGCCGATGTTGGCGTAATGACGGCTGGTACCGCCGAGAACCTTGAAGACCATGATTTCGCGGGCGCCGGAGTTATCGGCGATTTTCATTCTGGTGTATTCCTGGATCATGAGTGTCGCCTCCTCATTCGCCGAGCTTTTCGCGGCCGACGATTTCCAGAAGACGGAACCGTTTGGTCGCGGAAAGCGGACGGCATTCGATGATTTTCACGACGTCGCCGGTCTTGGCTTCGTTCTTTTCGTCGTGGGCCGTGAATTTCTTCGAAGCGAGGGTGCGCTTTTCATAAAGCAGGTGCTTCTTGTAAGACGTGACGAGGACCGTGATGGTCTTGTCAGCCTTGTCCGAAACGACGGTTCCGGTAAAAACTCTCTGATTGGTTTCCATGGGAGTCCTCCTACTCGGCTGCCCGTTCCGTCAGGATCGTCTTCATGCGGGCGATCGATTTCTTGACGGTATTCAGGCGCGCGGTATTTTCAAGCTGGCCGGTGGCATGCTTGAAACGCAGATCGAACAGTTCCTTCTTCAAGGTGTCGATTTCTTTCAGGATGGCGGCATTGTCCATTTTACGGATTTCACTCACGTGCAGCATCGACGTCACCATTCTCTTTCTTGATGAATTTGGTCTTGACCGGCAGCTTGTGCGAGGCCAGACGGAGGGCTTCTTTCGCGATTGCTTCGCTCACACCGTCGATTTCGAACAGGATGAGGCCTTCTTTGACGACGGCGACCCAATCATCCGGGGCGCCTTTGCCGGAGCCCATTCGGACTTCCATCGGCTTTTTCGTCTTGGCGAGGTGCGGGAAAATCTTGGTCCAGACCTGGCCTTCACGCTTCATGAAACGGGTCATCGCGACGCGGGACGCTTCGATCGCGCGGGACGGGACCCAGGCGCCTTCGAGGGCGACGAGGCCGTAGACGCCGAATGCGAAGTCGGTTCCACCCTTCGCGTGTCCTTCATAGCTCACGCCATGGGGACGGCGAAATTTTGTTCTTTTTGGCATCAACATGATTATTTTGCCTCCTTCTTCGGCGGAAGGATTTCGCCACGATAGATCCAAACTTTGACGCCGAGCTTGCCGTAGGTGGTTTTTGCTTCGGTGAGCGCGTAGTCGATGTCGGCCCGCAAGGTGTGGAGCGGGACGTTGCCTTCGTTGTAGCCTTCGCTACGGGCGATTTCCGCACCGGCGAGACGGCCGGAGATGAGCGTCTTGCAACCCTTCGCGCCCATCTTGAGGGCACGCTGGATGGCGACTTTCTGGACGCGGCGGAACGAAGCGCGGTTTTCGAGCTGCTGCGCGATGGATTCGGCGACCAGCTTGGCATCGAGTTCCGGATGCTTGATTTCGACGATGTTCAGGAAGACTTCCTTTTTGGACAACGCTTTGAGTTTTTCGACGACGGCCGTTTTGGTCGTGCCATCCTTGCCGATGACCATACCCGGTTTTGCGGTATTCACGGTGATGATCACGCGCGATTTGCTGCGCTCGATTTCAATCATCGAGACGCTGGCGTTCTTATACAGATCGTAGAGCAGAGTGCGGATCTTGAGATCTTCCAGGAGCAGATCGGCGACGTCTTTTTTATCGGCGTACCATCTGGATTCCCAGTCGCGGATGATTCCTACTCTGAATCCTACCGGACTAACTTTCTGGCCCATATACTACCCTACTCTCTTTCCGCCACGGTGACATACACGTGGCTGGTGCGTTTGAGGATCGCGAATCCGCGACCCTGGGAATGCGGCTGCATCCGTTTCAGGGTCTTGCCCCCTGCGACGGCGATTTCCTTGACGTACAGTTTGGCAACGTCAAGCTGGTTGTTGTGGTCGGCGTTCGCGACCGCCGACTTGATCAGCTTTTCGATCGCGAGCGAAGCGCCGCGGGGCGTTGCGCCGAGGATCGCATAGGCTTCTCCCACGGCTTTGCCGCGGACGAGGTCGATGACGAGCTTGATCTTGCGGGGAGCGATGCGGACGGAGAAAAGCGAGGCTTTGACATCCATTATTTCGCGCCTTCTTTCTTGACGGCTTTCTTGTCGGAGTGGCCGCGGAAGGTTCTCGTCGGTGAGAACTCGCCGAGCTTATGCCCGACCATATCCTCGGTCACATAGACCGGAATATGTTCTTTGCCGTTGTGGACGCCGAACGTCAGACCCACGAATTGCGGGAAGACCGTTGAACGTCTGGACCAGGTTTGGATGACTTTCTTGGAATTGGTTTTGTTCGCTTCCAAGACTTTCTTCATTAAATGGTCATCGCAGAAAGGACCTTTTTTGATTGAACGAGACATTTATGAGTTCCTCCTCCCCTACTTGGTTCTACGTCTAACGATCATTTTGTCGCTAGCGAGTTTGTGTTTTCTGGTGAGTTTTCCGAGCGTCTTCTTACCCCATGGGGACATCGGGGACGGATGACCGATCGGCTGCTTGCCTTCGCCGCCGCCGTGCGGATGGGCGTTGGGATTCATGACGGATCCACGGACGGTCGGGCGGACGCCCATGTGGCGTCTGCGGCCGGCTTTGCCGAGCGAGACGAGCTCATGGTTTTCGTTTCCGACTTCGCCGACGGTCGCCCGGCAGACGCCGAGGATGCGGCGTACTTCGGTGGACATCAGACGGACGAGGACGTAACGGTCTTCACGGCCGAGGATCTGCGCGGCGGCACCCGCGGCGCGGATCAGCTGGCCTCCCTGACCGGGATGAAGTTCGATGTTGTGGACGAACGTGCCGACGGGGATGTTCTTGATCGGCAGGGAGTTGCCGACGAGGATGTCGGCGCCTTCGCCGGACTCAAGCATCTGGCCGACGGCGAGACCCTTGGGGGCGAGGATGTAGCGCTTTTCGCCATCGACGTAGTGAATCAACGCGATGTTGGCGCTGCGGTTGGGGTCGTATTCGATCGAGGCGACTTTGCCGGGGATGCCGTCTTTGTCGCGCTTGAAGTCGATGATACGATATTTCTGCTTGGCACCGCCGCCCTGATGGCGGACGGTGAGCTTGCCCTGGTTGTTGCGACCACCCTGTTTCTTGATGGTCTCGAGCAACGCTTTTTCCGGGGTTGTCGAAGTGATCTCGGCGTAGTCGAGCTTCGACATGGTGCGCAGACCGTTCGTAGTCGGTCTATACTTGATGATGGCCATGGTCGTCCTCCTGGTTAAGCTTTGTAAACGTCAATCTTGGAGCCTTCGGCCAAGGTGACGATTGCTTTCGTGACCGCCGGCTTGAACCCGGAGTGAACCCCGACCCGTTTGGCCTTGGCCACTTCATTGATGACGTTCACGCTGACAACTTTGACGCTGAAGAGTTCTTCAACGGCATTCTTGATTTCGATCTTGTTCGCGTTCTTGTCGACTTCGAACGTATACTTGTTCTTTTCCGACAACTTGGTGGACTTTTCGGTGACGATGGGGCGCTTGACGATCTGATATTTGTCCATGATTACAGCAGAGCCTCTTCGATTTTCTTGACGGTTTCGGCGGTGGTGACGATGTACACGTTGTTCATGACGTCATATACACTTGCGTGTTCGTAAACAGTAGTTTGTATGTTCGGGAGATTGCGGGAAGCGATCTCGACGAAATCAGCGACGTCGTTGAGCAGGAGCATGGTCTTGCCGGCGACCTTCAGATTATTGAGGATGGAAAGCATTCCCTTGGTCTTGTAGGACTCCAGGGCGAGATTGTCGAGAACGATGAGTTTCTGTTCCCTGACTTTGTCCGACAGGACGATGCGCATCGCGAGACGGCGGATCTTCCGGTTGGTTTTGTAGGCGTAGCTGCGCGGGATGGGGCCAAAGATGATGGCGCCGCCAACCCACTGCGGGGCGCGGATGGAGCCCTGACGGGCGCGGCCGGTGCCTTTCTGACGATACGGTTTGCGACCGCCGCCGCTGACTTCTCCGCGGGTTTTGGTCTTATTCGTACCCTGACGCATGGCGGCTCTCTGAGCCTTCACGACGTCATAGATTACCTGCTGGTTCGACTCGACTCCGAACACGGCGTCGTTTAAGTTGATTTCTCCGACGGCTTGTCCGGCTTGGTTCAAAAGTGCTAATGTAGGCATGTCAAATCCTCCCTCCGTCCTTATTGTTTTTTGACGGCGTGTCTGACGACCACAAGCGACTTGTTCGCGCCGGGGATGTTGCCCCGTACGAGCAAAGCGTTGTTGGCGACGTCCGCCGTGACGATCACGAGGTTCTGGACCGTGACCTGTTCTCCACCCATGCGTCCGGGCATGTGTTTGCCGGGGCGGATGTGGTGCGCCGGAATCGAGCCCATGGAGCCGACACCGCGATGATATTTGGAACCGTGGGCCATCGGGCCTCTTTTGGCGTTCCAACGCTTGATGACGCCTTGGAACCCTTTGCCTTTCGAGACGCCCGTGACGTCGACGAATTCGCCGGGGGTGAAGATGTCGCACTTGACTTCCTGACCGACTTCAAATCCATTCATGTCGTTGCCGCGGATTTCCTTGACGTAGCGCTTGGGGGTCGTGCCCGCTTTGGCGAAACGGCCGGTATCGGGTTTGTTGACGATGTTGGCGCGTTTTTCCATGAAGCCGAGCTGAACGGCTTCGTAGCCGTCGTTTTCGATCGTCTTCTTCTGCAAGACGATGTTCGGGGTTACTTCGATGACGGTGACCGGAATCAGTTTGCCGTCCTTGTCGAAGACCTGGGTCATTCCGACTTTTCTTCCTAAAATACCTTTTGCCATGATCTTTTCGATCCTCCTGAATAAGATTCCAGATGCGTCGGGCGCAGCGCTGGATGAAGCTCGTTACTTTAAGACGATGTCGACGCCGGACGGAAGGTCCAGATGCATCAACGAATCGATGGTGAGCGGCGACGGATTCACGATGTCGATGAGCCGCTTGTGGGTGCGACGCTCGAACTGCTCGCGGGAATCTTTGTAGATGTGCGGGCTGCGAAGGATGGTGAAGATTTCCTTTTCCGTCGGAAGCGGGATGGGACCCGAGACGGTGGCGCCGGTTTTCTTCGCGGTGTCGACGATCTTTTTCGCCGATTGATCCAACAATCTGTGATCGTAGGATTTCAATCTGATTCTGATGACCTGTTGTGTTGCCATGGTGGTGCCTCCTTTGCATACAATCTTGTATACGCTTCGGCTTGGCGTGAATTCCCTGACGACTCCGCGTATGCGTTGATGTAACAACGCCTATGTGTGTGTCAGCAACCTCACGCGTCATTGCCGGCCCGTTTTCACAGGCATTGTATATCATATCAAAAAAAAAGCGTGAAAGCAAGGAAAATTGTCGCCTTTCCGTCGCTTTTCGCTTTTTTGCTCTTTCTACTTACTATGCGTGTGCCTCGTATGCGCATGGAGCGTATCAACTCGGCTAGATTTCGGTGCTTTGGTTGAATGAGACGATGCGTTCCATCAATGCGTCGTTAAAGGAAAGATGATTCGAATCGGCGTAATCGACCATCACGACCGGCATCGACGCAAGCCAGGAAAGGAATTCGGCTCTTTCGATCAGGGCCGCGTTGAAGCCGCGGGCTTTCGCGACGAGACTCCATGAACCGATCCCGTTCAGGATGCCCGAGCCGCTCATCTGCATCGTCAACACCGCCTGCATGACGCGGATCCCCTGACGACTGTCGACGCCGACGTATCCGGAGATCTGATTGCCGGTCAGGGCGGTTCCGGCGTCGATCAGGTCCGCTTCCGCCGCCAGAAAAGCAAACGCCGCGTCTTCATCGTCGGTGTTCGCCCAGGCCGAACGGATCGAGGTCCCGTAATCCCAGACAAACGGATCGTCCGTCGTGAACTTCGAAAAGATGATGACGCCGCCGCGGGTTTTGTTCAAGGTGACGTCGTCGTAGGTGAGGTCGGCGAGGGCATCTCCGGCATCGTCCCTGACGGCGCGATCGAAAAGCCCGGACGCGTCGATCAGGCCATGGATCCCCGCATAGCCGGCCTCATCGTCATAGGCGACGCCGTAGACGTGCTGGATGTCGATCAGGACGAACTCGCCGGGATGGTCGGCGAGGAACGTTTCGATTTCGGCGAGATCGTCGGAAAACGGACGGCTGAAATACAAATGCGTCGTATACCATACTTCTTCCGCTTCATTGTAGGTGAGGCGCACGTCGAAATAGCGCACGCCGCGCGCCAGCAAGTCGGCCGTCGACGACATTTGCGTCTTCGCTTGTTTGACCGAGAACCCCTTGATCAGCGCGCCGACCAGGCCGGTCTGGATCGAACCGGCCGACAACGGATCGACCTTGCTGAAATAGGAAATGTCGGAGGTCATCGCGTCGTGCGCGCCGAGCATCGCGACGTCGATCACGCGGCGGCCGCCGTCGAGCGTCTCGAGCATCCAGTCGGAGTAGTCGAGGTCGGTGGTTTTCCGAATGAAGAAATTCGTCGTCAGGTTGAGCACGATGACCGGTATGGCGATGAGGAGGAGCAGTCCCGTCAGGATGCGGCGGAGGATAGAACGTTTTTTCGGTTTCATGATTTCGCCTCGAATTCGGTTTGCCAGAACAGCTCGATGGTCGTCGCGAGCTCGTCGACGTCGTTGATGGTTCGCATGTGGTTCCATTCTTTCGGATACAGTTGCATGTATCTTCTCGTCGTAAACCGGTCGTCAAGCAGGATCGCGACGCCCCGGTCGGTTTCGCTTCGGATCACGCGCCCGACGGCCTGGATCACCTTGTTCAGTCCGGGGAAGGTGTAGGCGAAGTCGAAGCCGGCCTGGAATTCCTCGTCGAAATGCGATCGCAGGATGTTGTTGAAGGGGGCGATCATCGGCAGACCGACGCCGACGATGAGGACGCCGGACAGGCGGTTGCCGATCAGGTCGATGGATTCGCCGAAGACGCCGCCCATCACGAACATACCGATCTGGGTCTTCTCGCTGTCGGTCCGGAAAAGATCGATGTAATCGGCCCGTTCCCGGAGGGTCATTTCGCGCTTCTGGACGATGATCTCGAATTCGTCCGGATCGAGATCCCAGCGGTCCTTCACCATGTTGAGATAGAAATAGGACGGGAAGAAGATGATGTAGTTCCCCTTCTTGCCGGCGACGAGGGCCTCCGCGACGTCGATGACTTTTTGGATCGACCCCTCGCGGTCGTTGTAGCGGGTCGAGACGTCGTCGACGGCGATGAGCAACAGGTTGTCGCGCGGAAAGGCGGAGGGGAGCTTGATATTCTTCCCGACGCCTTCCGTCAAAAGCGTCTTGTAATAATGGATGGGTTCGAGCGTGGCGCTGAAGAAGACGCTTGCGAGCGATTTGTTCTTCGCGGTATCGCGGATGAAGCCGGACGCGTTCAGGCATTTGATCGAGACGTTGACGACGCCGTCGATCTTCTCCAGCAGGAAGACGAAGCGGTCGTTGTAGAGTTCATAGATCTTGTTGAACAGATAGATATCGAAATAGACGCTCGTGAGATCTTTCTTGTTCGGGATCTTTTCCGACTCCGTCAGGATCTGGTCGAGTCGGACGAGCAGCCGCTTGAGGGCGGCGACAAGATATTCGTTCACCGTTTCCTTACGGACGAAATCGACCTCGAGGAGTTCGGTGTCGTACTCGTCGAAAAGATCGAGGATCCGTTCGATTTCCTTTTTGGGACTCGGTTTGAGGAACTTGACGATTCCGTCCAGCAGGACGAAATGGTCGCGCGTCAGGGTCGCGCTGAACATGTCGCGGCCCCGCGACACGAGATTGTGCGCCTCGTCGACCAGTAAAATCGGCGAGTAGACGGAGTCGTCGAAATAACGCATCAAGTGGACGAGGGGATCGAACGCGTAATTGTAGTCGGCGATCACGATGTCGACGTAGTTCGACACGTCAAGCGACAGCTCAAAGGGACAGAGGCGATGCTTGCGGGCAAATTCCGCGATCATCTCCTTGGTATAAAGAGAGCCGTTCGAGAACATATCGTTGATTGCCTTGAAGACGCGGTTGTAATACCCGTTGGCGTACTTGCAGACTTCGGGATCACAGTCTCTTTCTTTCAGGAAACAAACGCTGTCCTTTGCCGTAATTTCGCATGTTTTGGCGATTAACCCGTTCTTTTCAAGAAGGCTGACAGTGTCGAGGGCGATCCGCTTCCCGTCATTCTTTGCGGTCAGGTAGAACATTTTCTGGCGCGGCTGGTTGATCGCCTTGAGCGTCGCGAAGATCGTCGCGACGGTCTTTCCGATGCCGGTCGGGGCGGTGGCGTAGAGAATCCCACGGTCGATGACGGTTCGGTAGACATGCCCCATCAACTCACGCTGATGAGCCCGATATTCCGGATATGGGAAGTTCAGCCCGACAATCGACTTCATGCGGCCTTCTTCGTGTTCGTCGAGTTTCTTTTCCCACTCGAGATACTGGTCGATGATCTTGTGGAAGTACTTTTCGAGCATCTTGAACGTCATCGATTTTTGAATCGTCTTGACCGTTTTGTCTTCGACCTTGATGTACGTGAGATGGAGGGTGATGCGGGGAAGGGTGTTGACAAGGCAGTACAGATAGGCGTAGATCTTCGCCTGTACGAGATGAGCCGGATAGGTTGTTTCGTCGATCGACTCGAGATCGCCGTGCGTCGATTTGATCTCTTCGATCGTCAAAACGCCGTCGCGTGTGACGACGCCGTCGATCCGTCCGGTCAGTTCGATGTGAAAGCCGTCTTGTTCGACGACGGTCTTCACGATGACTTCCTTCCGATCCGCGTCTTCATAGCGGCCTTGCCAGTACTGATGGATTTCCGTGCCTTCTTCCGCGCGGATCGCGAGTGCCCGTTCGCTGGCGATGTTTCCGCTGCCGAACAACAACTCGGCGATTTCACGGGCGCTGATCATAAGCGTCTTCATCGCAATCACCGTCATCATTATACCAAATAAAAAGCGAAAACCAAAGTCTGCTTTGGTTTTCGCGCGGGTCAATACTTGAGTTTGATGCGGAATGGCAATAGCGGCAGTTCGTTCGCCGAATAGACGTCGCAATGCGGGTGGTTCTTGAAGTTGTAGCGGATCTCGACGGCGTGCTTGATGTTGCGGATGACGATCTGGTTGCCGGTCAGTTCGACCTTTTCGGCTTCGAATTCGCTGCCGTTCTCGAAGACGACGCTGAATCCGAGATTCTGTCCCGACCGCGACACGAGGTTGAGGTTGTTGTACTGCGTGTAGACGACCAGCTTCCCTTCGGAATACTGGTAACTGAAGAGCGCGGGCGAACCCGAGTTCTTCCCCTTTCGGTAGACTTTTTCAAGCAGTACGTTCAGGAGCCGCTCGGCGATGACGCGCTTGTCCTTCGGGTGGATGTTGTTCTCTTCGCCGAGATCGATGGCCGACGCCATGAAGATGTTGTCGGTCGGGTTGATGCAGGCGGCCTGCGCTTCGCGGACATAAGCGATGCCGGGTTCGCCGAGACCGGGATAGGAATAGCCCGCGACTTGCGTGAAGATAAACGGCAGGGCCGCGTCGCCGAATGCTTTTCGCCACGACTTGATCATCGTCTTGAACGCCTGTTCGTACAGATCGGCATTCTGGTGGTCGGATTCGCCTTGATAGAACAAGACCGCTTTGATCGGGAACGGGGTGACCTTCGCAACCATCGTATCAAACTCGCCGGAGGGGCGGTTCCAGTGCTTCGGGCCCATCGGCAGCGTCGCGTCGCCGACCTTCGCGAAGGCGCGCTTGTTCGCTTCTTCGCCGGAAAGCCCGGCGGCGACGCCCTTTTCGATTTCGCTCCAGAACTCCATCAGTTTCGGGAGGCGTTCTTTGAAGAGCTTGTCGTAATCGTCGGGTTTGGCATACTTGGCCAGTTCGGCCTTATAGTTGTTCACATAGCGCAAGAGCGCCGGATTCTCGAGGATGTCGGTCATGTTCGTCCAGGTGAACACCGAAGTGTCGCCGTTATTGCAGGAGATGACGCCGATCGGGATGTCGAGTTCATCCTGGAGGCTTTGCGACACATAATAGCCGACGGCCGAGAATCCCAAGGCGGATACCTTGTCGCATTCCTCCCACTTCGGCGTCGCGTGATACAGCCAGGGGAATTCCATGTGCGCGTTCTCGTACGGCAGTTTGGGCACTTCATAAAAGCGGATGCTGGCGTTGTTTTTCGGGCGGGTTTCGAACACCGTTTCCTTGAGCGTGAACTGCATGTTCGACTGTCCGCCGCAGAGGATCACGTCGCCGGCGAGGCAGTCCTTGACTTCGACGATTTGCTTGCGGCAGGAAATAGTGAAGGAAAACGGCGTCCGGGTCACGGGAAGGGCGGACAATTCGATGAGAAAGGTGGTCCCCTCGGTCCGATACTTGAAGGATTCGCCGAACCAGTCGACTTTCAATTCGACTTTTTTTCGGCAGGTGCCGAACAGTTTGACCGGTTTCCCGGTCTGAAATATCATATGGTCACCGAACAGCGGGGCCAGCGTGAAAAATGGTTTCAAGTACATCCCTCCAAGTAGACGCATCCATCATTACATAAATTATACCAAAATTTTGCCTCGTTGATCACTTAATTTTGAAGAAGCCGGGCGTTTTCTTTCCCGCGCCGGACAGCGTCTTCGAAACAAGGAAAAGGCGGGAATCGATCCCGCCTCGAGAAACGTTGTTCAGCCTTTTTGGAATCCCTTGGTGCGGTAACGCTTGCCATGCTTCTCAAGATAGTTTTCGACCGCGAACCAGTAGGTGTCGCGGATCGATGTACGGATGTCGCGGGTCGTAAATCCGAGTTCGCGCACCGCCTTCGCGTTGTCGAAATGGCTGTTCGACCGAAGCACGAGGATCGAGTAATGGGTGAATAGCGGCTTGCTTTTGGCAAGGATATAATAGGCTTCCGCAAGATAACTCATCGAGAGGATGAACCAGTACGCGAGTTTGGTGCGGACCCGCTTGCGGCCTTCGATCGCGGCGATTTCGTCGAGCAGTTCCTTGACCGTGATTTCCGACCCGGACAGGATGTAACACTCTCCGCGTCGGCCTTTTTCAGCCGCCAGACGGATTCCCGTCGCGACGTCGCGGACGTCGACGAAATTGTATCCGCCGGACAGATAGGCGTTGAGTCGGCCGCACAGGAAGTCGATGAAGACCTGACTCACGTTGGACAGTTTGAAATCAAACGGTCCGATCACGCCGGACGGATGGACGACCACCACGTCGAGCGGCGAATCCTTCGCGGCGAGGACCAGCGCGGTCGCCATTGCCTTCGATTTGGCATAGAGGCCGTGGACGAGGTCGGGATCGAAATGATCGGTTTCCGTCATCCATTGACCTTTCGGCAGCTCTGGGATCGCATGCACGCTTGACGTGTAGACAAGCCGTGGAATACCGTTCAAAAGACAACTGTCGAGGACGTTTTGCGTGCCGTCGACGTTGACCTTCATGATCGTCTTTTTCTTGCCCGAACCGATTTCGACGATGCCGGCGAGATGGAACACGACATCGGCGTCCTTCAGGTTCGCATCGAGAAAAACGCGGTCGAGGATATTGCCCCGGACGATCTCGCAGAGTGGTTCGATCATCGTTGCGTCGTCCTTGTCCAGAACGATCGCACGAATCTGATAACCGTGATGGTAGAGTTCCCTGACGAGGACGTTGCCGATATGGCCGGTCGCCCCGGTGACGATGCATTTCATGGGTTACACCTTCTCAATGACGGAATCTCACCCTTATTATATACTGCATCTCTAAATAAGTAAACATAAGTTTACTATTAGGGTTCCGCGCTCATACTGACATTTACTATACCTTACGATGAAAATATATGAAAAGCGCGGAATCGCCTCGTGGCGGTTCCGCGCTTCAGGTATTCGTGATGAATCAGGCAAGTTCGACGAACGGAAGCCCGAATGCGTCCGCAACGCCCTTGCAGGTGCATTTGCCGTCATAGGTATTGACGCCGGCCTTGATCGCCTTGTGTGCTTTGCAGGCGGTTTCGATGCCCATGTTCGCGATCGCGAGCCCATAGCGGATCGTCGCGTTGTTGAGGGCGATCGTCGAGGTTCTGGGAACGGCGCCCGGCATGTTGGCGACGCAATAGTGGTTGATTCCGTCGACGACGAAGACGGGGTCGTCGTGATACGTGGCTTTCGACACTTCGGTCGATCCGCCCTGGTCGATGGCGACATCGACGATGACCGATCCGGGACGCATGGTCTTGTAATAGGCGCGCTTGATCAGCTTCGGCGCCATCGCTCCCGGAAGGAGCACGCCGGAGACGACGAGATCGGCTTTTTCAAGCGACTTCTCGATGTTGTCGGCGGTGCTGTAGAGGGTCGTGATGCGGTTTCCGTAGAGTTCATCGAGATAGGTCAGTTTCTTCAGATTGATGTCGAGGACGATGACGTTCGCTTCGAGTCCGACGGCCATCTTCAAAGCGTTCTCGCCGACGACGCCGGCGCCGACGATCACGACGTTGCCGCGATCGACTCCGGGCACGCCGGAGAGCAGGATGCCTGATCCGCCGAACGGTTTTTCAAGGCGCTTGGCGCCTTCGATGATCGCCAGGCGGCCGGCGACTTCGCTCATTGGCTTGAGGCACGGCAGCCCTCCGTCTTCGGTTACGATCGTTTCATAGGCGACGCCCTTCACCTTGGTCTTGAGCAATTCCTTGGTGAGTTCTTCGTTGGCTGCCAGATGCAGATACGTGTAGAGAATGAGCCCGTCGCGGAAGAACTTGTATTCCGGCGCAAGGGGTTCTTTGACTTTGACGATCATGTCCGCTTGAGACCACACCTGTTCAGCTTTTTCGAGAATGACGGCTCCGGCTTTTTGATAGTCGGCGTCGGGAAAGCCCGACATCGCCCCGGCGTTCGTTTCAATCAGCACGCGGTGGCCGGCATTGACATACTCGCGCACCGCGGACGGGGTCAGCCCGACGCGGCTTTCGAGTTTTTTGATTTCTTTCACACATCCTACATTCATATTGTTTCACCTCTTTCACCATTGTATCAAAATCGAAGCGTTTTCACAATACGCGCGAGGCCGGAATCGAGGAAAACAAGACGGCTTTTTTTCATATGAAAAGCCGTCCGGTCAAGGACGGCTCAAAGTTTCATTTGCAGGCGAGCAGATAGATGTTCCGGCAATCGGAGCGGGTCAGCTTCATGAACGACCCGAGCGTCTTTCCGCGGTTGATTTCGAGCTTGTCAAGGAGCGTTTCGATGTCTTCCTGCTTCGCGCCGATCCCGCCAAACGTCGTCGGCATCCCGATTTCCGTCAGAAACGCTTCGAACGCGGCGATCCCGGCGAGCGCGACCCGCTTCGGATCGGCCGGATCGTCCGGGATTCCCCAGACGGTGACGGCGAGACGGCGATAGCGCTCGACATCGACGTCGACGGTGTATTTCATGAACGCGGGAAACATCACCGCGAGCCCGGCGCCGTGGGTGACATCATACAGCGCGGATAACTCGTGTTCAAGCCCGTGGGTCGACCAGTCTTCGATGCGGCCGACGCCGAGCGAACCGTTGTGGGCGATCGTCCCGGCCCAGCAGATGGTCGCGCGGGCCTCATAGTTCTTTGGCTCCCGGATCACGACGCGGGCGGCGGCGATGATGGAACGGAGCGTCGCTTCGCAGAGCTGATCGGTGAGTTCGACGCCCTTCGAGGGAGTCAGGTAGCGTTCAAAGATGTGGGACATCATGTCCGTGACGCCGGCGGATGTCTGATACGGCGGCAGCGTATAGGTGAGTTCCGGATTGACGATCGCGAACCGCGGTCGGTTGAAATCGCTCAGGACGCCCCGTTTGAGCATCCCCCGTTCATGCGTGATGACGGTCGACGCGGAGGCTTCCGAACCGGCTGCGGGGATCGTCAAAACGACGCCGACGGGCAATGCCGCGACAATCTTCGCCTTTCCGTCATACAGGTCCCAAAAATCCCCGTCATAGGCGGCCCCGAGGGCGATCGCCTTCGCCGAATCGATCGCGGACCCGCCGCCGACGGCGAGGACGAAATCGAGATGTTCCGCCCGCGCCAGGTCGATGCCCTGGTAGACCAGACCGCTGCGCGGATTGGGAACGGCGCCGCCGAAGAGGACATAAGGCAGACCGGCTTTATTCAATGCGTTCTCGACGCGGTCGAGCAGACCGCTCTTCACGACCGAGCCGCCGCCGAAGTGGACGAGGACGCGGGTGGCTTTGTGTTTCAACAACAATTTTCCGACTTCGTGTTCGGCATTTTTGCCGAAAACGAATTCCGTCGGACTGAAGTAACGGAAATTTTCCATGGATATCCCTCCCGATAGGACCATTATAACATTATCGACGTGCATATCGCGCGAAAGTCGACTCCGCCGTCCTCGATTCGGGGGCGCGGCCGGGCCAAGCGGTGATATAATGATACTTGATGAATTCCGAACTTGACGGAGGTAACGACATGAAAGACCTGACTTGGATCAAGACCCGCCTGATCGCCCACCGCGGTCTGCACACAGTTGACAAGCGCGTTCCCGAGAATACGCTGGCGGCGTTTGCGGCCGCGATCGTCCGCGGCTATGGCATCGAAATGGACATCAATGCACTCAAGGACGGCACCGTCGTCGTCTTTCACGACAAAAACCTCCAGCGGCTCTGCGGCGACCCGCGCTATCTTCGGGATTTGACCGTCGATGACATCCGTGATCTCCGCATCCTCGGCACCGAAGAGCGGATCTCGACGCTTGCGGAAGTTCTCGCCTTCGTCGACGGGCGGGTACCGCTTCTGATCGAACTGAAACCCTTCGGCCCTTATGAATTCCTCGCCGTCAACTTCATGAAGGCGATGAACGGCTACCAGGGTGCCTGGGCGATGCATGCCTTCAACCCGAAAGCGGTGAACTGGTTCCGCATCCACCATCCGGACGTGATCCGCGGACAGATTTCGGAATTCTTCGAGAAGGACGCCGGCATGAACAAGGTCCTCAAGTACGCGATGAAGCATCTGTTGTTCAACGTCATCACAAAGCCCGATTTCATCAACTACGGCGTCCACGACATGCCGAACCGCTGGTGCGACCGCGCCCAGAAGCGCGGCATCACCGTGATCGGCTATGCAGCCCGCTCGCAGGAAGTCCTCGATATGATGCGGTCGCATTATTCGAACGCGGTGTTCGAGTTCTTCATCCCCAAACCATAACGACGAAAATCACCCGAGACGACTCCCTGGCGGAGTCGTTTTTTCGTTGTTTATGATCGTCTCGGGTGCCGGTTTCGACCGCTGTACGAATTCGCTCCCCGACCGATCGACTTTCATTGACGGGCCAAAAAAAAGTGATATAATCTTCACTCGGAATGTCATCGTGAGAACGGTGCGGGAGATGCGACTATGGCGGTCAGGATCGATGCGACGGGAGATGGGTTCGTCAAAGACGAATTCATCGTACCGGATTACTATCAGGCGTTTTCCTGCAAGGGTCCGGACTGCCGCCACCCCTGTTGTTCGGGATGGGGCGTGACGATCCCGATGAAGCAGTATTATAATCTGCTGGGAATGCCCGCCGACAAAAAACTCCGGGAGAAACTCGACCGGGCCTTCCGACCCTTGCTCCAACCAACCCCGGAACGCTATGCGGAGATCGCCCACGATTACCGGGGAGAATGCCCGCTCCGCCTGGAAAGCGGCTGGTGCATGCTTCACGCCCGCCTGGGAGAGGATGCGCTCCCCTCGGTCTGCCGCGACTATCCGCGCGGCGTGCGCACCGACTTCGCCAACGAGATCTCCTGCTCGAATTCCTGCGAGAAAACGCTCGAGCTGTTGTTTGCGAACGACGCGCCGATCGCCTTCGGACGATTCGCAAAGCCCGTCCGGCTCCCCGCACAGAAAGTCGGACGCACCGCCGCGGAACGCGCATTGTATCTGAAGACGCGCGCGTATTGTTTTGCCATTTTGGAAAACCGGACGTTTTCACTTTCGACCCGGATCCTCATGGTCGGTCGGATTCTGCATGCGCTTGAGGCCGACCGGACGGTCGACCTCGGATCGATCGATCTTTCCGTGCCGGTCGCCGACAAGGATATTCCGCTCACCTATCGCGTGCTTCAAAACGTCTCCCGGTGGTTCGCCGGCCAGAACCACAGCATCGCCGAATATTGCCGCGACAACGAATCGTTCTATCGCGACGGCGACCTGAAGACGAAGTACGAAACCGCGCTTGGACACTTCGAGACGGTTCTGCCGAATCACGCGATCCTCTTTGAAAAGATGCTCGTGAACAACCTCTTCTTCCGCCAGTTCCCGTTTTCGGACGACGGCGCATCCTTCCCCGATGTCTTCACCGGCTTTGCCGGAACCTACCTGTTCGTCCGCTTCCTTGCCATCAGCATGATGCGTACCAAGTCGACCCTCACAGACTTCGTCGACATCATGGCGACGACCTTCCGGGTAATTTCCCATACGCGGTTCGAACACAACGTCGCGGTCCTGCTTCGCGATGAGGACGCCGCCGATTTCGCGACGATCGCGAAACTCGTCCAGGCCTGAATCGCAAAATCTCGGAATTCACGGACTCAATCAAGCCATCTGCCGGCCCTGCGGGATTGGCATATATAGAGAAAAGTCGACTGCGGACGGATCCGCGGTCGACTTTTTTGGATTGAATGGCGTTGCCGTTATTCGAGTTCCTGGCCGAGTTTCTCGATCGTGGAACGGTTGTCGACGACTTTCGCATCGCCGTGCTTGACGAAGAACATCGTGATGAACGCGGCCGCGACGAAGAGCGTCGCATATGGGAACAGGATCTTGCGTCCCCAGATGTCCATCAGGATGCCGGAGAGGATCGGCGTAAGGATCTGCGCCGCCATCGAGAAGGTGTAATAGTATCCAGTATATTTACCGACGTTCGAACCCTTCGAAAGTTCGACGACCATCGGATACGAGTTGACGTTGATCGTCGCCCAGCCGATGCCGGTCATCGCGAAGATGAGGTACATGAGCGAACTTGTCGTCTCGGTGATGAAGAAGACGGATCCGAAACAAATCGAGAGGATCGTGATGCCGATCAGGATCGTCTTGCGGCGGCCGATCTTGGTGGCGAGGAAGCCGATCGGAACGAAGGCGATCAAGGCGGCGCCCTGCGCGATCAAGAGCGGCATCGAATAACCCATGCCGAGAACCTTCGGAGCATAGTCGGACAGCTTGGTGGTGACGGCGTTGTAGCCGATGAACCAGAGGAAGACCGACCCGAGGATGAGATACAGGGATTTCCGTTTTTCGCGGGAAAGGTCCTGCATCGTCTCGTGGGACGCCTTGACTTCGTCTTCTTCGGTGAGTCCGTATTTGATGTCGTCTGCTTCTTTTTCGGCGACGAGCTTGGGTTCTTTGACTTTCCATAGGAAGAGCGCGAGGAATACGAGCATGAGCACGCCGACGGTGACGAAGCCGAGCGTATAGTCGACATAGGAAAGGTTGCTTAAGCCGAACACTGCAAGGAGAGCGATGGAGAGAATACCGCCGAACGTGCCCATCAGGTTGATGATGGCGTTGGCTTTCGAACGGAGCGGCTTCATCGTGACGTCCGGCATGAGGGCTACGGCCGGGCTTCGGAAGGTCGCCATCGAAACGAGCGCGATGAAGAGCAGGACGACGAAGACAATGAAATTGAACGGATTGGCCGCCGTCATCTCCCAGGCTGCCTCGGAGAGGCTGCCGTCGTAGACGTCGTCGTAGATCTCGTCGGCCCAATAGGAGTACTCGGCCTGTGTCAGATAGCCGGTGTTGAGTGCGCGCCAGGCGATCTCATCCATCGGCTCATAGGTGTTTTCGTACCAGCGGTCATACGCACTCTGAGAAATTTCTCCTGCGGCGAGCGCGGCGTCTTTCCCGCTGAGAATCAGTTCGTTCGTTTCGCCCCACTTGACCATCGCTGCGGGCCAGTCGGTTTGCCAGTTGAGATAGGTCGACACGGCCTCGTTGTATTCCGCTTCGGTGATTTCGTCCGCGTCATAGGCGATTTCCGCGGCTTCCCGATCGACCAGCGCGGTGGGCTTTCCGTCTTTGACGATTGATAGCAACATGACTGATTTTTCGGCCAAATAGTCCTCATAGTCAGCGACGATGTCGGTAGCTTCGATCTGCGCCGTCTGGTAACTGTCCGCGAAGGACAATGCGACGAACGCGAACGCCGCGACGATCGTGCCGAAGAAGATGTACGGGGTGCGTCTGCCAAATTTGGACTGGGTCTTATCGGACAACCCACCGAACAGCGGAAGCAGGAAAATGGCAAGCACGTTGTCGAGGGCCATGATGACGCCGGACCAAGTCTGCGAGAGACCGAATTTGTCGATGAGGATCTTGGTGATGACGGAGTCGTAGGTCTGCCAGAACATCGAAATGAGGAAAAACGCGACGCCGACGAAGAATACTTTCTTGTAGTTGAGCTTCATATCAAGTCTCCCGAGTCTTCATTTTTGCCGGAAACGGATTTCCCAGCGTGTTAATCCTATTATATCACGATTGAGAATGCGCTTCCATACAATTTCTGACACCAAAAAGACAAACAAAAAGCGCGACGCTTTCGGGCGTCGCGCAAGTCATTCGTTCCACGTGATGACGCATGTGCGGGCGGTGGCGAGTCCATAAACCGAAAGTAGAAAGACCGCGTGTCCCGTCATGCCTCCGTCGACGCGCGAGTACAGCGTTCGTTGGATGAAACCATCCTCGCGGGTCTCCTCGAAGACGACATAGGCGACCGCTTCCTCCGCTTCGATGGACCATAAGAGTCCGTCGGAAAGGGAGAGGCCGGTTTGGCGGATTTCGGTGTGGTCGGCCGCAAACATCGAAACGGTGACGTTTGCGATCCGCGGGGCGGCCTCGAACCGGAGTTCGAGGTCGATCGCGTAATCCGCGAGGACCTGAACAAGCGAAATCGTCGTCACCGCATCCGCGTCGGGAAAATAGTATCCATTCAACGTGCCCGGATGCAGGAATCCGGCCGCGTCGCGATGGATGAAGGCGACCCCGAAGGTGGTTCCCTCCATCAGAACCCGAAGCGTCGCGGCGAGCCGGTAGCCGGTCATGGATTCCCCGTCGACATCGACGAATTCTTTCGTCTCCCCTGACAAGTCATAAAACGGCGTCCCGCCGACAAGATCCACGGCGGTCCCGGCTTCGTCGATGTCCAGATAAATCTTGAACGCCCACGGATCGAGGAAGTCGGTGTAATAGGTCGGGATCGATTCGCCGACGGGAACGACCCAGAACCCGACGATCGGATCTCGCGTGATGTCGTGCGTGGTCGTTTCCGTCGTTTCGGCCCGGCATCCGGATGCCGCCAACGACATCATCCCCAACAAGATTAACCCGATCGCTTTCTTCATTGTCGCGCCTTCTTTCGCTTGGTTTCGTTATTTTGATTATAACAGAATGAACGCTTATGTAAATATCATCGGTGAATTTTGACAATCAAAAACTCCGCGAAAATTCTTCGCGGAGTCATCGATTCGTTCAGTCAATGTGGATTTTGCCGGCGATGAAGCGGAGCGCTTCCTCATTTTGCTTTTCCGGAGAGAAGCGGAGCGAGAGTTTGTCATCGAGTCCGGATTTGACCTTCAAAACCAGGTACTTCTTGTTTTTGAACATCATCGCCAGGCCGATGACCACCAGGAACGCCGCGGCTCCGAACGCATAATACCAGTAGGGAAGGGTTCCGACGATCGGGAGATACGCGGTAAGCGCCTGTGTGTAGTTGAGGTAGCCGATGCCGGCGCCCGCAACGAAGAAGATCAGACCGATGATGCGGATGAAGGCGTTGACGCGGTGATAGTCGAGATAATATTCGAAACGGTGGATCGAGCGGAGTTCGATCTCGTCCATCTTGCGGCGGCGGATCCGCTTGCCGCGTTCGATGTCGGGACCGAAGGTATAGACGATCAACCGCTTCGTCGTCAGCATCATGGCGCAATACGTCCCGATCGCTTTCAGATTTTTAAAATCCTTTTGGACGGTCTCGCCCTTTTGCAATACGACGTTTCGAACGATGTTGTTTCGCATCACGATTCCCCCCTCTCGAACGACTTGAAATCATTGTACTCCAAAAGCCGAAGTTTTACAAGATACTGCTATGATTTTGCGTGACGGACGCGGTCTTTGCGAACCGGATGGAACAGTTTCGTGAGTTCGCCGGTGAGGAATGGGATCAAGCCGAGTCCGGCGGCGATCGCCAGTTCGGCGGCGGTGAGCGCTTCGAGCCGGAAGAGCGCGGCGAGCGGAGGAACGTAGATGAGCGCGAAGACGAGCGCCAGCGAAACGGCGACGGCGATGTTCAGGTACTTGTTGGCAAACGGTTTCATCGAAAACAGGAAACGCGTCTCGGAACGGGCCGAATAGGTGCGGATCAACTCGCCGGCGACGACGGTGAAGAAAATCATCGTGCGCGCCTGGGCGACGGAGGCGCCGTCGATCTGAAATCCAATCCAGAAACTGAGCAGGGCGGCAATCGCGAGCCCGGCGCCTTGAACAAGGATCTTGACGAGCGTCGGACCGTTCAACAGCTTTTCCTTCGGACTGCGGGGTTGATCGCCCATCACGCTCGCTTCCTTCTCCTCCATTCCGAGCGCGAACGCCGGGAAAGAATCGGTCACGAGATTGATCCAGAGGAGGTGAATCGCCAAAAGCGGGATCACGTTTTGGAACAGGACGGCGAAAATCATCGCCAGCGTGATGATGAGGATCTCGCCGATGTTGCATGAGACGAGATAGATCGTGAATTTGCGGATATTCGCATAGATGACCCGGCCCTCCTCGACGGCGGATACGATCGAGGCGAAATTGTCGTCGGTCAGGATCATGTTCGAAGCTTCTTTCGACACTTCGGTGCCGGTAATGCCCATCGCCACGCCGATGTCGGCCTGCTTGAGGGCCGGCGCGTCGTTCACGCCGTCGCCCGTCATTGCGACGACTTCGCCGTTTTTCTGGAGAACCCCGATGATGCGGATCTTGTCTTCGGGGGTGCTGCGCGCGAAGACGTCGCACCGCAGGATGGCTTCTTCATATTCCGCATCCGTCATGTTCGCCGTGGCCTCGCCGGAGAGGGCGAGATGCCCGGGCTTGAGGATGCCCAGTTTAGTAGCGATCGCCCGCGCGGTGGTAAGGTGGTCGCCGGTGATCATCATGACGCGGATGCCGGCGTCGCGGCAGACCATGATGGCGTCTTTGGCTTCGTTGCGCGGCGGGTCGATCATCGCCGTAAGGCCGATGAAAATCAACCCGTCTTCCAAGTCTTTCGCCATCGGATCCTCGGCCTGCCGATACGCATAGCCGAGCACGCGGTACGCCTGCGAGGACCAGTCGTCGTTCTGCTTCAGGACGGCATCGACGTCCTTCGGGGTGATCGGGCGGACGACGCCCTTGTCGAGGAAGTATTCGCAATGCCGGATCAACTGATCGCATGCCCCTTTCGTCAGCGCCAGGTGGGTGCCGTCGATCCGGTGGATCGTCGTCATCATCTTGCGGGTGGAGTCGAACGGATATTCGTTGATGCGGGGATATCGTTCCTCGGCGGCGGAAAGATCGAACCCGGCTTTCGCGGCGACGACGAGCAATGCGGCTTCGGTCGGGTCGCCGATGACTTTCTCGGCCGATTCGAGCTTCGCGTCGTTGCAAAGCATGCAGGTCTTCAAAAGCAGGTCGAGGTTGGCATTCATGACGGCCTTGACGCCGTTTTGTTCGATCGCGCCTTCGGTGGAATATCCGGTGCCGGTCACCTGAAATTCGGAGTCGAGATCGTACAGCCGTTGCACGGTCATCTTGTTCTGCGTGAGCGTGCCGGTCTTGTCGGAGCAGATGACGGTCGCCTGGCCGAGCGTTTCGACGGTCGAGAGCGACTTGATGATGGCGTTGCGTTTGACCATCCGCTGCATCCCGAGCGCCAGCACGACGGTGATGACCGCGGTGAGTCCCTCCGGGATCGCGGCCACCGCAAGGGCGATCGCGGTGAGGAAGATCTCGAAGACATCGCGCCCCTGGACCAGTCCGAGGAGGAAGACGAAGATGGATACGACGATGCAGATGATGCCGAGCACCTTGGCGAACTCATCGATCGTCTTCTGCAGCGGCGTCTTTCCTTCCTTGACGGCATCGAGCATCGTTGCGATCTTGCCGATCTCCGTATCCATCCCGACGGCGGTGATGACGCCTTGTCCTTTGCCATAGGAAACAAGCGTTGACATGAACGCGGAGTTGGTGCGGTCGGCGAGCGGCCGCACCGCTTCGAAGACCTGTTTCGCGTCTTTTTCGACCGGGACGGATTCGCCCGTGAGGGCGGACTCGTCGATGCGCAGGTTCGTCGATGAGATCAGCCGCAGGTCGGCGCTGACGAAATCGCCGGTATCGAGATAGAGGATGTCGCCCAGCGCCAGATCGGCGGAAGCGACTTCGGTCACTTTCCCGTCCCGCAGCACCTTGGCGTGGGGTGAACTCATCTTCCGGAGCGCGGCGAGCGCGCTGTTTGCCTTCTGTTCCTGAGAAACGCCTAAAACGGCGTTCAGAAGAACGATGGCGAGGATGATGATGCCGTCCACGAGTCCTTCCCCTTCGATGATCGCCGTGACGATGGAAATCGCTGCGGCGAAGAGCAGGATGATGACGAGAAAATCGCGAAACTGGTCGACGAACATCCCGAACAGCGTTTTTTTACGCTTTTCCGCCAATTCGTTCTTCCCGTTCGCGGCGATCCGCGCGGCCGCCTCGGCGGCGGTCAACCCGCGCTTGGAATCCGTGTTGAGATCCATCAATGTCTGTTCGATGCTGCCTTGATATTTTTCCATGCTGTTTCCTCCCGAGAATGCAAAAGCGAGACCATGCACAACGAAGTGCATAAGTCTCGCCGCTAGCGGTCAAACCAGATCGGAATCGATCGTGTTAGTTGATTTGACCACGCATGAGGTGTGCGCGTGGGCTACTCCCTTATGACGTACTCATTTTAACCGCTGGAAGTCCGGTTGTCAATCGGTGATGCTGCGCTTTTTTGCGATGCCGTTGATTTCCGGCGTCTTTTCGGACGCAAAGAGGCGGACTCCCACTTCAATCGCCCCCGCCATCAGAACCAGCAAAGCGGTCCACGCGAACACGGCGCCGAAATCAAGTTCGACCTTCGCCAGATACAAGGCGTTGCCAACAGAGTGCGGCGTCTGGGCGAGATATTCCGCCATCACGAGGACCTTGACGCCAAGTCCCGCCGCCTGCAAGAGCGCGGTACGGATGTCAGCCGCGATCAGCGGCAGATAACAATGCCGGAGTCCGCCCAACAGCGTTCCATCCTCGAGTTTGAAGACGTCGACGAGTTCGGGATCGATCCGCCGGATTCCGTCGGCGGCAGCCTGGAACAGGATCGGAAACACCATCAGAAACGTGATCACATAGGGCGTCGAGGCGAACCCGAAGACGATCAAGACGATGACGACGATCGAGATCACCGGAACGGTCCGAAGCACCGTCACGACCGGGCGCAGGAAACGATAGACGTCGGGGACGAGTCCGGCGGCGATCCCGGAAGAAAGGCCGAGCACGGTCGCTACCCCCATCGCCACGGTCAAACGAAGCACCGTCGCACCGATTGCCAGAAGCGATGCGCTTCCGGTGAGGATTTCGAAGAACGCTTCCGCCGTTTTCCACGGCGTCGGCAGCAGCATCGGATTGGCGACGATGGCGGAGGCGGCGATCCAAACGAGGAAGATTGCGAAGATGCCGGAAAACGAAACGAATCGGTTCTTCATCGATTCCGCTTTAGGATTCATGGTAGAATCCATCCCCCGGAAGCGCGCCGCCGATGAGCGCCGGATTCATCGCGAAAAGAATCGCGAAATACGCTTCGAGCGCCGTTCGTGCCTCTGCGGCAAAGACAAACTGCAAATGGCTGCCCGGAATCGCCGAAGTCATCACGGCCTCGGAAAAGCCGAATTCGAGTGCGGCCGCGGCGGCGGCCGCAGTGGCCGGATCGTCGTTGACCGCGGCGACGGACGCGGACAAATCGGCGAGGAAGCGCTCGACACGCGCTTCATCAAGATCGTTTTTGAGGAACACGCCCGCCTGCGGATAGGATGCCGACCCGTGCAGGACGGCGTAGGCGGTCTGCAGATCGATGACCTGGAGGCCTTCGACGACGGCGTCGATCGCCGAAAGCGACGGCTCCGCGGTGAGCACGATCAAGGACGGATCGGCGGCGAACATCGACGCGGCGGTGGCGACGGCGTCGACGTAGGTGATCGATGCGGTGATGCCGTTGCTTGCAAGAATATGTCGGAGCACGATGTCGGACGTCTGGTTCGGTCCGAAGGCGATGATGTCCGCGCCTTCGAGATCGGAAAGGACGAAGGACGTCTTGCCCGTCGATACCAGGTAATAGTTCCCCCAGACCACGGCGCCGGCGAAAACGTACGCACAGCCCGAGGCGATCATTTTGGCACCGAGGTTGGTCGGTGCGAAGATGACGTCATGGCTGCCGGAGCCGAACGCCGCGATGAGCGGATCGGCGCCGTTGACGATGTCGACATCATGATACCCTTCCGCCTGGACGTAGATTTGGGCGAGCGCGGGCGACCCCGAGGGGACCATGAAGGAGAGCCCTTCCGGTGAAACGCATGCGATTGCGGTCAAGGCGATGACGGCCGCCAAAACGGCGACCAACAGTCTTTTCATGGGGATCACGCTTTCCGCGGCGCACGCGCCGCATGAATCGTCTTTACATTCATTATAAGCGGAGTTACAATGATTGTATGTAACATATGTTACGAGCGAGGTGGTTTCATGGAGCGGTCACTGTTTGGCATCGATTTGCTTACCGCGTACGGCGGAAGGACCGCCTGCGTCCGCAAGGGGGCGATCCTGTTCCTTCAGGGCGAAGCGTGCGTCGAAATCGGCTATGTCTCCGAAGGCCGGATCGAGATCCGTTCCTCTACGCCGGACGGCCGTGAATGGCAGATCCAATCGGTGGACCCGGATGCGTTCTTCGGCGACGTCCTGACATTTTCGGGAGAACAGCGGTATCTCGGCAACGTCGTCGTCGCGACCGATGCGATCGTCACGATGATCGGACGCGCCGATTTTCTCCGCTTGCTCTCTGGACATCCCGAACTTCTCGAAGCCTATCTTTCCGCGCTCGGTCGAAAAACCTTCGACATCAAGCAACAGGTCAAGATGCTGTCGCTTCCCAGCCTCCGCTCACGGATCCTCTTCTGGCTCGGGTGGCGGCTCGGCGACGCCCGTACGGGGTCCGTCGCGATCCCCGGTACGAAAGAACGCCTGGCGGAGATGCTTGCGGTCGAGCGTCCGTCGCTTTCGCGCGAACTCGCGCATATGAAAAAAGACCGTCTTCTCGACTACTCAAGGACCGAAATCACGTTGTTATGATGAAATCAAAAAAAGCACATTTCCGGAATTCGGAATGTGCTTTTTTTGAATGTCAACGCGGATGGCGATCGAACCAGACGTGGACTTTCGTGCCGGTTCCCAAAACGCTCTCGATATCGACCGCCGCGCCGATGCGGGCGGCGATTTCGAAGACGATCTGAAAGCCGACGCCGCTGCCTTTTTGATTGTAGGCCATGGCGTCGTCGCCGCGATGGGTTCCGGCGTGGATGCGGGCGATCGTCTCGCCGCTCATCCCGATGCCGGTATCCTCCACCGTCAACCGCTTGACGTCGGCGTCGAGCGTGACGCCGATGACGCCGCCCGGCTCGCTGTAATAAAACGCATTGAAGACAAGATGTTCGAGGATGCGGATGACATCGGCGGAGGCGATCGTGAGTTCCAGCGCGTCGATGGAAAGATCGAGGGTCATCCGCTTGGTCTGGAACACCTCGTTCAGTTTGGCAAGATGGGCGGTGATCAGCGAGGCGATGTTTTGACGGATCGCCACTTGCCGCAGATCCTGTTCGATGAACTGCGGAATCATGGTCTCGATCTCGCCGACCTGCGCGAGCAGTTCTTCGTTGATTTGCGGATCGAAGGGGATTCGTCCCGTCTTGATGCCTTCGAGATAGACCTTGATGACGGTCAACGGCGTCTTGACATCATGGGCGAGGATCCTGACGTAATGCGCCTGGATGGTCTTCAGTTCGGCTTCGGCCTTGAGCGCCGCCGTGTACCGCTCGTTGATCGCGGCCATGTCTTGAAAGCGGAAGGAAGCATCCGCTTGGCCGATGCGTTCCATGTCGTCATACAGAAGCCCGTACTGCCGGTTGAGGATGCGCCTCAGGATCAGCATCGCGATGATGAAAAGCAGCGCCGAGACCCCATTCACGAAAGCGAGTCCGAGGATCAGTTCGGACCCATAGAATGACTGACGATAGCCGATCGAAACGGTTCCGAGCGGTTCGCCGTCGATGGAGAGGAGTTCGATCGGATCCGCGCCTTCCGGGGCGGGATCGGTCTGAAAACGCACGATGCCTTCGGCGTCGGCGTAGGCGAGATCGACGCCGTGGGTATGGCCGTAATGTTCCAAAAAGGCGATGAGCGTCGATTCGTTTTCCCAAACGATCATATGTTCGAGCATGATGACAAAGGATGTTTCCTGACGCTCGGTCTGACGGGTGTATTGGACGCTTGAGGCGAGATACACCGTCAGGTTCGCCAAAAGCAACATCACGGCGAACAGGATGGTGAAGGTGCGCGCCATCTTGGCGCGGAAAAAGGTCTTGAAGCTAATCATCACCGTCACCTGCAAACTGGTAGCCGACGCCATAATGGGTCCGGATGAAACGCGGTTCGCCGGCGGCGTCACGGAGTTTCTTTCGGATGTTTTTGACGTAGACGTCGATCACGCGGTCGAACGCCTCGCTCTCGCCAAAACACGCGGCGAGGATTTCTTCGCGCGTGAAAATGCGTTTCGGATGGCTGGCGAGTTGCCAAAGCACATCATATTCGTGGGCGGTCAATGCGATGACTTCGTCGCCGAGCCGGACTTCCCGTCGGAACGGAATGATTTTCAACGCGCCACCGTCAAACGATCGGATGATCGGTTCGTGGGTCGCGATGCGTTTCTCGAGATTCTTCAGCTTGACCATCACTTCTTCGATGCTGAACGGTTTGGTCAAATAATCGTCGGCCCCGAGTGACAGCACGTCGATGCGTTCCTTGATATCGATTTTCGCCGAGACGACCATGATGTAGACATCGCTCTGGGTGCGGATCTTCGCAATCAGATCTTCCCCCTGCAAATCCGGAAGCATCAAATCGGTGATGATCGCATCGACGGTCCGGACGGCTAAAAGCGCAAGTCCTTCCTCGGCGGAATAGGCTTGCAGGACGTCGTGTCCGTCCAGACGGGCGAACCGCGCTAAAAGGTCGTTGATTTTGCGATGATCTTCGATGATGATGAGCCGCATCGGCCTCACCCCCTTACGCTTCCATTATACGCCGTTTTCTGAGGAACGGTCCCAAGATGACCTTTCGCCGTCAAGTCATCCATCCGTCCCGTCCGCCCCCGGATTTTGCGAAGCGACTCCGAGCAGGGTCGCTTGGTATCCGGTGGCGCGAACCGCGGCGCAATAGGCATCGGCATCGGATGCGGGGCCTTGATAGACGACTTCGACGATGTGCGACCCCAGATCGATCTTGACCGACTCCGCGCCGCGGCGGCGAAGGGCCCCTTCGATGGTGTTCAGACAGCCGGCGCAGCGGATTTCATGAAGCCGGGCGATCATCCGATACCGTTCATCCTTCATGACAGTACGAGTGTCGTCATGCAGGTCGCCGATGCGGGCTGCGTCTGAAACGCGCCCGTTGCGACGTGGCCTTCATGACCGACGGTGATGGTCCCGTCGAGGCCGGCGGGGAGCCAAAGTCCGACGAAGCCGTTCGCCCCCGACGTGAAATCACCGCTGAGGACCACCGCTCCGTCGGCGTCGCGGACGGTGATGGAAAACGTCGCATTCACGAGTTCGCCGCGACAGGAGACGAGATTGTGCGTAAAGCATTCATGGGTCGATGTGAGATAAGGTGCGACGGACAGATAGAAGCGCCCTTCCGGGAGGTCGATATTCACCGTCTCACCGTCGGCGGTCAGGTGAAGGGCGTCGCCGTCGATGCTCGCATTGAAGCGTGTGCGATCTTCCGTCCCCGCTTCCAAGGCGGCGACGATGTCCGTGACGTCCGTGTCGGTGATGCCGAACGCGCCCAGGACGTCCGGACGGTCCGCAACAAGGAAAATCGCCGCGGCGCCCGTAAGCAGGGCGACGGCGGCGATGACGATCCAGCGTTTCATTACGGATTCACGCCGGTGACGAATTCGGAGGCGACGATGTAGTCGGAAAGCGCCGCGCGGATGTCGGAAAGCGCAACCAGGCGCGCCGCGGCATCCATGACGGTGAAGTCGTACGTCGCGAGCAGATCGGCGTGATAGGTGTCGACGAGGATTTTCTCATCGGCGTCGAGATGAAGATAAAGCCACTCGTAGGTCAGCCCCGTCGTCGTGAGGGGGTAACCGCCGCAGCCGCCGCGGAAGCCGCCACCGCGGCCCATCATCGGTCCGTAGTAATACGTCGTCGCGGTCGAAAGCGAGGTCGTCGTGACGGGAACGTCTTCGGCCGAGACGGTCTTGTAGATCCATCCGCCGGCCGCGAACATAACAATTGCGATTGCGGTGATCATCCATATTTTTTTCATTTTAGCGATCCTCCTCAAGGGTCTTGCGTAGGGTTTCGTATTCTTCGATCGTGATGTCGCCGTTGGCCAGGCGTTCCTTCAGCCGCACCGTCGCATGATCGTGCTGCATGCCGCATCCTCTGATCGAAAACGCGCGGAAGACGAGGAAAACGACGAATATCCAGAATGCGCCCATCCCGAGCATGCCGAGCGGCATCGCCCATGCGCCGCCCATCGGCATGTATCCCTGCCAGTTCCCGCCGGAAATCTCGTCGGACAGGAAGTAGAACGCGAAGCGGACGGCGACCGCGAGAACCGCGAGTCCGACCAAAAGCCAAATCCATTTTGCTTGTTTTTTCATTTGCTTTTCACCTCGCCACCATTCTAGCAAAAAACTATGAACAGAATATGAACGCGCAAAAAACGGCGAAGCCCCCTCGGGGTTCGCCGTATTTCTATTCGGATTATTTGGAGTAGGTTTCGCGTTTTTTGTAGTGCGTGTGCAACAGTTCGTGGGCGAGATGCGAATTCGGCTCGCCGAGGAATTCTGCGTACAGTTTCTGGACCGCTTCGTTTTCGTGCGACTTGCGGAACGTCGAACCCTGGTCGATCGCATAGAGGACCTTGGCGCGACGTTCGCGGATGTCGAACTTGCCCTGGTTCGAGGCGGTGATGATCGGCTGACCGCCGCCGTTGATGCAGCCGCCGGTGCAACCCATGAATTCGACGAAATGGTATTGCTTGCCGTTGGTCTTCATCATTTCGAGGAACTGCCCGATCGCCTTTCCGCCGTGGACGACGGCGACGTTGATGTCCTTGCCTCCGACCTTGTAGGTGGCTTCCTTGATGTCTTCAAGGCCGCGCACTTCGGTGAATTCGATCGGCGTGGAATGTCCTTCGACGATTTCCGTGACGGTGCGTAGGGCGGCTTCCATGACGCCGCCGGTGGCCCCGAAGATCGACGCCGCGCCGGTGTATTTGGCGAGGTCGCCATACGGTTTGATCGGATCGAGTTCCTGGAACTTGATGCCGCGGTGGCGGATCAGACGGGCGATTTCGCGCGTCGTGAGGACGATGTCGACGTCGCGGTAGCCGTCGCGTCCCATGTCGGGACGCTTCGCTTCCGCCTTCTTGGCGACGCAGGGCATGATCGAGACCGAGACGATGTTCTTCGGATCGAGATTGAGTTTCTCGGCGTAATAGGTTTTGATCAATGCCCCGGCCATCTGCTGCGGCGATTTGCAGCTCGAAAGGTTCGGGATGTATTCCGGATAGTACTGTTCGAGGTAGTTGATCCAGCCCGGCGAGCAGGAGGTGAAGAGCGGGAGCACGCCGCCGTTTTTCACGCGGTGGATGAACTCCGTGCCTTCTTCCATGATCGTCAGGTCGGCCGAGAAGTTGGTGTCGATGACTTCCCGGATCCCGAGGGCGCGGAGCGCGGCGAACAGCTGGCCTTCGACGTTCGTGCCGGGCTTGTAGCCGAATTCTTCGCCGAGCGCGGCGCGCACGGCGGGAGCGACCTGGGCGATGACCGTCTTGGACGGATCGCGCAAAGCGCGCTCGAGGGGTTTGATGTCATCCTTCTCGCGGATCGCGCCCGTCGGGCACGACTGGATGCACTTGCCGCAATAGATGCAGCCGGCGTCTTCGAGGTTCGTGAAGAGCGCGGGACCGACGTAGGTCTTCGAACCGCGGCGGTTGAAGTTGAGGATGCCGAGGCCGGTATATTTCTCGCAGGCGGAGACGCAGCGTCCGCAGAGGACGCATTTGGAGGAGTCGATGACCATCGCGCCGGACGTTTCGTTCAGCTTGCGGTCCTTGTGCTTGAAGACTTCTTCGTTGGAATAGTAGTTGTCGACGGAGAAGCGGCGGAGCAGGTCGAGGAATTCGCAGCTTGTTTCGCGCGAACATTTCCAGCATTCGAACTTGTGGTTGCCGGCGAGCAGTTCGAGGTTGCTCGAGACGGCGTCGTAGACTTCCTTGGTGTTGGTCTTGACGGACATGCCGTCGGTGACGGTGGTGCGGCAGGCGGGCTTGAGGCCCTTCTGACCTTCGACCTTGACGACGCAGACGCGGCAGTTGCCTTCTTCATGGATTCCTTCCAGAAAGCAGAGACGGGGAACCACGACGCCGGCCGCTTCGGCGGCCTTGAGGACGGAATACGATTCGGGAACGGCGATCTGGATCTTGTCGATGGTGACGTTGACGAGCTTATCCATTGACGATCGCCTTCCAGTCTTCCGGTTTGCTCGAGATGGCGTTGACCGGGCAGGCCTTCTTGCATGCGCCGCAGCGGATGCACTTCTCGAGATCGATCGTATGTTTCTGCTTGACCTTGCCGGTGATCGCGCCGACCGGGCAGTTCTTCACGCACTTCGTGCAGCCGATGCACTTGTCGGTGATGATGAAATTGGTGAGATTCGGGCAGACGCCGGCGGGGCAGACCTTGTCCACGACGTGGGCGATATACTCCTCGCGGAAGTGCTTTAGCGTGGACAAAACCGGATTCGGGGCGGTTTGCCCGAGTCCGCAGAGCGAAGTGTCCTTGACCATGTTGCCGAGCGATTCGAGCGTGTCGAGGTCTTCCATGGTGCCGTCGCCGCGGCAGATCTTGTTCAGAATGTCGAGCATGCGGCGCGTGCCTTCGCGGCACGGCGTGCATTTACCGCACGACTCGTCGACGGTGAAGTCGAGATAGAAGCGGGCGACGTCGACCATGCAGTTGTCTTCGTCCATCACGATCATCCCGCCGGAGCCCATCATCGAGCCGAGCGCGATCAGATTGTCGAAGTCGATCGGGGTGTCGAGCGATTTCTCGGTGATGCAGCCGCCCGAGGGCCCCCCGGTCTGGACCGCTTTGAACTTGCGCTTGTTGGGGATGCCGCCGCCGATGTCGAAGATGACTTCCCGCAGCGTCGTTCCCATCGGCACTTCCAAGAGGCCGGTGTTGGCGATCTTGCCGCCGAGCGCGAAGACTTTCGTGCCGGAGGATTTGGCGGTGCCGATCGCCTTGAACCAGTCCGGTCCCTTGAGATAGACGACCGGGACGTTGGCGAAGGTCTCGACGTTGTTGACGTTGGTGGGGTGTCCCCAGAGACCCTTGACGGCCGGGAAGGGCGGCTTCAGGCGCGGCATGCCGCGCTGGCCTTCGATCGAGGCCATGAGGGCGGTCTCTTCACCGCAGACGAAGGCGCCGGCGCCGAGGCGGACCTCGATGTCGAATTCGAATCCGGAATTGAAGATGTTCTTCCCGAGCAGATTGTATTCGCGCGCCTGCTTGATCGCGTTGTTGAGCCGTTCGACCGCGACCGGATATTCGGCGCGGCAATAGATGTAGCCTTGTTTGGCGCCGATCGCGTAGCCGCAGATCGCCATCGCCTCGAGGACGGAGTGCGGGTCGCCTTCGAGTACGGCGCGGTCCATGAAGGCACCCGGGTCGCCTTCGTCGGCGTTGCAGATGACGTACTTGATCGGGTCGTTCGACTTGGAGGCGAACTCCCATTTCTGGCCGGTCGGGAACCCACCGCCGCCGCGGCCGCGGAGGCCGGAGCGCTTCATCCAGTCGATGACTTCGAGCGGTTTCAGTTCGGTCAGGCATTTGCCGAGGGCGAGATAGCCGTCCCTGGCGATGTATTCGTTGATGTCGAGCGGATTGATGTTGCCGCAGTTGCGAAGCGCGATGCGCTTCTGCTTCGCGTAGAATTTCAGTTCGCCGAAGTTTTTGATCTTCTGCTTGTCGATCGGGTCTTTGACGATCAGGCGTCCGACGGGGCGTCCCTTGAGGACATGTTCCTCGCAGAGTTCACGGACGTCGGCGACACTCACGTGGGAATAGAACGTCTCGTCCGGATAGACGATGACGACCGGTCCCTTGTCGCAGAGTCCGAAGCAGCCGGTCATGACGAGTTGGACTTCGTTTCGAAGTCCCGTCTCGGTCAGGACCTTGTCGAACTCGGCGCGGATTTCCTTGGAATGGGAGCTGAGGCAGTTGGTGCCTCCGCAAATCAGGATCTGCATTCTTTCGAGCATGGCGGGCCCCTACCTTTTGACGCTCGACAACAGGTAGCGGTCGAGCCGCTTGTGGTTGACGAGGTGTTCTTCGACGATTTCGTTCACCATGCGTTCGGTGACCTTGCAATAGATCGACGACGTACCGTCGTAATCGACGATTTCGACGATCGGTTCAAACGCGCATTCGCCCATGCAGCCGACCTGCGTGATGACGATGTTTTTCAGTTCATGCTCTTTGATTTCCTCGACGAACTTGTTGAGGACCGGACGCGCGCCGGCGGCAATGCCGCAGGTGCCCATCCCGACCTGGATGCGCGTGCCGCCGACTTGGTGGCGCATCTGCATGTTCTTCAGCGATTGATCGCGGAGCTTTTTCAGATCTTCCAACGATTTCATAATCTTTCTCCTCGCGTTGTTGTGATGTGTTCCGAACCGGGCAGGGTGATCCCGGATGCAAAAACCGCGCTCTTGAACGTCAGCGCGTCGCCCGTGCGGTTGGAACAGAATGCAGAGCGGACTTCCTTCTCCGTATTGAAGGATTTCCGCGGATCAACCTTATGTCCGTACATTTCGATGATTGTTCCCAGGCTCATAGGGTTACCTGATCCCGGCCAGAATTTCTCTGGCTTTCTGAACCGTACCGTTGCCGTAGATCGTCTCGTTGACCGTGAAGGTCGGCGCGAGGCCGCAGGCGCCGATGCAGCGGGTCGCCTGCAGGGTGAACTTGCCGTCTTCCGACGTTTCGCCCGGCTTCAATTTCAGTTCGTCCGAAAAGGCATCGAGGATGCCTTGCGAACCGCGCACGTAGCATGCCGTCCCAAGGCAGACGCTGATGATGTTTTCGCCTTTGGGTTCGATGGAGAACATGCTGTAGAACGTGACGACGCCATTGATCTTGGCGACGCTTTCGTGTAATTCCTTGCCAATGACTTTCTGAATCTCGATCGGGACGCAACCAAAAATCGACTGCGCTTCCTGAAGGGTAGGCATCAATGGACCCGGTTTGAGTTTGTTTCTTTCCATCGCTGCATACAAATTGGCAAGTCGTTCCTTGGTGATGAGGACTTTCGTGCCCATGTTTCATACGCTCCTTTCCAAGCATTCTTGTTGGCACACACATTATAGCACTTTTCGCCATAAAAAAAAGCGTCCTAAAACGCTTTCTTCTACGGTAAAACGCTTACCGTTTTTTCACTTTGAACCACCAAATAATGTTCGTGGCGACCAGCAGTGCGGCGCAAACGCCGCCGGTGATCCAGGTCACGACGTCGGCGATTCCGACGCGGGCTTCCCCTCCGGTCTCGCCGGGTCCGGGGACGACGACCGCGTGGTCTTCGGCCACCACCACCTGAAACGTCTTCAGGATCACGGCGCCGTCGGGATGTTCGATTTCGAGCGCGAGATGGTAGATGCCGGGTTCGGTGGCGTGGGCGCTGTACGAGTCGAACCGCACCGTGACCCGATAATCCGGCGCGGCCGACAATTCTCCCGCGCGGACGAGCAGGGTCGTGAAGTCTTCCAAAGACAGCACGTCGTTGTTATAGACGCGAACGATCGACGCGTCGATGTAGACGACCGGACCGATACCGTCGACGACATTCACGAGAACGCTGTATTCGGTGGCGTTCCCGCTCGTGTCGATAGCTTCAAAGACGACCGTATAGGCGCCGATCTGCTTGAGATGGGCCGAATACCCGTCGCTTTTCACGATGATCGACGGCGTCAGGTCGAGATCATAATCGTCCATGACGGACAGCGCCGCCTTGATGTCAAGCACGGTGAGATTCGCGTCATAACCGATCGTATACAGGGCCGGACCGGAAAAAATCGGATCGGCCTCGTCGATGACGGAGACGCTCACGGTCCAATCGGTGGAGTTCCCGCTCGCATCCGTCACGGTGAAGGTGACGTCGTATGCGCCGATGACCCCGGCGTTTGCCGTATAGCCGTCCGTCTTGAGGGCGATTTCCGACGTCAGGTCACCGTCGTAATTGTCGCTCGCGGTCAGCTGCGATTGGATCGTCACGATCGGCAGCACCACTGGATACGGTGCGACAAAGAACGTCTCGCCCCCGAACATCGGTGCGGTCACGTCGACGACCTTCACCGTGATGTCGAAGGTAGTGGCGTTGTCGGCGAGGTCGGAAACGGAATAGGAAATCACATACTCGCCCAGCGTGTCTTCGTGTCCAATGTAGCCGTTCGCGATTTCGACGATGTCGGCCGAGACGTCGCCGTCGATGGCGTCGACGGCGACGAGTCCGGCTTGGATTTCCGCCGATGTGATCGGATCGTCGACGTTCGAGATGACCACGCCGTTGCCCTCGAAGTAGGGTCCGTTGACATCGGCCAGCTCGCCGGGCATGTATTCTTCGTATCCCGTGAACGCGGTGCCTTCTTCCAATTGAAACAGGTCCGCTTCGTGGAGATCGAAAGCGTTCGTGGGATCGAAAATGTAGACATCGAGGTAGTTCGTATCCGCCGATGTCGTAAAGAGCGCGAACATCCAGTTCTGCCCTACCACAAAAGAAAAGTCGACCGTTTCAATGGTTTCCGTTCCGATTTGCGCCACGTTTTCGAAGTAATCGAGGATGACGTGATAATCCGTCTGGATGTCCGTGTATTCACGGGCGACGGACAGGCAATAGGTGGTGTTCGGCTTGACGAGAAAGTTGTAGATCGAGTTGTAGTATCCCACGTCCCCCTCGAAATTGTCGGGGTCGAGGTAATTCTTTCCTCCCGGAAGGTAGTGTTCGGAATCGTCAAGCGCCAGAACGGACGTCGAACCCATAACGAGGGCGGCGGCCAAGAGTGCCGCCAGAAACATTTTTTTCATCTGTTTTCAGCTCCTTTGCACGAAGATAGTACGCGACACCGGAGCGGATTGCTCGAAGACGCGAAAAAAAGGGGGCTGTCGGCACCGAAAGATCGCCCTGCGCATCAAGCGTTTCGCGATCAAACGACGCGAGATCGGGGCTCATTCGTCAAAATCCTCAAAAATGATAAAAAAGCCCTTGCGGGCACTCGGGTGAATTACTATAATAAAGTAGTAGCCAAATCATCATCAATCGGGGGGTTCACAATGAAAAAGTTTTGGAATGTTTTGGGTCAGGTCTTAGGCTTCCTGACGATTATCCTGTACGCTTTCCTCTATACCGATGCCCAGTTCCATTTCGGCCTTCCGGCCAATATCATGGGTTATCTGGTCCTCGCCCGCCAATTCGCCGCCCTTGCCGTCGCCGCCATCGTCGGGATGGAATTCGTCTCCGGCAAGAAACTCTTCGTCTTCATCTACATCCTCGTCCTCGCCGTCGTCGTCATTTTCATGTTCTTCCCAAGCCTCGGCGATCAGATCGTCGCCCTGCTGAACTCGGTCATCTAAAGCAAAAACGTTTTGCGGATTTCGCAAAACGTTTTTTTTCTTGTCTTTGGACGATTATACGCAGCTGGTTCCCGGAGCCGGTGCTTTGAATACGATCAGTTCAAGAACCGCGTCGTGGCTGTTTTGAACGTTCATCTGCGTATTGCAGGGGATGTTGATGACGTCCCCCGCCGCATATTCGAAGATGGGCTGGTCGTTTAGCCCGATCGACAACGTTCCGCGTAGAACCGTCATGTAGAGATTGGCGTTCGACATATGGATGGGAAGCCCGTCGTCTCTTGGGAAAATCATATGGAGGTAATTGACGTGCTGATCAAGAATCACCTTTTCAATCGTTTTGACATTGCTCTGTGTCAACCTAAATTCTTTTTGTATCATTGTTTTGGCGCCTCCGTTGCATGTTTGTGGTTGTGATCCATCATCTGCTTTTCCATTTTCAGCAGATATTGCCGTTCATAATGGAAGAAGTGGATCGGCTTGTAGATGAAATACGGAACGAAAAGGACGATGTACACCAAGAGGTTCGGCATCTCCGAGACGATCATAAGATGCACGAAGATCAGCAGATAGGCGAGATAGGCGAACCGCTGCATCTTCTTCCAGCGAAACTTCGCGGGACCGTATTCCAGCTTTTGAAACGACGTGATGAAGAGCGGCACCATGATCAGGTACGCAAGCAAGCCGACGAGGTCGAATTGTCCGCCCGCGGCGAATTTGTCGATGACGTAGAAAATGGCATGCGGCGTCAGGACGATGAATCCGAGGATCGACAGCGGTGACCGGACGGTCGTCAGTCTTTGATGGAATTTGCTATCGTGCCGGAACAGGCCGACGATCATGACGACATAGAAGAACGCGAAGCCGAGATACCCCTGGTTGAACGGCGTCGTGATCGCCGCGTTACGGAATACGACCGTCAGGACGGAGAGCGCGGTGGCGATGACGTAGAGGATCACGGCGTGCTTCTTGATGAACGCGGACCCGAAATAAGCCGCGGCGGTGATGATTGCGATGAATGCGATGGTGATCATTTTCGAATGCCCCTTTCGATGATGCGGATCCGCTCTTCAAAGAGGCGGATGCCTTCCGTTTCGGTCAGTTGTTCCTGCGTGGTCTGATTGTAGGTGGACAGAAAGACCGTCATGCACCATTCAAACAGCGATCCTTGCTTTTCCGGCGCGAACCGGTTCTCGCCAAATCCGACGCCGTGAGCGGAAAGGATCATGTAAAGATTGCTGCGCTGGTCCGGGTGATAGGGGGTGTCCTTGAAGGACCCCAGCTTCTGCATCTGGAGATACCGGAAGTAATGACGTTGAAGCAACGCTCTCCTGGATCCTGCGTCACCCTTCAAATCGTTGATGAACAGTTCGAGTAAAAAATCGAACACGCTCCCGGAAAATCCATTTGCTTTCTTTTCGATCATTGCCAGACGTTCCGCCTGCAGCGAAGCGATGACGGTGTTGTAGTAATCCCCCATATCGGCGAAATAAGCATAGAACGACCCGCGCGGGAGTCCCGCTTTCTCCACAACGGTCTTGACGTCGACGTCTTCGAAGTTCCTCGCCGCGAAGAGATCGGCTCCGGCCTCGATGATTTTGTTGCGTTTTTCCGGACGAATATTAAGAAACGTCTTCGATGGCATATGATTCCCCTTCTTTAATAAAATGACACTGTGTCATCATTATAAACCCGATGTCTGCCATTGTCAATCGAAACGCCTGTCGATCTACCCCTCCCGCATGGATGCGCCCCGAAGCGGACGAAACGGAACGGTTCGGTCGCTTCGTAGAAACGTTCTTGAAAGGGGACGCAATCAGACGTTACCCTTGTGTTAGGTGATAGGAAGACATCGGCCGTTTGAATTGTGCATAACGGTGGTAGAATGAGAGTAAGGATTGACGCGATTTGAGAAGTGTAAAAACAGGCGCCTTCTCACGAGAGACGACCGGCACAATGTTTCGCTCAAAATGGATTTCAAAAGAATAGAGGAGGATTATCATGTTGTTGAAAAGAATGGCGTACGGTTTGATTTTGGGCAGCGTCTTGGGAATCGTCTGTATCCTGGGTGCCAACCTGAGATCGCCCGAACCGTTGGCGGCTTGGTACCTGTTCGCTTTTTGGCTCAATCGCTTTTTGATGGGTTTCGTGATTGCGCTGTTGCCCCTGAATCCCAGCCTGCTCAAAAAAATCGGGCGCGGCTTGCTCGTTGGATTGTTCATCTCTTTTACGTTCTATTCCGCGACGAACTATCAGGACCTTCCCGGATTCGTCGTGGGCGGACTGTACGGCGTGATCATCGAGACGGTCCTTCATTATGGATTGAAAGGCCCAAAAACCGTTTTATAACAAGGGTTGCCCCTCAAGATTGACACACACGATTCCGTTGAACATTATAGGTCGTCTGAAGAACACATAGAATCCGCCATTTACCACCAAGGGGGATTTCGACCCCCATATCAAAAACGCCAAGTACGGCACCCGTATCTGGCGTTTTCAATTGACCCCTGTTATTATTTGACTTATACGTTGAGCCGGGTGTGAGTAAACGTCAAAAATTAACACTCTACAAAACTAGGGTGTTTTTTTGTACACTTTAGGAAATGATGAGAGGTGTAGAAAAATGGGAAAACAATATAGCAATCAGA
>Ga0209417_1001437_pt1 | contig 43508 bp, 42 predicted proteins | sample RifGroF2_FD_184002 | JGI IMG/M metagenome (GOLD analysis project Ga0209417, IMG submission 184002) | Groundwater microbial communities from Rifle, Colorado, USA - Groundwater F2 (SPAdes) (version 2) | ecosystem: Environmental > Aquatic > Deep subsurface > Groundwater | place: Rifle, Colorado...
GAAAAATATTTGCCTCTTAATATGTTGTGAATAAGCATTTTAATATTGTTTCTAACCATGGCTATCATTCTTGTTATATTACGGAATAATCTTTCAAGATACTGATTCTTAGGGTTCTATGCAAATTATTTATTATTTATTCCATTGATAATCAAATGTTTATACAATTATTTATCGAAGTGTCGATTTTAACCAACTAACTTAATAACAATGACAACTAACCGAAGATCATTTATCCAAAATTCTCTGGCAGCTACCGCTGGATTAGGGATTATCAGTAGTTTACCTGGTGGACTTCAGGCAGCACAAAAACTGGTTGCCCCAAGTGACCAAATTAATATTGCCCTAATTGGCTGCAGAAGCATGGGTTTTGGCGATTTGAAAAATCACCTGAACATTCCGGGAGTGAATTGCATCGGGCTTTGCGACATCGATCAGAATGTTCTGAATGACAAGGCTGCTGAGATTCAAAAAACCTACAATCAGAAACCTCAGCTTTACGGAGATTACCGAAAATTGCTTGAAAACAAAGACTTGCATGCCGTTGTAATCGGGACTCCCGACCACTGGCATTGCCTTCCCATGGTCAATGCCTGCGAAGCTGGTCTGGACGTATATGTTGAAAAACCAATGGCCAATAGCATCGAAGAATGTAACCTGATGGTAAAAGCAGCTAACCGGTACAACCGTGTGGTTCAGGTTGGACAGCAACAGCGAAGTGGGGCACATTGGAACAAAATCAACCAGATGATCAAATCAGGAAGAATTGGCCAGTTGCGTAAAACCAACATCTGGGGAAATTTTAATTATGGCATAGGGCAGCCAAAAGTTGCTGACACCGCTGTTCCGGCAGGAGTTGATTTTGAAATGTGGCTCGGGCCTGCTCCTTCCCGCAGTTTTAATCCAACACGCTTTCATGGCTCATGGCGCATGTTCTGGAATTATGGAGGTGGATTGGTAACCGATTGGGGCGTTCACCTGATTGACATGGCATTCTGGGCCAAAGACATTGTTACTCCTCCGCAAAAAATACTGGCTACCGGGACCAACATGGCTTTTCATGAATACAACCACGAAACTTACGATACCATGTCGGTCATCTGGGAAATGGGCGATTATCAGGTGACATGGCAACACACCGCCGGAATCCAAAACGGGCCATGGAACAAAAACTATGGACTTGAATTTATCGGCGACCTGGGAACCATTGTTGCAGACCGTGGTGGTTACAAAGTGATTCCCCAATGGGACGATCAGGAGAAAAGAACTAAAATTGATGGTGAAGAATTAAACAAAGGTGGCGAGAACCATCAGGAACATGCACAGAATTTCATCGATTGCATCAAATCGAGGCAAAAACCGGTTTGCACTCCTGAAATTGGACGTGCCGTAGCAGTTGCTGCCCATAGCGCAAACATTGCAGTTCGCTCAGGCGAAAACCTGTTGCTCTGGGACGAAGCCAAAGGCAAATTCACCAATTCCGAAAAAGCCAATCAATTCATCGTTCCCGAGTACCGCAAACCGTGGGCTTTGCCGAAAATTTCATAAAAATAAATGTGTAGAGACGCACGGCCGTGCGTCTTTAGATAAATTCAATTTCGTTATGACTACCCACCGACGACAATTCATCACCACCCTGGGTCTGGCAACAACCGGAATTGCTACCGCACTGCCAGCATGGGCTTTCGAAAAGAAAACTGACCGACTCGATAAAATCGGGTTTATTTCAGGGATTGTAGATAACTTCCTGAAAGAAGACTGGAAGGGAACTCTAGAAGAATTGGCCAAACAAGGCTATACCGAAATGGAATTTGGCAATTATCTGGGAAATTCTGCCTCAGAATTTAAAGCAGTCTGCAAATCTCTGGGCATTAACCCGTTTGCCGGAGGCTCATCGATGGCAGACATGCAAAAGGATACAGAGAAAAAGATAGTTGAAGCGCTTGAGACAGGTAAACGATATTGGGTTTGCTACTGGCCTTGGCTTTCTGATGCCAAAAATATTACTGCCGACGAAGCCAAAACAGCCGCCGACAACCTGAACAAACTGGGTGAAGCCGCTAAAAAGGGCGGTATTAAATTCTGTTGGCACAACCACAACTGGGAATTTGAAAAGCCCACCAGTGATGGACTTCCGTTCGATATCCTGATGAAAAATACTGATCCGGAAATTGTTAAATCCGAACTCGACATCTATTGGGTTCGCAAAGGTGGTGGCGATCCGTTGGAATGCCTGAAAAAATATCCGGGACGCTACGAAATTCTGCATGTGAAAGACATGGATGCCACTCCCGCAAAGTCGTTTGCCTGCCCGGGTTCGGGTATCATCGATTTCGGCCCGATCTTCCGCGAAGCGTGGGATCAGGGCGTGCGCCATTACATTGTGGAGAAAGATGGTGAAAAGAATGGCATCGAATGTTTGCAGAGCAGTGCGGAATATTTGAAGAATGTGAGGTTTTAATCTTTGGAGCTACTCTATTTTAACTGACGGGGTGACTGCCAGTCACCCCGTCAGTTAAAGAAAATGGTTCACCTTAGAGACGCAACCATTTTCGACTTGTAAGCATCTGGAAAAAAGAGGATAAACAAAACATGAAACAACTAATCGTATTCATTCTGCTGCTTGCCTTTTTGCCTAGCTGTAAAAAGGAGAAAATTGAAGATACTTTGCTGGTAAAATCCTGCTTTGGATTTCAGCCTGATGCCCAAATCGAGAAAAAAGTTCGATTTACAAACTGCTCGGAGAACGCTTTAAGTTACAAATGGAACTTTGGGGATGGAACAACATCCAACGAATCGGAACCTACACATGAATACTCTGGCTCTTTCCCTTTTTATGTAACTCTGATCGCATATAATGGAAGTAAATCAGATACAATCACGAGACGCCTTTTTGATGAAATTATGGTATTCAAACCCAATATCTATATTTATCCTCAGTTTCAAACCAGTCTTTGTGTCAAAATAATATTTCCAATGGGCGGAGATATCGTCGAGTCGATTCCTGAATATGATGATGGGTGGTGCGTTGATGTTGATGTGAGAGGAAAAATTAATGGCGAATACGATTACCTGTTTTATGAAAGCAAACAACCAAACATATTTCAGTACAATAAGGGTTGGTGTGTTCGCAGGGCAGATTTGAAATCATTTTTTGAAAAAAACATGGCACTGTATAATTTCTCAACTTCAGAAATTAAAGATTTTGTTGATTATTGGATGCCATTATTGACAGGTGAAAATTTCTATTGTATTTACCCTCAGACAAAAGAGATTATTGATAAAATTATCCGGCTCAATTTCTCTGTTAAGCCTGACAAAGTTTATCGCTTATTCTATGGTATTGTGGGTTCTGGTGATTATAAGAAACTTACCTCACCCGAGATTAAATCATTTGATCGAAGTGGTTATTTTGTAGTGGAATGGGGCGTATTCAGAAATTAACTGCACCCTTGTATGACTCCTGAAATTTAGTTTTTGAGTCCTTCAGAAAATAGATTACAATCAGTTCTATCATTCGTTTGGTCAATTCACTCCAGTTTCATAACTTAGTTAGTCATAATTATTCATCTTATGTATAAAAAACTAAGTATCAAGAATTGGGCGGTTGAGGATCGACCGCGTGAAAAAATGTTGGTCAAGGGAATTCGCTCGTTATCGGAAGCCGAACTGATAGCCATCCTGATTGGCTCAGGAAACCTCGATGAATCAGCGGTTGAAGTATCGAGACGAATAATGTCTTCGGTAAACAACAACCTCAATGAACTTGGCAAGAAGACCATAAACGATCTACAGAAATTCAAAGGAATCGGACCGGCAAAAGCAATTACAATAACCGCAGCAATGGAATTGGGGCGACGAAGAAAAGAATCGGAACCCGATGAAAAACCTAAAGTGGTAACCAGCGCCGATTGTGCAGCCATTTTCAAGCCATTGCTAAGCGACCTCCCGCATGAAGAATTTTGGGTTTTACTGCTCAACCGAAACAATTTGGTCATCGATAAAATGTTGGTCAGTCAGGGTGGACTTTCCGGAACAGTCATCGATGTGCGCATCATCCTGAAAATGGCGCTGGATAAGCTTGCCTGTTCAATTATCCTCTGCCACAATCATCCTTCAGGAAACCTGATTCCCAGTGAAGCTGACAAGGATATTACAAAAAAAATCAAAGAAGCCGGAAAACACATGGACATTCCGGTACTGGACCACCTGATTATCGCGAATGATTCGTACTTTAGCTTCGCCGACGATGGACTGATTTGATTTCAGTAAAATGTGGTATATTTGAAAAAAAGAATGCTATGATACTCGAAAGAACAAAAGATGAGATTTTAGTTAGACTTCCGGCCTATGTAGATTTGAGTGAACTCCAAAATATGCTTGATTTTTTACAATACAAAGAATTGACAGCCAAATCAGCAGCTAAGCAAACTGATGTAGACAAGATTTCAAAAGAAGTAAACAGTTCAATTTGGACTAAAGTAAAGACCCGCCGAGGACTAAAATGAAGATTGTTGTTGATTCAAATATAGTTTTTAACGCAATTTTAAACACACAAAGTAGAATTGGGCAATTAATTATTAATGGTTCAAAATATTTTGATTTTTACACAGTTGGATTGCTTAAAGAAGAAATCATTGAGCATAAAGATAAAATTATTCATTCAACAAAATTTTCACAAACCCAGTTTAACGATACTTTCCAACTCATTACCAGCAGAGTAATATTTGTAGATGACATATTGCTAACCGATCAGGATATAAATAAAGCAATAGACATGGTAAAGGACATTGATGAAAATGATGTGCTGTTTGTTGCCCTCAATAATCATTTAGTAGCCAACTTGTGGACTGGCGATAAACGACTATTAAATGGACTAAAGGTAAAAGGTTATAAGAGAATCCTGACAACAAATGATCTGTACGAAATATTCATTGAAAAACAATTGAAAAACAGATAAATTGTGGGAAATGCCAACCATTCAACACTTTTGATCTTCGTCCGTGAAATCACTCCCCGGATTGAATTTACGTTTGAATTTATCTTTCAAACGATTCTTGGAGTTAAATATAGCGTGACCACCGACCAAAATGAGTTTATACAATCTGGCCTTCCCAAAATCAATTATTCTCAAACCAACAATTCTTCAGGATTATTTTTGAAAGCCCATCAACTTTTGTTCGAAAAAACTCTTTCAGAGCAGGAGATTATTGAAGTTGAATACGCTGGGTCCCGATTCTTTTTCCCTTCTTCTAATGACTCTTTTCTGCCATTCGATCCGTTTGCCTGTGTTTTTTATCTGATCACCAGATATGAAGAATACTTTTCGGAAAACGTGGATGAATTCGAACGGTTTGCCGATACCGAAAACCTCCTTTATAGACTCGGTCTTCATGAAATTCCGGTCGTTGATCAGATTGCTTACTGGATTGCCGAAAAAATCACGGAGCAATTTCCGGAGTTCAAAGTCCGCAAACGCTCCTTTCAGTTCGTGACTACCATCGACATTGACAACGCCTGGGCGTTTAAAAATAAAAAACCTCTCATTTCATTTGGGGCTATATTAAAAGCAGTTTTTCACGGAAGAACAGACGAATTGAAACAGCGCCTGATCGTTTTTCTTGGGCTCAGGAAAGATCCGTATGACACCTATAAATACATTCTCGAAACGTATAAAGGATTGCTGAGCCGCATCCATTTCTTTTTCCTGATTGGCGACCGCAATCAGTACGACAAAAATGTTTCGAACAAGAACAAAGCATTCAGGGAACTGATATCCGGAATTTCATCCATTTGTGAAGTCGGAATTCATCCTTCCTACGCCTCCAACAAAAAACCAGGATTGTTTGAAAAGGAAAAAGATCGTCTTGAAAATATTATTCAGAAACCAGTGACCCAAAGCCGCCAGCATTATCTGAAATTGAGATTCCCCGATACTTATCAGGGATTATTGAAATCGGGTATTATCGACGATTTTACCATGGGATTTGCCGGACTGTCCGGATTCAGGGCAGGCACCTGTACTCCCTTCCCATTTTTCGACCTCACGCTTAACCGAAGTACTGAATTAATGATTCATCCGTTTCATATGATGGATGTCGCTTTGAAAAATCACTTGCACCTGAACGCTGAAAAGGCAGGGCAGCTTGTCGAAAAACTTATGTCCGAAGTAAAAAAAGTGGATGGAACATTTGTCAGTCTCTGGCATAATGAGTCGCTAAGAGATTCGGGACAATGGTCAGGATGGCACAAGGTTTTTGAGCAAATACTGGAAACTGGCACAAGGTATGAAAATGAGTAATTCTGAAATAAGGCTGGTAAAAAATAACGACATTGATCGTACAAAATGGGATGAATGTATCGCGCGATCAACTGATCAGCTCATTTATGCCCAATCAACTTATCTCGACATTATAGCTCCGGGTTGGGATGGTTTGGTTTATGGCAACTACAAATATATTATGCCTTTAATCGTCAGGCGCAGACTCGGAATGGATTTTCTTTTACAGCCTATTTTCGCTCAGCAACATGGCGTATTCACTGAAGCAGCTTTATCCATTCAAAACAAGTTTCTGACCACCATTCGTGATCAATTCAACTATATTTCAATTCATTTAAATGCAAGTCATGTTTCCCCTTTTCCTGAAGGTTTTTTGATAACAGAGCGAGTCAATTTAATTTTGAACTTATCATCGTCATCCCAGGTTTTGCAGGAGAACTTTTCAAAACATACCCGGCGGCAAATCCGCAAAGCTGAAGACCGTCAGGTATCGGTAACTAAAAGCTTAAAGTCAAAAGAATATTTGGATTTAAAGAATCAGGTGACCGAATCAAAACTTTCAAAAGCATCCATGCAAACTCTGGAGCAGTTGATTGAATATGGGATAAATTCCGGAAAAGGAATTATTTATGCAGCCTATAATCCGGAGAACATACTTTGTTCGGCGGCGTTTTTTCTATTTACCGGAAAACGCGTCATTTATCTGAATGCTGCTTCAACCAATGATGGTAAAGCGAACAGTTCGATGTACAGGATTGTCAGCCAGTTTATTTTGGAACACGCAGAATCTGATTTGATTCTCGATTTTGAAGGATCATCCATTCCGGGAATTGCAAGGTTCTATTCCGGGTTTGGCGCCAAACCAGAACAATATTATGGTCTGAAGTTAAACCGTTTGCCACTTCCGATCAGGTGGATGAAAAAATAACTGAAGATGAGCAAACGAATTAAAAACTTAATATCGTCATTCAGCGGAATGCTTCCGGTTGAAAAACTGATCTTAGCCAGTGGACAACAATTTATCTTTCCTTTCTGGCATTCTGTTTCAGATCAGACTCAACCGCATTTATCGCAAATCTACCAAGTTCCTACGATTGAAGAGTTTGAGCGCGATCTCGATTTCTTTTTAAAAAACTTTAAACCGGCAACCATCAAAGACGTACTTAGGCAAACAGACCAAAGCAAAAAAGGGAAAGAAAAGTTTTTCTTTCCCTCATTCGATGACGGGCTGGCTGAATGCCATTCGGTGATTGCTCCCATCCTCAAAAAAAAGGGAATCCAGGCAGCTTTTTTTATCAACTCTGCCTTTGTCGACAACCAAATGCTCTTTCACCGGCACAAAGCCAGCCTGATTTTGAAAGCAATTCATGAAGGACAATGGAGTGATGTTGTGCTCCGGGAAGTTGAAACGATCGTTAAGGAAAGCTATCCAAATAAAACCCCTCAGCAGTTTCTCCGCCAGTCAATTTATTCCGATCATTTACTTCTTGACCAGATTGCAGCTAAGATTGGTATCGATTTTACATCTTTTTTGAAACAGCATCAACCCTACCTGACTCTTTCTCAAATTCAGGAGTTACAGGCTGATGGATTTTTAATTGGCGCACATAGCGTTGATCATCGCGAATTTTTTCTTTCTTCGGAAGATGAAATCCGGTCTCAGATTTCCATCAGTATGAATTTTTTAAATCAGGAAATTAAGCCAGCGATAAAGTCTTTCGCATTCCCATATACTGATTTCAAAGTGCCGGATTCCGTTTTTGAATGGGCACATCAATCCAAAATCTGGGACATTAGTTTTGGAACTGCCGGAATGAAAGACGAAACGATGCCAAACCACATTCAGCGAATCCCGATGGAATCGGATAAATCACGCACAGGGAAAGAGATTATCAGGGCAGAATATATCTGGTATTTCCTGAAGTCGCTGGCTGGTAAAAATAAAGTTAGCCGATCATGAAGTTATGGGAAAAATATGCGGCAAGTTTCCGTAAGAATGCGTCAAAAACTGCATTTTGTATTGACAATCGGTTTTACACTTACCTTGAATTCACTGAATATATCAGCGGTAGTCAGCGTGCTTTGCTGAATTTTTCAGGCTTAGAAAAAGCGATTCCGGTAGGGGTAATTTGCCACGATTCCATTGAAACCTTTGCCGCAATTTTTGCCATCTGGTTTTCGGGCAATCTGTTTGTGCCACTAAATCCGCTTCACCCTGTCCCGTTCAATCTGGGAAAAATCAAACTGGCCGGTATCACGGTTCTTTTCGATTCAGAATCCACACAAGACTCCAACGACTGGCAGGTACCGGTTTTAAAACCTGAAAATTTAAAGAGCGCTGAACCGTTTTCCATTATTCAGGAACCAAGCCGGGCATACATCCTTTTTACCTCCGGAAGCACGGGCAAGCCCAAAGGTGTGCCGATCAGTCCTGATGCCATGAATGCTTTCATTGAAGGTTTTCTGGAAATTTATCCTGATTTAACTTCCGATGACCGTTTCCTTCAGACCTACGATCTCACCTCTGACGCGGCTTTTACCGGCTACCTGATACCGCTGCTGCTGGGAGCATCCGTGTATACCATTCCTTCGGGAGGGATCAAATACCTGTCAATTGTCAAACTCCTTCAGGAGCGCCAAATCACATGGACACAATTTACACCGTCGGTGCTGAATTATCTTCGTCCATATTTGAGAAAAATCCGCTTCAACGCACTGAAACATTCCCATTTTGGAGGAGAAGCTTTGCCTCTTGATCTTGTTTTGGAATGGGCCGAATGCATCCCGAATGCCGAAATTTCAAACATTTACGGACCGACCGAAACCACCATCACCTGTACGATCCACCGCACAGAAATCAGTGATCTTTCTGAAAAAGTTCATAACGGTGTAATTTCGATTGGAAAACCGCTGAAAAAAGTCAAAACACTGATTCTTGACGACAATAACCAAATCGTTGCGCAAGGAGAAAAAGGGGAACTCTGTATTGGAGGCATTCAGGTCATGGAAGGCTATTTAGCTGATTTGGGCAATGAAAACAGCATTTTTTTCAGGCCTGACAATAGCGGAAATCCGGAAAGATATTATCGCACTGGCGATCTGGTTTTTCAGGATGAAGAAGGATTTCTGTTCTTCTGCGGCCGGAAAGACGATCAATTAAAGATTAGCGGATACCGGATTGAACCTGCTGAAATAGAAATGGCAATCAGTCGGGTTACCAACGGAATAAAATCAAAAGCTTATGGATTTCGGAATAAAGGCGGAACTGAAAGTATTGTCGTTTTCTTGGAAGCCAATGAGATTTCATCGGAATCACTGAAAGATAATCTCCGGACAATACTTCCGGCGCCACTCATTCCTGAAAAGATCATCTGCATCGATCAGTTTCCGTTAAATTCAAACGGGAAAATTGATAAAACACGCCTCTTTGAAGCCCATTCAAAACTGATTTATGACTAGTATCGAAGATCAAATCCAGGATAATCTCTATGAATTTTACGACAGCATATCACGCTGCAGTAATCTGAATTCAGAAAAACATGAACATTGGGCTGTACTGGCTAACAAACCGGAATACTGGCCAAGGCTAATTTACCGCATCCATCCTAACATTTTTTTATCAGAGCCTGCCAGTCTGTTTTCTGAAAGAATAAAATCGGGTATGTATCCTGAATTAGCGATAGCCGGGCCGGAAAATATCCATCAAATCGATTCGTTTCTCAGGAAACATGGTTTTGTTCCATTTTTGGCCTGGAAAGGAATGGCAATGAACTGGTCGCCAAATCATATTTTACCAAAGCTTCCGGAAACCATTGAAATAGTTCAACCCAAAAGTTTACAGGATCGGGAACAATGGCTGAATATTGTAAATACGGAATTAATCGCACCTTTAAAATTGGATATTGCGCTTCTGGAAAGCATGTTGATCCAATCAGGAATTGAATTATTCCTGCTGAAATCTAATGGGATTTGCGTATCAACATGTTTGCGTTATCAGACTGAAAACTCTTCCGGTTTGTATCTGATTGCCACCTTAAAATCGGCGCAGAAACAAGGATTTGCCAGTTTGCTGGTCAGGTATATTTTAGCAAAGCACGCTCCGGAATCAGAAAAACCGATAATTTTACATGCGACTCCACTGGGCGAACGCGTATATTTGAAATTGGGATTTGAGTCATTTAATCATTTCTTTTTGTACCGGCAATTAAACAGAAGTCTATGAACAAATCGCAGATATTTTCAAAAATAGAATCCATTTGCACTCAAATTTTTGGGGAAGAAACCGTCATTATTGAAAAAACTTCAGCCAGCGATATCGAAAAATGGGACTCGATGAACCATGTTACCTTAATAGCCACGATTGAAAAAGAATTTGGGATCACCTTCGATATCATGGAAATTATTAGCATGGCCACTATCGGCGATTTTGTTGACGTTGTGGATAAAAAACAAACCTGATGCAGATTACCGAAATAAAAGTCTCCGGATTAATTGATTTTGCACAAGGTAATCTTTGGCAAAATTTATCACCAAAACCGATCACACTTTTACGGGCCTTTTCGCAATCGAAAAATCCCAGGGCCAATGCTGACGATGTTGCACTCCTTATAGCTTATGAAGGGAACCAATTGCTTGGACTGGTCGGGTTACTTCCCGATTTTATCCATGGTGAGTCCAGTATGCCAGCCAGTTCAAACTCATGCTGGTGGGTCGATCCTCAAAAAGGGAAACACCTCGCTGTTCCATTGTTTATGAAAGCCTTTGCCTTGTGCAATCAAAAAATGTTTATGACCGATTGTACCCCGCACACCCTTCAAATACTTGTCCGGACAAATTGGTTCGACTTCCCGGAAACTCCATCCGGAATGCGTGGATTTCTGAAGTTAAATCTCCATGAAGTGCTTCCTTCCAAATTTCCGTCAACCTGGAAATTTAAAAACTTGCTGAAACTGGGCGATTACTGCCTGAATACACTTTTGTTTTCCTATCTGAAATGGAAACAAAACCGGTTCAGAAAAATTGGAATCGAGGTGGAATATCTTTCAAGCCTGAATGAGGAAATGCATCAATTTATCGACGTCCATTCTCATGATGAATTTATCCGCAGGTCAGGATTTGACCTTGAGTGGATTGTTCAAAACCCTTGGATAAGTCGAATAAATAATGAAAAATGCGGTGTACTGGAAGAATATCCTTTTTCCCATTTGGTTAAGCATTTTAAACAGTATTTTGTGAAGATCACTGATTCCGGCCAAAGCGTCGGATTAGTACTTATTTCGCTGAGGGATGGACACCTGAAAGTTCCATATTCCTACTTTCATGAAAATCATGCACAACAAGTAATCAAGGTCATTTATAGGGAATGCCTTTTGCAAAAAGCAGTTACATTAACAGTCTTTTCACCGGGGCTGGTAAAACGGATGAGCACTGATCCACAGCCATTTATATTCAAGAAAAGAATAAAACGATTGATCGCAATTTCCAAACAACTTTCAGATTCATATCAGAAATATCCTGTATTGCAAGATGGTGATGGAGATATTGTTTTCACTTAGATTCAAACCTGATCTGCATATTGTACAGCATTCATTTGTTTTGGTATTTTTAATTACTTTCGCCGAAACTTATTAAATCATGATCGTAAATATACTCGGGGAGTCGAACTCCATTTTTAATCAGTTTATTTCAGAAATCCGTTGCGAAGTCATTCAGAAAGATCCGATGCGGTTTCGGAGAAATCTTCAGCGTCTGGGTGAAATTTTCGCTTACGAAATCAGTAAAGTAATGGATTATGAAGCAACTGAAGTTAAAACTCCTTTAGGAATTGCTCAGGTTTCTACACTCGTTCAACAACCTGTTTTAGCGACCATATTACGCGCAGGATTACCACTACAGCAAGGCTTGCTCGAAATTTTTGATCATGCAGAAAATGCGTTTATTTCGGCTTATCGGAAATACGATGAAAAAAGCGAATTCCATATCGAATTCGAATATCTGGCTTCCCCATCGCTCGATGGGAAAGTAGTTATTCTATCTGATCCCATGTTGGCCTCGGGTGCGTCAATGGAAATCGGGTATAGAGCTTTACTGAAAAAAGGTAGGCCCATGCATGTTCATTTGGTAGCGATTATTGCCAGTGCAAAAGGAGTTGAACAAGTAATAAATAACATAACTGCCGAGAATGTAACCCTGTGGATTGGCGCGGTTGATCCGGAAATGACCCCGATGTCGTACATTGTTCCCGGACTCGGAGATGCCGGCGATCTGGCTTTCGGCGCAAAGATTGATTCGCACTAAATAAGAAAAAAGTCATTAGAAAAGAGGAAAAAGGAATAAGGAAACACACATTTCCCATTTACTTTTTCCTCTTTTCTAATGACGAATGACTCTTTCCCATTAAGAATGACTCAAGATAATTCCGAGTCCAAACAGCACTGTAAAAAGCAGCGTCGTCAGCGATAGTTTCTTCAGGAAAGGATCGAATTTTTTTGGCGAAGTTATTTTGCTGATCTGAATCAGATCGTTCAGAAACAGCGGGAAGGAAAGCAGAAACAACCACTGAACAGTTGAGTTCGATTTCATCGCAGTAAATATCACAGCAGTCACCAAGCCAGTTAAAATCAGCCACGAATGATAGATTTTACTTTTTGTACTTCCCATTCGCACCACCACCGTATTTTTTCCTGAATTCCGGTCGTTTTCTATATCGCGCATATTATTCAGATTCAGAACTCCGGTACTGAAAAGTCCGATACTAATGGCCGGTAGAAAAATCTCGGGCGAAACCTGATGAATGTTCAGAAAATAGGTTCCGGCTACGGGTAAAATCCCGAAAAAAAGAAATACAGCCAAATCGCCAAAACCAGCATATCCATATGGATTACTTCCGGCAGTGTATCGGTAAGCTGCAAACAGGGCTGCAATTCCGAAGGCCAGAAACATCAGAAAAGTAGTTGTATCAAGCCCTTTTGTTCCTTCGGCCACTAACCAGATTCCTGTTGCCAAACTAAGAATAATTAAGACAATCATCCCGAATTTCATCTGTTTCGGAGTAATTTCGCCACTTTGAACCGTTCGTTTTGGACCAACCCGGTGCTGGTTATCGGTTCCCTTTTGTGAATCGCCGTAGTCGTTGGCGAAATTCGAAAATATCTGGATAAACAAGGCAGTAACAACAGCAAGAATAGTCACTTTCGTATTGAAACCACCATCCAGATATGAAAGCGCTGCTCCCATCAAAATACCTGACATGGCCAACGGTAAAGTCCTCAATCGTGCCGCTTTAATCCAACTTTTTAGTGATGCCATTTTTCTTTTTACTCTGTGGTTACTCTGTGCGCTTTGTAATAAAATATCATGATTGAATGCGATGTAACACTTTTGTTACTAACAAACTTGTTACATCAATAAAGTGTTGGCATTAAGGGAATTTAGGATACTTTTTAAAGTCAGGCTTGCGTTTTTCGAGGAAAGCGTGTTTGCCTTCCTGAGCTTCTTCCGTCAGGTAGTACAGCAAAGTTGCATTTCCAGCAAACTCCTGAATACCTATTTGTCCGTCTAAGTCGGCGTTAAGCCCAAGTTTCAGCATGCGTAATGCCAGCGGACTGTGCTCCTGCATTTTTTGCGCCCAGGCAACAACCTCGTCTTCGAGCTGATCGAATGGAACGACTTTGTTGACTAATCCCATTTCCAAAGCTTCTGCTGCCGAATACTGGCGACACATGAACCAGATTTCGCGGGCTTTTTTCTGACCTACAATACTGGCCAGATATGAAGAACCCAATCCTGCATCGAAACTACCGACTTTCGGCCCGGTTTGTCCGAAGATAGCGTTCTCAGATGCAATGGAGATGTCGCAAACCACGTGCAGCACGTGTCCTCCACCTATGGCATAACCATTTACCATGGCAATGACTGGTTTTGGCATTGATCGGATTTGCTTTTGAACTTCGAGGATATTCAGCCGGGGGATTCCATTTTCATCGATATAGCCGCCTTTGCCTTTGACTGTTTGGTCGCCACCGGCACAAAATGCTTTATCTCCGGCGCCAGTCAAAACGACCACATTTATCCGCTGATCTTCACGACAGATACGCAAGGCATCCGAAATGTTGTTCACCGTTGTTGGCCGAAAAGCATTGCGGTAACGCTCGCGATTGATGGTAATTTTACCAATTCCATCGAAATAATCGAAGAAAATATCTTCGTATTCACGGATGGTCTGCCATTTTATTGTCTGACTCATATTTGATGATTTTTATACCGCTTTAAATCAATATATTATCTACTAAAGATGTCTAAAAGATGCATACAACATGCATACAACATGCATACAACATGCATACAATATTATTCCCATATTCCATATTCAGGCGAATATATTTTTCCTTCTCTTCTCAACTCTTGCAAAAGGTTCATGATCTTATTCTTTTTCTTTTTATCATCCAAAACATCAGGCAATTTTCCCCAAATGAACTTATCAATATCCTTTCGGCTTACCCTACCCATTTTAATGAAATCATATAAATACTTTTTAATGAAATCGTCATCCAATCCCCTATTTCTTATGTAGTCAGCTTTTAGTTGAGGATTTCCGGTTGGATGAACAATCTTGAATGATAAATAAGGACTATTTTTTCGGCCTTCAACAAATCGTAGTTTTTTCAAGTGCTTGTATTCAGCATCTGTTAAAGGTTTCTTCTTTTGTACTTTATCAAGTAATATTATATCCTCGATTGAGAGGTTTGGATTTTTTGCCAAAATACGGGCAAATTCTTCATCAACGATTTTCCCAACAATAGTAACTTTTACTTTTCCAACTGATATGTCATAATCGGGCATAGGAAAAAAACGCTGTCGTTGAAAATTAAAAAGTTTTCGGATTCCACCGCCCTGTGTCTCAATCATATCCAGATTCTTCATTGCCTCCACTAAAAATGGATTACGATAAATTTCTTCCGGAGTATCTTTCAATACTACATTTTCAACAGAACGTGGTAAAAAAGTCCCGTAGTTTGAAAAAACAAGATGGTCATCTTCAAACTCAACCACATTAATTCTCGCAGCTTTTGTATAATCCTGATGAGCAATTGCATTGTTTAAAGATTCCCGAATGCTAAACGGGGCATATCGCAAAACTTCATCAGGGAACAAAGTTCCTTCCTGTAAATATCTGTATTTAAGATTTCTTATCCTTTTGTTGACTTCATCGATAGCCAGAATAAACGGGACGGAGAAAATTTCATAGTCTTTATCTTGGTTATCTAATGACCTAAGATTCCATCGAATTTTTACAAAAGAGCCAAGAAAATGTTCGGCTTCGTCCTTTCCCAATAAAATCAATGCTGTTCGGGTAATTTTACCTTTTATGGTCAACTTTGCCTTGTCTAAAAATTTTCGGTCATTCCATGACTCAATATCTTCCGCATATTTAGGATTGCGCTTTACAAATTCTATCCGCGCCTTCTTAATCGCCAATTCATCTAAATCCTCAATTGTTGTGTCCTGAATTATTTGAGCAGTCCAATCACAAAAACTATCCTGATTCCGGATTCGTTCTATTTCTTCTAAGTTAAGCGGAACCAGACTTTCCCCGTCACGTCCATAGAAATGCCCATCAAACGAAATGGGTAATCCCTTGGGCGCTGGTGGAATTTGAAATAAAATGACTCGACCCTCCAGCATTTTCAATTCGAAGATTTCAAGAAATGTAATTCTGTTTGAAGTCTTATCGGCTATTTCTTTTTTTAGTTTGTCTAAATCTGTTCTATTTTCACGATATTTTGTGCCGACTATTTTGTGGGTCTTGTTTTGAACTCCAAATATCAACCAAGCGCATTCTTTGCCCATCAAATTTGCTTCGTTGCTTAAAGCAGAAAAGTATTTGCCAAGTTTGGCAAAATCATAATTGTTGTTTGCCTCTTTGAATTCTACAATCTCATTCTCACTTTTAAGCGCCAGAAATTGAGTTAGTTTGCTATTTAATTCGGAAGATTCCATCTTTTAATCTTTAACTTTTTTAAATAACTCCCGAAACACCCTTACATTCACTTCTGCATCTGTAAATACCTCCAGCAAAGCAGCGTGTTGTTGTATGGGTGAATAAAATTCATCCAATGCCTGAACCAGTTCGGCTTTGTTTTCGGCTTTGAAATAATCCAGTCCAAACGCTTTGGCTAAAACTTCGGCTTTGTGGGTGTTTTCAGTGAAAAAATGTTCGGCATAAGCCGGTGAATCGGATGGACCTTTGATCATTCCAAATATATTTCCGCCACCGTTGTGAATCACAATGATCCGTAAATTGGCGCCCATGTATTTGTTCCAAAGGGCATTCGAGTCGTAGAAAAAAGACAGGTCGCCCAGAATGATCGTATTCAATTTATCCGATTTACTGGCAAAACCTACTGCGGTTGACAAACAACCATCAATTCCGGCAGTACCACGGTTACTGAAATACATCGCATTTTCAACACGGTTGTGAATCAGCGCATACCGTACCGGTGAACTGTTACCCAAATGAATAACCGAATTGGTAGTTATTTTTTTGCCGATCAATTCAAATGCTTTCAAATCGCTGAATTCGATATTTTCGACAAACTCGTCGCGTAGCTGATTGACTCTTGTTTCGGTGCTTTTCCAGCGTTGCAACCAGGTTTTATCTGCTGATTGGACTAGTTCAGAAAGTGTTTTAAATAAGTTAGTTGCATCGGTCTGGATTACTTTAGTCAGTGACTGATAGGTATCAGTATGTTCGCCTCCCAAAGTCAGGCGCCAGCTTTGTCCCGGTCTGTGCTTCCGTAGAAACTGTTTAAGCGATTTGGAAACGAATTGACTGCCAAAGGTGATCAACAAATCAGGTTGAAAATCTTCAGCCTTTTCGATGTGAATGGCAGTCATCAGTGAATCAATGCTCCCACAGAACTGCGGATCATTGAGATTCGACAGGTGTTCGTGCAAAACCACCGCTCCACTTTTGGCAGCAAATTCAGAAAGAGCATTTTCAAGTCCTGGATTGGGATTCAATTGCCCGGACAGAATCAGTATTTTTTGTGATTGCTTGATTGTTTCAACCAATCTGGAAAGTTCATTTTCGGTTACTTGTGATTGAATTTCAGCCCATTCAATTTCTTTCACTTCCGGCAAATCGACTTCAGCCAATTGATGCAGAGGTTCTTCGAGCGGAATATTAAGATGCACCGGGGCAGGAGTACCTGTAATGGACAAATTCAAACATTCATTGATTTGCCTCGCAGCAAACCAAAGTTCTTTTTCCGATTCGCCCAAAGGCAAACTTATTCCCTTTTTGGTAAAATTCCGATAAATGTTTTCCTGACGGATACATTGACTTTCGGCCTGATCAATCCAATAATCGGGGCGATCGGCAGTAATTACAATCAGTGAAATATTTTGGTAAAATGCCTCGGCAACTGCAGGAGCATAATTCAGCGAAGCCGTTCCGGATGTGCAAACAATTGCCACTGGTTTTTGGTTGGCTAAAGCCAATCCGAGGGCAAAATATCCGGCGCTTCGTTCATCCACGATGTTCCGGCAATTAAATTCAGGAATGCCAGTAAAGGTATTAATCATCGGTGCATTGCGGCTTCCGGGGGAAATGACGATATCTGTGATCCCTTTTTTCAGGAGCAGCGCTGCAAGTTGTTGAATGTGTTTTTTATCGGATATCATTTCAAATTATTTCAATTTTGTCACTTCAGGAGACTAATTTAATTCCGTCCGGATGAATATTTCAGCCCTGTTCATTACTATTTCGCGGACGGAAGACATTATTTGAACGCTCATTTCTACAAATATTTCGCAACTCTATTGCTGAAAAACGATTACACATCAATCAATACAGTCCTCTTATTCTTCAATCACTTCAGGAGAAATATCTTCAGGATTTATAACTGAAAGCAGGGTTTTAGCCTTTTGATTGGTTTCTTCCCATTCTTTCTCTGGTACTGAATGTGATGTAATTCCTCCACCGGCATAAAGTATAAACTGTTCCGGCGTTATTTCCATCGAGCGTAAATTAACAAAAAGTGAAACTTCTTGGTTCAACCGCCATGGGCCTAAATAACCAGTATAATATTTTCTTTCAAAAACCTCATTTTTCAGGATATACTCAGCTGCCAGGTCTTTGGGTAATCCACAAACTGCCGGTGTCGGGTGCAAATCGGCAATGAAACTGCCCAACCTGTCAGCGATTTTTTCAACCGGAAAAAAGAACGATGTTTTCAGATGGGCTACTTTGCCGCTTTCCATGGTTTCAGGACCAATGGTTTTATACTTGTGAATGTCGAAATTGAAAAAAACATCGAGCATGTATCTTGAAACAAAAGCCTGTTCTTCAATATCCTTTGTACTCCAGTAATATTCGTCTCCGCCAGGTTTTCGAACTTGTGTTCCGGCAAGAGAAACGGTTTCGAAGTATTTTCCATCCGATTTAATCAAAACTTCAGGAGTTGCACCCATCCAGATTCCGGCAACCGGCAAGTTGACCAGAAAGGTAAATGCATTTGGTGTTTGGTTATGGAGCTGAAAAAAGGTCTCGCCCAAAGAAACAGGAGTTCTTCGAACGGGAATCTGACGGGCTAAAATCACTTTTGAAAGTTCACTTTCCTGAATCGAAGCGATAGTTTCTTCAATCAGTTTCAGATATTCAGACTTCGGTTGCGGAACACAAATTTCAGTTTCTTCTTCCTTGGTAAAAGATTCAAAGCTATTGATATCCAAATCAATTTCAGAGCTAAAATTTTCAATGTATAACTTTGGCTGGAGTAAAATAACCGGACTTTTCCCTGTAATTTGGTAAGGAGCAAAAACAAATCCGGCTTCACCATTGAGTTGATCAAAGCCATCAAAGAATTTAATGTCGGATGAATCTCCAATAAGAAGTCCTAAATCCTCTTCCTTAGGATAAAACCAGCAAGCAAAAGCAATTTGTTTTTCGATTAACTGATCGAGTAGAACCGAGGTCGTTATATTATTTCCCATTGCGTCTTACAATCATGTTGGTCACTCTTCCGCTGGAAATAAGTTTTCCGGTTTCACTTTTAATCTCGATATTCCAAACATGAGTCTGAATGCCTGCGTGGACAATTTCAGCCCGTGCATAAACAATTCCGCGATCAGCACTACCGGTGTGATTGGCGCTCACCTGAATTCCAAGAATATCAAATTCCTCAATATCAACAGCCAGCATTGATCCCAATCCCGCCAAGGTTTCGGCTAAAGCCAGATTGGCTCCACCGTGTAAAAATCCTCCGGGACGGAAAGTGCGCTCATCAACAGGCATACTAGCTTCAACCCAACCTTCCCCTATTGCAGTAAAACAAATCCCTAAATGGTCAACCAACGTATTTTTGGTATACTGGTTAATTAACTCAATGGGCGTTGAAATAGAAAGTTTTGAAAATATCATCAGAATAGAAAATTAAAAGCGTGAAATTAGGAAATTGCAATGAAGCAGCCAATTTTATGAGGTAAATCAACAAAATAATGAATCCAGTAAATTTGATTATTCGCTCGAATATTCCTTCCCGGCAATCGTAAGATTTAATCCCGGATTCTCTTTTCCATCAGAAAGGTAATAGAGTTTGGATTCATGACCTCCCAACATTACGGTCAACCTGGTTCCTTTTCCTAAGCCCAGGCTAAATCCAGGTTCCCACACAAATACCCATGCTTCCTTTTGTTCGATCAGATTGAGCATCAGATAAGTTTCAGTAACTGGTTTGTCCGTGTCGTTAAGAATTAAAACAGCCCAACCTTTCTCGTTTTTTAACCTTCGGACAGCAACCTTATTCTTAATTTTGGATCCCCAGAATGGAAGACTTGCACTTTGCGGTCGTTTATTGGGTTCAAGGAAACGCCATATTTGCAGTTTTTCACTCTCCATCGTTTTAAAGTTGTCTGAAATTCCGATAGCGCCACCCGTAAATCCAACCCAAAAGGCAAGACTTTTTTGTTCATCATTGGTGAATCCTGATCTGTAATCGCGCAAGAACACAACATCCGGATCGTTTTGCCAGAATATATTATTAAAATACTGCGTGTTATAACTTTCCTGAAGAATATGCCCGGTGGTCTGTTCTTCCCAATTCCAACTTTGATCCTTTTCAATTCTCATCGCGTCAACATATCCAATCAAAGGCGAATAAGGCGCCCTGTTGGCGGTTATGAAACTTCCGGGTCCAACCGCTTCGCGAATAATATCCATTATTGCTCTAAAAATCTGGACTGAAGTTTTGCCTTTCTTAGAATGCTTAACTTCAGTTGAATCTCTCAAACCCGATTCCAGATAATCAAGTTCAAAATAGGTGAATCCCATTTTTTGGAAACTCCTGAAAACTTTGGCAATGTGATCTTTCACATCTTCATTACTGCCATCCAAAGCATAAAGTTTTCCATCCGGATCAAAACCTACTTCAACCGGATTGTCATCGTAATCTTTTAATAGCCAACGCGAATGATTCCTGAAAATCTTACTCTTTTCGTGCACAATAAAAGGAGCTACATATATTCCGGCGCGATACAGTCTTCTGCATATTTCCTTGGCTACATTTTCAAAAGCTTTAGGCCAGGTGTCGAGGGGATCAAGCCAATCTCCTGGGATACAGTATCCAGACCCTATGTGTACTGACTGCAAAGGGATTGCCGGACTAGTATCATCCAGGATTTTAAGTTGATCGAGCAAATATTTGAATGAAAATGATGTTCGGTAATCCTGAAAAGAAGTCCAGAAATAATTGGTATTGGTATCGCGTCTGGCCTGATTCTGTTCCGAAATACTCCATGCCAGATTCTGCATGGTCCCAAATGGCTGATTGCCTGCATAAATATATAAATCGGGCATTTTGACAGATTCATCTTTTAAAGGAATATTTTCGGTAAAAAAACCGGATTCAAAGAATACCAATTCGTTTCCAAAACGCGAATCATTTAATCCCTTTCGTCGCGGACGGTTGAAAATGGTACTTCTCTGGATGAAATCAGATTGTTCATAGGCACCAATCGAAAGGGTATCGCCATTTTCGGCAATTAATCCGGTCATCATAAAACTGTCATACGACCAGGCTTCTTCCATCGGATACATGCTTTCTGTTTTCATAGAAGATTTTCGGATATCAAATATTCCGGATTGCCCACCAGTACCTAAGCCCTGTTTAAAAAAACGATTTGCTCCGGTCAAATAACCTTCTCCCAGTGGATTAAACCAAAAAGGGGCATTCTTCATTCCACTAATTTCGGCACCAATTGAAATGGTATTAGTATGTGTCCGTAAATCGATCATCACAAATCCTTCCGCAACTTCATAGATGATACGTTTACCCTTTGGAGAGTCGCCCATGAATGTATTTCTGATAAAAATACTTTGGCCGTTTATGGTAGGACGACAATTAGTGAGGCGGATGCTCCCGGCATGAATATCAAACGTTCCATCTTCGTGCAATAACCATTCGGGTTTGCCCAGTGTAAAATTAGAATAATTTGAACCTGATGGAACGGTAAAGGCATTTGCAAACTGAGGTAATGAGATAAACCCAGCCCCAAAGCCGGTACCCATCAATTTTAGGAATGTTCTTCTTTTATAAGATCCATTAGCCATTTCTCACTTCAGTTTTTTGAAAAGGAATCCATAAAATTAACAATATTTAACAGAAATAGCCAAATGCTACTATTCTGAGGAAAAAAAATGATTTTGCTTAAAAATTAAGACGTTATCCTCGAAAAGATTCTACATCTGAAATGGTTTTAGGCTTAGCTTTTCCTAAAACCCGGAATCCGGCATCCGTTATCAGAAAATTCTCTTCATTTCGGATTCCACCAAAATTCCTGAATTTTTCAATTTCATTCCAGTTCAGGAAATCATCAAATTTGCCTTCCGAGCGCCACAAGTCAATTAATTCCGGAATAAAATAAATACCGGGTTCGATGGTAAATACGTGTCCGGGAAGAAGCTTCTTGCCCAGTCGTAAAGATTTCAGTCCAAACTGAGTGCTTTTGGGCTCGCCATTGTATCCAACCCATATTTCACCTAAATCTTCCATATCATGAACGTCGAGCCCCATCATGTGACCTGTGCCGCAAGGGAAAAACAACGCATGAGCGCCTTCGGCAACCGCTTCATCAACATTGCCTTTCATTAATCCGATTTCTTTCATTGACGATGCAATTGAATGGCAGGCAGCCCAATGAACTTCCTTAAAACTAACACCTGGCGCGATTGCGGCAATGGCTGTTTCATGAGCTTTAAGACTTACCTGATAGAATTGTTTCTGGATTTCGGTAAACCGTTTGCTAACCGGGAAAGTGCTTGACAGGTCTCCGGCATAATGCATTTGTGTTTCAGCGCCGGCATCGAGCAAAAACAAATCGCCTTCTTTCAGAAGATTTTTATGTGAATGATTGTGAAGTGTTTGACCATTTACCGTGGCAATAATCGGGAAAGAAAGATTACAATCCTGTGCGAGAACCACTTCATGTACTTTAGCAGCAACCTGCGCTTCAGTCATTCCTGGTCGGGCTATTTTCATAGCTGTAATATGCATATCAACCGATAGGTCAACGGCTTTTTCAATTTCTTCAATTTCTTCAACCGATTTAATTTCCCGCTGACTGATCACAGCTTTTACCAACTCTGACGAAGAATTTGCATTAACCTCATCGGGCCTTATATTCAGATATCTTAGAAGTTTAATCTTGTTTTCGGGTCGGTAAGGAGGTAAAAAATGAATCACTCTTCTGGATGCCTGCGCTTCTTTCAGAATAGTGAATAGTTTAACTAATGGTTGAGTCTCTGTAATGCCACTTAAACAAGCCCGATCTGAAATCGTTGGTTGCGGTCCCCGCCAAACAATATCATCAATCGTAAAATCATCTCCAAAAATGATCTGCCTATCGTTATCCACATCAATAATTGCGGCAAGAGAAGGGAAATCGATACCAAAAAAATACAAAAAGGAACTGTGTTGCCTGAAATGATAGGTATTGTCAGAATAATTCATTGGACTTTCATCATTTCCAAAAAAAAGGATCAATCCTGTCCCTATTTTATTACACAGAATTTTTCTTCGTTGAACGTACACCTTTGCCTGAAACATGATTGGACGAAATAGTTTTGCGCGATAAAGTTATAAATATGATTGGATTTTTAAGATTCAATAAAAAGAGATTTAGGTCTTTTTATTATTGGACTCGTAATCAAAATGCTAATTCAGTTGTTATACAATCAGAAAAGGTAATTTAATGTCTATGAAAAATTTAGTTTGTCCCATTTCAGATCAAAGGATTAATGAACAGGTAACCCGATTAAATGCTTTGTTCACGATTGGAGTAATTGTGTTGGCTTTTGTTCTGAATTCGGCATTGTTCTTGATTTTTTTGATGGCCGACTTCTTCATAAGGGCTTTCACTGAAATAAAATTTAGTCCGATCAGTTTTGTAAGTCACTATTTGAGTAATGCGCTTAACTTGCCGATTAAAATGATTGACAAAGCGCCAAAAATTTTTGCTGCCCGTATGGGATTTTTATTAACGGCTTTAATTACCGGATTATTAGTCTTCGATTTAAACTTGACTTCAATGATTGTTTCCGGTTTTCTGATCTTTTTTGCCGCACTTGAATTTTTATTCGCTATTTGTGCCGGATGTATGATTTACGCCTATTTGATTTTACCGTTTTATAAAAAATAATTCCATGAAAAAAGCTACGATTACCTTCATTTTACTTGTCAATTCTACCATTTTGTCTTTTGGGCAGACTGAGAAATCGGTCAATAATATTAATGGCGGGATGCCAAATCGCATTTCGATGAATGTGACAGTTCCAAGACAAACGCAAGGCGCCACTTTTGGAGAAAAAGTAAAAACCGGTATTGTTGATGGTAATTGTGTTGTTTTATTTCCGAATAAGCAGGCTTTTAGTCTGGTTTCCGGTAAAGTTTTGCAATTAACAGCAACAGAAACGTCAAAAGTTCATGCAGGGTTACATACTGCCGGAGGTTCATTAGCACAAGGGGCTTCATTGGTTGGAGTCGCTTTACCAGGAGGTACGATTATTTCAGCGGCTGTTTCGAGCGTTGGCAATGGGAAAATTATTTGGCAGACAGGTCATTCAGGAAATGCACTAAAAATGCCTTCAACCTTAACAGATGGAGAATATGAATTGGTAGTAAATATGGATGCCGGTTCAAAAGACGCAGCAAAAATAAAGTTATTTTTTGGCCTTTTGGTTGAAGATGACACATACAAAGTGGTTGCAGCCAGAACGAAACACGACACAGCTAAAAATTCGGTGGGTAATATACGTTGATTAACGCCAATGCCTGAAAAGGCACGGTGTCGTTCTATAAAAGCGATACAATTTATAAAATCACTACTGCTTTTCAGTCTATTTAGTTGGACAGTAGTAATATCAAAACATCATAAAAGCACTCAAATTAAATGATTTGAGTGCTTTTATTTTTTCAGTTAGAAATTTAGAATTTACATTACTGTGCTGCCTGAAATTTCGTTAAGTCATTGTTAAAAAGATTTCGAAAGTATGGTTATTTTGATATTAGGAAATAAAATTAGTTGATATTTGTGCAAAATGGTTTTTTGATTAGTTATTCGTTGTCAAAATGGTAGTTTGATATGGAATTTAAATGTAAAAAGGCGGGCAATGAATGTTATGGACTCAAAGAGCTGGTATTACTGTTTGATATCAGTCAAAGGCTGATCCAAAGTAAAGAACTTAAAAATGATCTTTCCGGAATACTTGAAATGCTGGTTAAGTACCTGCGCGCTGAACGCAGCTTCCTGACTATTTTTAACCGCGAATCTGAAAGCATCATGATTGAGGCAGCCTACGGTTACAGTACTGCCCAACAGGCTCGCGGGCGATACAAACTTGGCGAAGGAATCATCGGACGTGTGGTTGAAATGTCGCGTCCGGTTGTGATCGATAAAATTTCAAAATCAAGTTTATTCCTGAACCGGACCGGACAAGAACTCACCAAAGACGGACAGGAGCTTACCTTTATTTGTAACCCGATTATTGAAGAAGGCAAAGTTACCGGAACGCTCAGTATTGTCCGAATCTACAATCCTCACATTTCGTATGACGAAGACAACCAGTTGCTTTCGATCATCGGCTCTATGATTTCCAGAAGTGTGCGCAGCCGTCAGGAAAGGTTGGAAGAAATGGAAATCCTGAAGCAAAAGAATTTGCAGTTACAAAATCAGCTTGAAAAGGACTTTCGACCTGGAAATATCGTTGGAAATTCGAGCAAGATGCGCGATGTTTATTCGCTGGTCAGCATGGTTGCCGAAACCAATTCAACAGTTCTGATCCGCGGCGAGAGCGGGATAGGGAAGGAGCTGATTGCCGACTCCATTCATTTTTCGAGTCCACGTGCCAAAAAGAATTTTATAAAAGTGAACTGTTCTGCACTGCCTGATACACTGATTGAAAGTGAGCTGTTTGGTCACGAGAAGGGTGCTTTTACCGGAGCCGAAGCCCGGCGAAAAGGCCGTTTCGAGCTGGCCGATGGTGGAACTATTTTTCTGGATGAGATTGGAGATATTCCGCTTTCGACACAGGTAAAACTGTTGAGGTTGATCCAGCAACGCGAGTTTGAGCGTTTGGGTGGTACTGAAACCATTAAAATTGATGTTCGGATAATTTGCGCCACCAACCGGAATCTGGAAGATTTGATTCAGAACAACGAGTTCCGTGAAGACTTGTACTACCGCATCAACGTGTTCCCGATTTTTGTGCCGCCTTTGCGCGACCGCCGAAATGACATTCCTTCGTTGGTCGATCATTTTATTGAGAAATTCAACAAACGGAACAATTCAAAAATTATCAGGATAACCACGTCAGCCTTAAATATGCTGATGGTTTACCGCTGGCCCGGAAACATTCGGGAACTGGAAAACTGCATTGAGCGGGCTTGCATCCTGTGTAAGGACAATGTGATTCACAGCTACGATCTGCCGCCATCGCTTCAAACAGCCGATTCGACGAATACCAAAGCTTCCGGAGGATTGACCTATACGGTTGAACAGGTTGAAAAGCAATTGATCCGCGAAGCGCTGGTCAGCTCCAAAGGCAACATTGCCAAGGCCGCCGACGAGTTGAAAGTAACCGAACGAATGTTGGGCATCCGCCTGAAAAAGTATAATATTGATGCCTGGCGGTTTAAGGTGTAAGGACAGATGGATTGAATTACAGATGGATTGATTAAAAGTCAGGTAGGAAGATAATTGCATTGGAGAGAAATCCCGAAGGGATTTAATTTGAATAACCGTAGGTGAAACCTACGGGAAAGGAATGAGTTAGATTTTGGAACCCTGAAAGGGTTCAATATATGACGATTGACAACAATATTTAATACTATATTTCCATGGAACTCTCAATCATACAGGTCGATCTCCAAAACCCGTTGCACTGCACCCAGGTGATCAAATTGCTGAACGATTATATGAACGACCCGATGGGAAATAACCGCCCAATGCCCAACGGGTTAGTGCCACAAATCATTTCAGGGCTTAAAAAACACTCCGGATTTCTCGGATTTTTCGTAATTGCTGACGATCAGTTTGCCGGACTGGCCAATTGCAACATCAACTTTTCTACTTTCCAAGCCAAACCACTGATAAATATTCACGATTTTATTGTGGCTCCTGAATGTCGAAACATCGGTGCCGGCCATTTTCTGCTGAGTGGAATTATGAATTACGCTTCTCAAAACGGATATTGCCGGGTCAACCTCGAAGTACGCGAGGACAACCTCACCGCCAAATCGCTCTACAAAAAAATGGGCTTTTCTGACTGTGTGCCGAGAATGATGTTTTGGGAGAGGAAGCTCTAGAAACTCCTAATTTTTGAAATATTTTGAAATTCCATGAACCTGACAGTGTCCGAAGGTCCTGTCAGCGTTGAATTACCACCAGACGCTGACAGGTTTTTCAAACGTTGTCAGGTCGCCTCTTCAATCATTTTTAGTATCCGATCAGGTTCTGTGGCTTCAGACTCCCAATCCTGTCAGGTTTTCGAAACCCTTTAAGGGTTATTGCGGTAATCATCCTCATAGGACTCCGTTTCACCTCGCCCCAGCCTGCGCTGGCAGGCTATGCTATCACACATCGGGGCATTACCCCTTGCTTCGGATGCGATGATTTGTGTACAAACCCAAAAGTCCTGAAGGGACGACCTGTAACAGTACAGGGTTTAATGAAATGAAACCCTGTGATAACATCCACAAACAACACCTATTCTCCAAATTTTTCGTGAAATTTAAACGAATTGGACATAGAAATTTCCCGTCTTTAAATTGCTTTGTTTTGCTTGGTTTTTAACGGGAAGGCATACATTCTATAATATAATAAGCACGGGAAAAACTAGACTTAGATTTAATAATTGCGAGATTTATAGATAATCTCGCAATTATTACTTAGTTTTGATTAAAAATAGTTACAATGATTGAGCAACCACCAAAATATAAGCAAGATGACAATGCCATTTCTATTATGGTAAAATTGCAAATAGATGGAATATTAAAAAATATTCAAGATGATTATTTGTACTGGGATAAAATTAAGTATAAATCTAAAGATATTAAACCAGAAGACCTATGGAATGCAGTTAAACTTCATCGCCTTATAAATAGTAACAATATTAAGTTTGGAAAATACAAGTTCCAATATATGATTACTGACTATATGCAAAGAGCTCTACACTTATTTGATATGCATATAGGAGGGACGTTAGGGAGCAATTTAGGAATTGCTGAAACTGATAAAACCAAGTTTATAATTAGCTCTATAATGGAAGAGGCGATTTCAAGTAGCCAAATGGAAGGAGCTAATACTACAAGAAAAAAGGCTAAAGAAATGATTCAGCAAGAGCAAAAGCCAAAGAACAAATCGGAGCAAATGATTATGAATAATTTCATAACCATGAAACACATCGTTCAGCATAAAGATGAAGAAATTACACCAGAGAAGATACTTTATATACACAAACTGATTTCAAATAAGACATTAGATGATTTTAATGATGAGGGGCAATTTAGAGATAACGACGAAATACATGTAGTAAATTATATTGATAGTGAAATAGTACATACCCCCCCATCAAAAGATGAGCTAAATGATTTAACAAAAGATTTATGCGAGTTTTTCAATAACGAATCTAACAACTTCATCCATCCAATAATAAAAGGTTGTATTATACACTTTATGGTTGGATGGATTCATCCTTTTACTGATGGGAATGGAAGAACTGCAAGAGCAATTTTTTACTGGTATATGTTAAAAAAAGGTTATTGGTTGACCGAATATTTATCTATATCAAGGATAATAAAGGATACAAAAAACCAATATGAGAGATCTTATTTATATTCAGAGATAGATGAAAATGATTTAAGTTACTTCATAACGTATCATATAAAAACAATGGAAAAAGCATATGATGCATTGAAGTTATATATAAATCGAAAACAGAAAGAGGTTTTTCAAGCAGCAAAGTTTATGAAAATAGCTTTTGTTAATGAAAGAATGGCTCAAATACTTAAAATTGTCAATGACGATTCAGATCGGATTTTAAATATTAAGGAAATAGAAAAGAGATTCAATATTTCAAATTTTACTGCAAGGTCAGATTTAAAAACTCTTGTAAGTTTAGGATTTCTCGAAATTATTCAAGTAAATAAGAAAAAACAAGTTTTCATTAAATCAAAAAACTTTGAACAAATTTTGAAAAAGCAGAAAGTTTAAATAATAAAATGAATTGTCTATCAGCAAACAACCTGCATGTTGAATTTCTGTGCTTTGTTGACAATTAATAAGGTCACAATATTCATCCAATTGACAAGCTCTTTGTATGACTTTATACAGCCTCAGATGGTTTATAATTTACCAACTAAAAATTACAGTTTTCTTGATTTTGAACATAACTTCTCTAAATTTTCCCCTTTCCTCATTCCTATTTCCCCTTCCTACCAAAACGTAGGTTAAGCCAATATTAACACCCTTCAATCCCTTGCTATAATTGCTTTTATGCCGTGCAACACGTTTTGTACGCCCTTTCCCTGTTTCCTACCAAAAAGTAGGATTTTTTCGTGTGCCAAAAAATCCAAATAAAATTTTTATAAGCTGTAAGTTTCAGATAACCAACATTCAAAGTTCAACTCCGAACTACGAATTCAGAACTCGGAACTGCTTCTGGCATCATTGTCGTAATGCTTCGGCCAAACACGAAAAGTTTAACCCGTAAAAAATACGAAAATGAGAAAAATCGCAATTTATGGTAAAGGTGGAATCGGAAAATCCACAACCACACAAAACACAGTAGCCGGATTAGCGGAGGCAGGATTTAATGTAAAAGTGGTCGGTTGCGACCCGAAGGCCGACTCAACCCGCTTGTTGCTGGGCGGAATGGCACAGAAAACAGTACTGGACACTTTGCGAGAAGAAGGCGAAGACATCGATTTGGACGACATCGTAAAAGTTGGCTATGGCCGCGTACGTTGCGTTGAGTCGGGTGGTCCTGAGCCGGGAGTAGGCTGCGCTGGTCGCGGTATCATCACTTCAATCAACCTGTTGGAGCAGTTGGGTGCCTGGGACGAAAAATACAAAATCGACTACACGTTCTATGATGTATTGGGCGACGTGGTTTGTGGTGGGTTCGCCATGCCAATCCGCGAAGGAAAAGCCGAAGAAATTTACATCGTGGTTTCCGGAGAAATGATGGCCATGTACGCGGCCAACAATATTTGCAAAGGGATTAAAAAATATGCTCAGGCCGGAACTGTTCGTTTGGGTGGACTGATCTGCAACTCGCGTAATGTGGACAACGAACGCGAAATGATCGAAGAATTGGCCCGTCAGTTGGGCACCAAAATGATCCATTTTGTACCTCGCGACAACATGGTTCAGCGTGCTGAAATCAACCGCAAAACGGTGATCGAATTCAACCCTGAACACAATCAGGCCGAAGAATACCGCAAGTTATCCAGAGCCATCAACGAGAACACCAACTTCGTTATTCCAAACCCGCTGGCCATGGAAGACCTGGAAACATTATTAATCGATTTCGGAATTGCAAACTAACTAAAATAGGAGAACCAAAGTATGTTAATGATCAGAGCAATTATTCGTCCTGAAAAATCGAGTAAAGTATTGAAAGCCTTATTTGAAGCCGGTTACGTGGCTGTAACCAAAATCCCGGTGGTAGGACGCGGTAAACAGCGTGGTATTAAAATCGGCGATGTGACTTACGACGAATTACCCAAAGAAATGCTGTTAATGGTTATCAAAGACGAGGACAAAGACTTCGCTGTGACAACCATCATGGAAGCAGCCCGCACCGAACCAAAAGGCGCATATGGCGACGGAAAAATTTTCATCACACCGGTAGAGGAAGCCTACACCATCAGTCGTGGAACCAAAGAATTATAACCCCTTAAAAATAAACTGATATGAAGTTAATCATGGCAATTATCCGCATCGACAAGATGAATAAAACCAAAAGAGCGTTGTCTGATGTTGGCCTTCCGTCAATGACCACCACCGGAAAAGTTTTCGGTCGCGGAAAAGGGCTTTGGGATGCCAAAGTGCTCGAAGGGGTGAAGAAAGACCTTCCGGAGGCATTGGCCCATTTGGGTAAAGAACCTCGTCTCCGTCCGCAAAGGGTTGTTACGCTTGTGGTTACCGACGAAAATAAAGATAAAGCGATCGAAACAATCATCGAAGCCAACCAGACTCCCGAACCGGGCGACGGAAAAATCTTCGTCATCCCGATGATAGATGCAATTAAAGTAAGGACCGGTGAATCCGGCGACATATCACTCGATTAAAACTTACAATCATGCCAAAGAGAAGAGATTTTACCAATGGATTGCCGGATCCAATAGCGCTTCGGGAAGAAATCCTGAAAAAATATCCGGCTAAAATAGCCAAGAAGCGGATCAAAGGAATTGTAATCAATGATCCTGAAGTTGATCAGGAAATTATGGTCAATGTCCGCACTATTCCCGGAATTATCACTCAGCGTGGTTGTACCTACGCCGGATGTAAAGGGGTAGTTTTGGGGCCAACCCGCGACATCATCAACCTGGTTCATGGGCCAATCGGCTGTAGCTTTTACGCCTGGCTAACCCGCCGCAACCAAACCCGTGTTCCTGAAGGAGGAGACAACTTTATTAACTACTGCTATTCAACCGATATGCAGGACGAAAACATCGTTTTCGGTGGTGAAGCCAAACTGAAGGAAGCCGTTCGCGAAGCATTCGAGATATTCAAACCAAAAGCAATCGGTATTTTCTCGACTTGTCCGGTAGGTTTGATTGGCGACGACGTTCATTCGGTAGCCCGCGACATGAAAGCCGAACTCGGAATCAACATTTTTGGTTTCAGTTGCGAAGGTTACCGTGGAGTTTCACAGTCGGCTGGTCACCACATTGCCAACAACGGCGTGTTTAAACATGTGGTCGGCTTGAATGACCGCGAACGTGTCGGAAAATTTCAGGTGAACCTTCTGGGTGAGTACAACATTGGCGGCGATGCTTTCGAAATCGAAGCATTGTTCGAAGAAGCCGGCATCACTTTGCTTTCTACTTTCTCCGGAAACTCAACCATCAAAAGCATGGAATATTCGCACACTGCCGACTTGAACATGGTTATGTGTCACCGCTCTATCAACTACATTGCCGAAATGATGGAAGAGAAATATGGTATTCCATGGGTGAAAGTAAGCTTTGTAGGCGCTGAAGCAACATGTAAATCGCTGCGGAAAATTGCCGACTATTTTGGCGATGCCGGTATGAAAGCCAAAGTTGAAGAAATTATTGCCCGCGAAATGGCCAAGGTGGAAGCTGTAAAGAGTTCGATCAAACCACGCGTCGAAGGCAAATTGGCCATGATGTTTGTTGGAGGTTCGCGCGCTCACCACTATCAGGACTTATTTGGTGAACTTGGAATCCGCACGGTTTCTGCCGGATATGAATTTGCTCACCGCGACGATTACGAAGGCCGGAAAGTAATTCCAACCATCAAGATTGACGCCGATACCCGTAACATCGAAGAACTGACCGTTTCCAAAGATGAAGCGCATTTCCGCCCCGATTTGGTCGAGAAAAAAGCTGAATTGGAAAGCAACGGTTTTGCCTTCAAAGATTACGACGGAATGATGCCCGACATGTTGAAAAATTCATTGGTCATCGACGATGTCAACCATTGGGAAACCGAAAAACTCATCGAATTCTACAAACCCGATGTTTTCTGCGCCGGAATCAAAGAAAAATACGTGGTGCAAAAAGCCGGGGTTCCGCTCAAACAGTTGCACAGCTACGACTACGGCGGCCCTTATACATGTTTTGGCGGCGCCATCAATTTCTATGTCGAAATGGAGAGGATGCTGGCAACCAACATTTGGAAAATGATTGATGCCCCTTGGAAAAACGAGTCAGAACTCGTGGGCAGCATGACAATTGAATACTAAAATCAGGAGGAACAAATTATGTTACTACGACATACAACAAAAGAAGTAAGAGAAAGGACGGCTTTAACCGTTAACCCGGCAAAAACCTGTCAGCCAGTAGGCGCCATGTATGCTGCTTTGGGAGTTCACGGATGCCTTCCTCACAGTCACGGTTCGCAAGGTTGCTGCTCGTATCACCGGAGCGCCCTAACCCGTCACTACAAAGAACCGGTAATGGCTGCAACCAGCTCATTCACCGAGGGATCATCGGTTTTTGGAGGACAAGCCAACTTGTTACAAGCCATCGAAACCATTTTCGCGGTGTACGAACCCGAGATCATCGCCGTTCATTCAACCTGTTTGTCCGAGACCATTGGCGACGACCTGAACCAGATTGTGAATAAAGCAAAAGACGAAGGCAAAGTCCCATTCGGGAAGTACGTTATTCAGGCATCAACTCCAAGTTACGTGGGTTCGCATGTTACCGGGTACGCCAATATGCTCGAAGGTTTCGTGAAATATTTTGCCGAAAAGACCGACGAAAAAATCCGCCAGATCAATTTACTCGCCGGATGGGTTGAACCTTCGGATATGCGCGAACTGAAACGGATCATGAAAATGATGAAAATAAAATCAGTTTTACTGCCCGATACTTCGGATGTTTTGGACACACCAATGACGGGAAAATTCGAAATGTATCCCAAAGGCGGAACAACCATTTCAGAAATGGTGAGCATGGGCGATAGCATGCAATCACTCGGATTGGGCGAATGGGCAACACAAAAAGCGGCCATCATGCTCGATAATCAATGCAAAGTGCCGTTCGACATCATCGATATTCCGGTTGGGCTAAAAGCTACCGACCGTTTTATTCAGGCGCTGGCAAAAGCTGGCCGGGTTTCCATTTCTGAATCAATTACCGAAGAACGCGGTCGCCTGCTCGACGTTATCACCGATATGCACCAGTACCTCTACGGAAAAAGAGTTGCGGTTTACGGCGATCCTGACAACATCATTCCGCTCATCGAATTTTTGGTTGACATGGATATGAAACCAGTTTACATTGTTTCAGGAACTCCGGGTAAAAAATTCGAAGAACGCATGTCTGAAATTCTTTCTGAACGTGTTCCTGAAGCCAAATATAAAAACGGGCCACAGGCCGATATGTTCCTGATGCACCAGTGGATTAAGGAAAACCCGGTCGATCTTTTAATTGGAAATACCTACGGAAAATACATTGCCCGCGATGAAAATATCCCGTTTGTCCGCATGGGTTTCCCGATTGTCGACCGCATTGGACACAGCTACTTTCCAACCATCGGCTACATGGGCGGACTGCGCATCGTCGAAAAAATCCTTAGCGTCCTGATGGACAAACAGGATTCTGCTTGCCTCGAAGAAAAATTCGAGTTGGTGATGTAATAGCCCCATCAAAAGTCACTTGAGGATTTAGGGGGCTTTACTCCGTAGGAGTTAAATATCAATAACCCCGGGTGAAGCGAAGCGGAACCCGGGGTTAACATGAACCAGGAGAACAAGGCGCATCTACAAATCTAAATTGAAATGAAGTGTTGTATGCGCCGCATCGGAATAGATCATAAAAGAGGATTCTCTAATCGTTCTAAATATAATCAACCTGCTTTTGCTTATTCGGACAGGACTAATTACCTGTCCGAATTTAAGAAGTGCAATTTTTGAAATGTTGGAATTGGTCAATCTCAATTTTTAGAGAGTAAATCGAATTTGCAGCATCACGAAGTCCCCCTTCGGGGGATTTAGGGGGCTTAAAGAAAAATCCTCCTTTGGGTGAGGAGGATTGAGGTGGCTATTTTCTTTTTAATGTTGAAATGGGGGAGTTGCTTCCCGCACTCTCCCCCTTTCTTTTTTTGCATTTCAGATTCCGTCACATAAATGTGACGGCAAAGGATAAGCCTTCGATAATTCTTGCAATATCCTTTGCCGTTGCCTTTAGGCAACGGACACTGAGACAGAAAATGAGAATGAGCTTTAGCCTTTATGACAATTTTAAAAACAAAACACGATGAACGAAATGCTGAAAGACCGGAAAAGTCAGATTGTCACCAAAGGACAAGACGATGTTGCCATTGCTTGCGGAAAAGCAAGTATTGCTGGCTCTGTCAGCCAGCGGGCATGTGTTTTTTGTGGATCGCGCGTGGTGCTTTATCCCATCGCCGATGCGCTTCACCTCATTCATGGTCCTGTTGGCTGTGCTGCCTACACTTGGGACATCCGCGGATCACTCTCTTCCGGGCCACAATTGCACCGACTCAGTTTTACCACCGACCTGAAAGAAAAAGAAGTTGTTTTTGGCGGTGAACCTAAATTGTACCAGGCGCTTATCAGCCTGATCGATCAATATAAACCCAAAGCCGCATTTGTTTATGGTACCTGCATTGTCGGAGTTATCGGCGACGACATGGAAGCCGTTTGCCGCCGGGTTTCCAAAGAAAAGGGAATTGATGTCATTCCGGTAATGTCGGAAGGTTTCAACGGAACCAAAAAAGACGGATACAAACTGGCATGCGATGCACTCTCAAAACTGATTGGAACTGATCAAATTTCGGAAGTTCCAGAACACAGTATTAATATACTCGGCGATTTTAATCTGGCAGGCGAACTTTGGATGCTGGCCGGTTATTACCGCCGCATGGGAGTAAATATGGTGGCCTGCATGACCGGCGATGGCCGCATCAACGATGTTCGGAAAGCACACAAGGCACAACTCAACGTGGTTCAGTGCTCCGGATCGATGATTTACCTGGCCAAGGAAATGAAAGAAAAGTATGGCATCCCTTTCATGAAAGTTTCCTATTTCGGAATCGAAGACATGTCGGATGCGCTGTATGAAGTGGCCCGTTATTTCAAATCAGAAGAAATGATGGAAAAAGCCCGTGAACTGGTCAAAGAAGAAATCAGTAAACTGATACCTGCACTTCAGGAATACCGCAAAGATTTGGAAGGCAAGAAAGCCGCCATTTATGTGGGTGGCGCGTTCAAAGCCATTTCGCTGGTAAAAGCGTTGCGCTTGCTCGGAATGAAAACCGTGGTTGTTGGCTCGCAAACCGGAAACATCGACGATTATAACCTGCTGAAAGACCTTTGCGACGAAGGAACCATCATTGTTGACGACTCGAACCCCAATGAACTTTCGGAATTTGTGAAACAGACCGGAGCCAACCTGTTTATCGGAGGAGTGAAGGAACGGCCCATTGCTTACAAACTTGGATTAGGTTTCTGCGATCACAACCACGAACGCAAAGAAGCACTGGCCGGATACGAAGGCATGTTGAATTTTGCCAAAGAAGTCCACGCCTCGGTTTGCAGTCCGGTCTGGAAGTTTATGAAATAAAGTCCCATCGGGGCAAAATATTGGTAGCCCCGGACTTCGGCGTGAGCTCAGTCGAACGCTTTCAAGCCGGGGGAAATGAAAGGAAAAAGTTTTAGCGCCGGACAGAAAATTTAAATGGAAGCCACAATCTTGCTTCCGGTGCAAAAGTGAAAAAGTTAAAAGAATATCGAATAACCAATATTCAATAATCAATTTCCAATGGACCCCAAACCTGGAACTTGAAACTTGGAACTCTAAAAGAAAAGGAGAATAGCAACATGAAAGACTCTATTAATCATGCACCACCCAAACCCACTGCTGAAGAACCATTTAAATCGACCCGCAACGCCTGTAAACTTTGTGCTCCGCTCGGCGCCAGTGTTGCATTCAAAGGCATTCGCGGCGCGGTTCCAATTATACACGGCGGTCAGGGATGTGCCACTTATATTCGTCGTTACCTGATTAGTCACTACAAAGAACCTGTCGATATTGCCTCGTCGAATTTTAGCGAAGAAGCAACCATTTTTGGCGGCGGTGCCAACTGTCATTCCGCGATTGGAAACGTCATCAGCCAATATCATCCCGAATTTATCGGAATTACCACTACTTGCCTGAGCGAAACCATTGGCGATGACGTAAAATTTTACATTCAGAAATACAAAGAACTTTCCGAAGATAAAAATCTTCCCTATTTCGTCAACGCCTCGACCCCCAGTTACCAGGGCTCGCACATCGACGGTTTCCATGAAGCCGTTACCAGTATTGTGAAAACGATGGCAGAAGCGGGTGACAAAGGCGAACACATCAATATTTTCCCTGGGTTTGTTTCTCCTGAAGACTTACGCCAGATCAAAACTATTCTCGAAGATTTCGGGATCGACTATATATTATTACCTGATTTCTCGGATACGCTCGATAACCCGATCTGGGATTCGTACAAGCGCATTCCTGATGGCGGAACCCCGATCGAACTGGTCAGAAAATGTGGTTCGGCCCGTGCATCCATCGAATTCGGTACTATTATTAATAAAGGAAGTTTATCCGGTAGGGTAAAAAATGCTTCAAACCTGACTACTGCCGGCGAATACCTTCAGGAAAAATTCGGGGTTGAAAATTACCGGATGCCATTTCCAACCGGAGTTACTTCGTGCGACGCATTTTTCGAAACGCTGAGCCGGGTTTCAGGAAAACCAATCCCGATGAAATACACCAAAGAACGTGGCCGGTTGATAGATTCATACGTTGATGGTCATAAATATGCTTTCGGAAAACGTGCCGTAGTGTACGGCGAAGAAGATTTTGTGGTTGCCATGTCGGCTTTCCTGAACGAGATTGGTATTGTTGTAGCCCTGGCAGCAACCGGAGGCGAAAGTTTCAGGCTGGAAGAAGAAGTAAAAAAATATTGTCCGGAGAATCCCGATTCGATCCTTGTTAAAAATGGCTGGGACTACGAATTGATTCACGAATGGTGTACCGAAAATAAACCCGACATTTTAATCGGGAACAGCAAAGCTTATTACATCGCCCGCGAATTGGGCATTCCAATCGTTCGCTGCGGTTTCCCAATTCACGACCGAATTGGCGGGCAACGCATCAAACACCTGGGTTATACCGGAACTCAAGAACTGTTTGACCGGACTGTAAACGAACTGATCGGTTACAAGCAAGATCATTCCGAAGTTGGATATAAATATATGTGAAAAGAAGCCCCTCTAAATCTCCCCGAAGGGGAGACTTTGAAGAAGCTCCATCCCCAACTCTTCACCGTAATGGAAGAGAGTTCGGCTGTTGAATATTCAAAACATTTAAACATTTAAATATGAATGCTATGTCAAACGTAAAACCTACAAATACCGGTTCTTTCACCCCTCCTTCGGAGGGGCTGGGGGAGGCTTCAAGGGAGGCTTCTTTTTCTAAACATCCGTGCTTCAACATCGAAGCGAAAGGTAAATACGCCAGGGTACACCTTCCGGTTGCTCCCAAATGCAATATACAATGTAACTATTGTAAACGCGATTTTGACTGTGTGAACGAGAGCCGTCCCGGAGTAACAAGCGAGGTTCTTTCGCCCGAACAAGCTTTGGCTTATTTAATCAAGCTAAAGGAAAAGATGCCCAACTTGTCGGTTGTAGGTATTGCAGGCCCCGGCGATCCGTTTGCCAACCCGCACGAAACGATGACCACCCTGCGGTTGGTTCGGGAACATTTTCCTGAAATGATTCTCTGTTTGTCGTCGAATGGTTTAAATGTCGCTCCTTTTGCTGAGGAACTGGCCGAGTTGGGAGTGAGTCATGTGACCATTACTATGAATGGATTGGATGCAGAGGAAACGCAAAACATCTATAAATGGGCTCGCTTCGGGAATCGTGGATACGTGGGGAAAGCTGCTGCAGATATTCTGCTGGAGAATCAGTTGGTCGCCATCAAAATGTTGCGCCGGTTCGGGATTACCGTCAAGATCAACACTATTGTTATACCCGGTGTTAACGATCATTTGATTGAAAGGGTGGCAGAAAAAGCGAAAGAACTGGGCGCCGAACTGATGAATGCCATTCCGCTTTTCCCGGTTGCCGACACCCCTTTCGAAAACCTGAAGGAGCCCGACATGCTCACTATGCGCGAAATCCGCCTAAAAATTGCCAAACACCTGAAACCGATGACGCATTGTGCCCGTTGTCGCGCCGATGCCGTTGGATTGCTAGGTGAAGATGATGTGGAAGCCAGGAAAATCATGTCAGAAGTAATCAATATGGCAGTTGCTGATGAAGAGAACCGCCCATTTGTGGCCGTTGCCAGTTATGAGGGAATGTTGGTCAATCAGCATTTGGGCGAGGCGGACAACCTGTATGTTTTCCGCGAAACACCCAATGGGTATCGGTTGGTTGAACAACGTAAAACACCGCCTTCAGGAATAGGAAATAAACGTTGGGAAATACTGGCCGACCTTTTAAATGATTGTCGCGCCCTTTTGGTTGGAGGAATTGGGCCAAGTCCGTCAGTCACCATTGGCCGAACCGGCATCCGCATCGTGGAAATGACCGGACTGATTGACGAAGGATTGGACGCTATATATAAAGGTAAAGAATTGCGCACCGTGAAAAAGGCCGATGTGTTTAAATGCGGCGCTGTTTGTACCGGAAAAGCAACGGGGTGCTAGGCCCCCTCCAAACCTCCCCCGGAGGGGGAGGCTTAAAAAACGGCTGCAAAAGATATGGAAAAAAGTAATTAATTAACCAGTTCTTCTGGCTCCCTCCCCTTCGGGGAGGGTTGGGGAGGGGCTTCTAATTTTTTAAATCATGAAAAAACCAGATTACCACATTTTGATTTGCAACTCGTATCGGGTTGCCGGCGATGCCAAAGGATTTTGCAACAAAAACGGAGGCGCCGAATTTATCCAGTATGTAACCGAGGAGTGTGCCGATCGCGGAATCGACGCTGCGGTTTCATCAACTGCCTGTTTGAATGTTTGTTCGCAGGGACCGGTAATGGTCATACAACCCAATAATTTTTGGTACGGAGCCATTACCAACGACAAAATCGATGAAATCCTCGATGCTTTGGAAGAAGGCAATGCCGTTGAGGAATACTTGATCAGCGAATAGCCCAAGTATTCAGTCGCAGTAGGAAGGAAAACGTTACGGGTTTCGTGTTACGAGTTACAAGATAACGGTTGCGCCATTCAATCCGCAACCCGTAACCCGCAACTCGCAACGATTTATTCAAGATTCTAAATTCTAATACTCAAGACTATGACATCTTCACCACATATCATCGATTCCACCCTTCGCGACGGCGAACAAGCCCCCGGAGTGGTTTTTACGTTGGAAGAAAAACTTCGCATTGCCGCTTTGCTCGAAGATTGCGGAGTAAAAGAGCTTGAAGTTGGAACTCCGGCAATGGGAGACGATGAAGTTCGTGTGATCCGCGAGATTGTACAGGCCGGATTCCGGTTCGATAAGCTTTGCTGGGCTCGTGCCAAAGAATTCGACATCGAAGAATCGGCCAAAACAGGCGCCAACCGGATCAATATTTCATTTTCGGTGTCTGATATTCAACTTTCAGCGATGGGCCGAAATACTGATTGGGTAATGAAACAAATTCGTCCAATGATTTCGTTTGCCCGACAACGGTTCGATTTTATTGCCATCGGCGCCCAGGATGCCTCGCGTGCCAACCGCGATTTTCTGGATGAATTCATTGCAGCCTGTCTGGCCGAAGGAGTCGACCGCATTCGTCTGGCCGATACCGTTGGCATTTTAAATCCATTTTCGACAGCTCAATTGTTTTCTTCAGTCAGTCAGAAATTTCCGTTTGTCGATTTTGAATTTCACGGGCACAACGATCTGGGAATGGCAACCGCCAATTCGGTCAGCGCCTTGCTTTCCGGGGCACAATCGGTGAGTGCAACCATCAACGGTTTGGGCGAGCGCGCCGGAAATGCCTGTCTGGAAGAAATCGCCGCCGCTCTGAAAATTTCTTCAGGAATCGATTCAGGAATTCATCTTGCCGGAATGCAGGAGCTTTGCAAGTTTGTGGCTCAGGCTTCATCCAAGCCAATTCATCCTTCCAAACCAATTGTTGGTGAGATGGTTTGCCGCCACGAATCGGGTATTCATTGCAACAGTCTGCTGAAGGACGAACTCTCCTATCAGCCTTTTCGATCTTCAGAAATAGGGCGGTGCACGGAAATGGTCATTGGCCGACATTCCGGAGGGCGAACAATCAAGCACTTTCTGGAAAAACAGCAAATCAATATGAGTGAGCGACAAACCACGATTCTTACCGAACAGGTCAAGGCGTTAGCACTTCGCCATAAACGTGGGCTTCAGGTTGAAGAATTAATCATTTTAGCCAACAATCTCAGTAAACACGAATTTTAAAACTTACACTATGGAATGGGAAAGCTATTATTTGGAAGCAACTGATTATTATAAGGCAGCACTGGGTGCATCCATGAAAAACACACTCGGAAATCTGGTTATTTACAATGTAGTTGCCATGTCTATCGAGAATTACATGACGAGCATATTAATGAAATCGGGGTTTATTCCTGAACATTCCAGTATTTCGTCGATGTATCGTGAGTTGAAAAAAAACCATAATGCGCCCGAAGAGTTTCATGCAGAGGTGCGATTCATAAACCGTTTCATGAATTTTTGTTCGCTTGAAGTTACACCTGTAATTGTGCCAACTGACGAAGAGATTAGACGAATGGTCAGCTTTGCAACTTCGTTGAAGGATTGGACAAGCAGTTGTTTGGCTATTGAAAGTCAAACAACATAGAAATAACAGTGATCATGATTGAAGTGGAATGTCCTATTTCGATAAAAAAGCGTGATGGGCTTTTCAATCCGTTAAAACTCAACTTCTTCAGGAAAACAGAAGTGTAAATGTTAAGAAAGGATAAGAAGTAAAGTGAATCTTGAAATGGAATGAAAGGAAAAACCTGATAGATAGGAAGTAGTCAAAATTAGCATAGATTTTTCTGTTTTTAACTCATTCTGGTCACTAAACGTCCCCATAAAAAAATAATACCTCTGTAAAACAAATGTTTACAAAGGTATTTAGTAGCGGGGGCCAGACTCGAACTGACGGCCTTTGGGTTATGAGCCCAACGAGCTACCAACTGCTCCACCCCGCAATGTATTTTTAGATATTGAATCGTCTTTTTAAGAACTTCGCCCAGCTCGTTTTTTCTTTGCTTAGCGGCTGCAAATATAGGCTATACTTTATGACTTTCCTAATTTGTATTCAACTATTTTTTGATTGATCTGGTACAAGCATCGTTAAAAAGTATTAATAAACTTGCCATTGGCGCAGTATTCTCCAAATTCTCTTAATTTTGTGATTCGAAAAACCGGACAATGAACAGAAAGGAGCTGCGAAAAAAAATATTTCAGATGTTGAAAGACCATTATCGGCTGATCATTTATAATGATTCAACGATTCAAACGGTCTGGAGCATCAAATTAACTCCCATCAAAGTACTTACGCTTGGTAGTTTGGGAGCTATATTACTAATCCTTCTTACCACAGTTATTATTGCCTATACTCCCTTGCGCGAAAATATTCCCGGATATCCCAGTGCCAAAGTTCGCCAGCAAATTCTTTTTAACTATATGGTAGTCGACTCCCTGGAAAATGAAATTATTACCCGTGATAATTATTTATTAAAAATCAAAACCTTATTTCAAGGCGGAACCCCGGTTGAAGATTCCGAAAATTCCGACACGGCGTTAAGAGTTACCACGGCTAAGTTTAAGAGTTACAATGCTGATTCAATATTTAAGGATAAGTTGCTTGAAGAGAAGTCTTATCTTTCGCTTCAGCAAAACCCTAAACGATTACCGAGTATCGCCAATATTCACTTTTTCACCCCTTTGCGTGGATTCATCACCAACAAATTCAATCCAAAGACCGATCATCTGGCCGTTGATATTGTTGGAAAGCAAAATGCCAGGATATCAAACGTACTCGATGGAACCGTCATTTTTGCAGGTTGGACGATGGATACCGGTTACTCCATTTTTATTCAACACGAAAACAATATTATTTCAGGTTATAAGCACAATGCCGAATTGTTAAAAACAATTGGCGATAAGGTAAAGTCGGGCGATGTAATAGCAATCATGGGAAATAGCGGAGAGCTGACGACCGGCCCACACCTTCATTTTGAACTTTGGCACAATGGCACTGCTCTCGATCCTGAAACTTATATTGATTTTTAATCCTGTTTATGAGTAAACGTATCGCTATACTGGGATCAACCGGATCAATCGGGACCCAAACACTTGAAGTCATTTCCAGGAATCCTGAACAGTTTGAAGTTGAAGTACTGACTGCCAACAACAACATCGGATTGTTGATCGAACAGGCCAAACGGTTTCGCCCGAATGTGGTTGTCATTTCCAACTCATGTCATTTCGATCAGTTAAACGATGCCCTGAAAGATGAGCCGGTAAAAGTGTATGCAGGCCGTGAAGCGCTTCAGCAGGTAGTTGAAATGAGTTCTATTGATATTGTTGTTACAGCAATGGTGGGTTATTCAGGATTGATTCCGACCTGCAATGCAATAAAGGCAGGAAAACACATTGCCCTTGCCAATAAGGAAACGATGGTTGTTGCCGGTGAAATTATTAACAGGCTTGCGATCGAAAACAAAGTCAACATTTATCCTGTTGACTCAGAACATTCGGCTATTTTTCAGTGTTTGGTTGGAGAATTCAACAACGAAATCGAAAAAATCTACCTGACCGCTTCCGGTGGCCCTTTCAGGGGTTTCACGATGGAACAGCTCGCAAAAGTAAAGAAGGCAGATGCGCTGAAACATCCAAATTGGGACATGGGGGCCAAAATTACCATCGATTCAGCTTCATTAATGAACAAAGGATTCGAAGTGATAGAAGCCA
>Ga0209417_1001440_pt1 | contig 43464 bp, 34 predicted proteins | sample RifGroF2_FD_184002 | JGI IMG/M metagenome (GOLD analysis project Ga0209417, IMG submission 184002) | Groundwater microbial communities from Rifle, Colorado, USA - Groundwater F2 (SPAdes) (version 2) | ecosystem: Environmental > Aquatic > Deep subsurface > Groundwater | place: Rifle, Colorado...
GAAAGATCTTTTGCAAGCCAATTCTCTTTCATTATTGCTAATTTCAACAATACAACTACATCCTGTGGACGCATTCCGCTATGTTTTTTCATTTTCTCACCTTTTATAAAATAGAATTCGCGATTCGCGTATTGCAAATTAGTGATCGAACCGCAATTAACCAACTACTATGATCATTGGAAATACATTTGGCACCAAATGATTAAAATCGTTTGAAGTGTTCCGAACTGCAAACTTGGTAAATTCAATATTAATTAAACTCATCCGCTGTTCGTCGCCCGTTCATATATGCCTTTCATTCTTAAACTTATCAATTTTACAAAATTTTACTTGACACTTAACAATCGGCTGCTTATATTGGAAACTGAAAATACTAAATTAGTTTCCAATAGGAATTATGGAATTACAAGACAAAATAATCGAATTAGGAGAAGATAGACTTTTCAAAGAAGGTTTTTACAAAACCAGAATGGAAGACATTGCCGTTGAATTACATATGAGCAAGAAAACCATTTATAAGTTTTTCCCCTCTAAAAGTGATTTGGCGATGGCTGTAGCAAACCATTTTACAAAAAAAATGGAGAGTAAAATTCTTCCAATACTTGAAAGCGATAAAAATGCCATTGAAAAACTCGCCGAATTATTAAAGCTCTTAAGCAATACTGCCGGAAAGATCGGCGACAAAGTATTTAAAGAATTGAAGACTCACTACCCGGAAGTCTGGCATCATGTTGATTCATTCAGAACCGAAATGATGTATGGAAATATCACCAAGGTTTACGAACAGGGCAAACGAGAAGGATTATTTCTCGACTTCCCCACTCCCATTGTAATGAATGTTTTTGTGAATGCCGTCAGGTCAACAGTTAATCCGGAGTTCATCATCAACAACAATTTCTCTATCGTTACAGCAGCTCAAACAACGTTTAGAATTATTTTGGGCGGCGTGCTAACAGAAAAAGGGAAAGTTTTATTCTCAAAATTATTCGTTTAATATTTATATGAAGAAATTAAAATTACTTGCAGTATTATTTTTTATCGGCGGATCTAACTTTGCGCAGCACGTATTAACATTAGAAGAATGTTACTCGAAAGGACGTGAGAATTTTCCTTTGATAAAGCAAAAACAATACGTTGAGATGAGCAGGCAATATAATGTAAGCAACATTTGGAAAGGATATTTACCTCAGATAACTCTAAACAGTCAAGCTACCTATCAGTCGGATGTAACCTCAATTCCGTTCTCGCTACCGGGGATGAAAATAGAACCGTTGTCAAAAGATCAATATAAAACTGTTGCAGATGTTTCTCAAGTGATTTATGATGGTGGAATAATGAGTTCGCAGGCAAGCATCCAAAAAGCCGGCGCTGAAGTTGATGATTATAAAATTGAAATAGAATTTATAAAAGTGAAAGAACGGATAAATCAAATCTATTTTGGAATACTGCTCTTTGACCAGCAGCTACTTCAAACCGATTTAATTAAAAAAGATTTACAGGCAAGTCTTGATAAAATGACTGTCGCACTTGCCAACGGAACGGTGTCCGGTTCAAACGTTGACGTACTTAAAGCCGAAGTCTTAAAAATCTCTCAGCGAGAAATTGAATTAAAATCTTCACGTAAATCTTTTATAGACATGCTCGGTTTGTTAATCAATCAAAATTTAGATGAACCATTAACTCTGAAACTACCGGGAATTCAAAAACTTTTTAAGCGCGAAGTGGTTAGTCGTCCCGAATTAGAACTTTTTTCTTCACAGAAAAAGTTAATTGATCAGCAGAGTGACTTATCGCTGGCAAAAATATTACCAAAAGCGAGTTTATTTTTACAAGGCGGATACGGCAAGCCGACATTAAATATGCTCAAGAATAATTTTGATTGGTACTACGTTACCGGCGCCAGGTTAACGTGGCAGTTGTCAAATCTTTATACTTACGGTAACGAAAGTGAAGTTAACGAACTGAATAAAAAATCTGTTGAAGCCCAAAAAGAGACCTTCCTTCTCAATACAAAGATCACAACTCAACAGTTCATCAACGAAATAGAAAAACTTAATGAATTGGTAAAAGTTGATGAAGAAATTATTTCGATGAGAACATCAATAAAGAACTCGGCTCAGTCGCAATTTGAAAATGGGATCATCACTTCGAATGATTATTTACGAGAACTTAACGCAGAAGATCAAGCAAAACAAAATCTTGCAATGCATACCATTCAATTGTTGCTCGCCCAACAAAATTATAAACTTGCAATCGGAAATTAATTATAAATTAAATCATAGATAAAAAAATGAAACTTAACATTAGAATTCTTATAACAAACAGTCTCGGGGTTTTATTCTTGATGGCGCTATTAACCGGATGCGGCAATGGGAACGGGAAATTTGACGCAAGCGGAACCTTTGAATCTGAAGAAGTAATTGTTTCTTCCGAAGCAATGGGAAAGCTTGTAATGTTGAATGTTGAAGAAGGAATGCAGCTTAAACAAAATCAGTTGGTTGGAGTTGTGGATACTCTTCAACTCTTTTTAAAAAAGAAACAACTCGAAGCGAGTATTAAAGCGGTTCTTAGCAAGCAACCTGATATTGCAACGCAGCTTGCAACCATCGAGGAGCAAATAAAAACCGCATCAACCGAGAAAAGGAGAATTGAAAATCTCATCAAATCAAATGCTGCTGCAACAAAAATGCTTGACGATATAAATGCTCAACTCGAATTGCTTGACAAACAGTACAAAGCAACTAAGTCGAACCTTTCGATAACAAAACTTGGATTGCAGAATGAGACTTATCCCCTCTTAGCGCAAATAGAACAAATTGAAGATCAAATTAAAAAAAGCATAATAGTAAATCCCGTTGATGGAACGGTGCTTACACGTTACGCCAAACAAAACGAGATAACAACAAACGCAAAAGCTCTTTACAAAATCGCAGATCTTTCAACCATGACATTGCGCGCTTATATCAATGGAGATCAACTCGGAGAAATTAAACTTGGACAGAAAGTGAAAGTATTTGTTGATAAAGGAAATGGAGAACAAAAAGAATTGTCCGGGGATATTTATTGGATTTCATCTAAAGCGGAATTCACTCCGAAGACAATCCAAACAAAAGATGAACGCGCAAATTTAGTTTACGCAGTTAAAGTTCACGTAAAGAATGATGGATATTTGAAAATCGGCATGTACGGCGAAGTGAAATTCTGAACAAGATGAAATCAGTTGAAGTTGAAAATATTGTTAAGACCTACGCTACAAAGAAATCAAAAGTTATTGCGGTAGATGATGTTTCTTTCTCTGTTGATGAGGGAGAAATCTTTGGATTGATCGGTCCTGACGGAGCGGGGAAAACTTCCATCTTTCGCATTCTTACAACGCTGCTTATTGCCGATTCGGGAAGTGCAAAAGTTTTGGATTATGATGTCGTAAAAAATTATAAAGAGATAAGAGATATCGTCGGTTACATGCCGGGAAGATTTTCTCTTTATCAAGATTTGACCGTGGAAGAAAATCTTAAGTTTTTTGCAACGATCTTCAATACCACTATTGAAGACAATTATGATTTGGTCGCTGATATTTACAAACAACTTGAACCGTTCAAAACTAGACGAGCCGGAAAACTTAGCGGCGGGATGAAACAAAAACTCGCGTTGAGCTGCGCACTTATCCATAAACCGAAAATTTTGTTTTTAGACGAACCTACAACGGGAGTTGATCCGGTTTCAAGAAAAGAATTTTGGGAAATGCTGAAGCGTCTTAAAGCTCAGGGGATCACCATTCTCGTTTCAACTCCTTACATGGATGAAGCAAAACTTTGTGATAGAATTGCTTTGATGCAGAATGGGAAAATTCTAAAAATTGATCAGCCGCAAAATATTGTAAACCAATTCGGACAAAATCTCTACGCAGTTCACTCAGAAAACATGTTCAAACTTCTCACTGATCTCCGCTTGTTTCCCAACTCACAAAGCTGCTTTGCCTTTGGTCAAAATCACCACTTAACATTTAAAACAGAAACTAACGGAACACATGAACTGGAAAAATATTTGAACAATCAGGGTCACTCAAATACAACCATAAAGAAAATAGAACCCGAAATTGAAGACTGTTTTATGCAGTTGATGAATTTCCCTCATCAAAAAGAATTGATTGTATGAAAAACGAGATCGTAATTAAAACTGAAAAGTTGACAAAAAAATTTGGAGACTTCATCGCAGCAAATGAAATTACTTTTGAGGTTTATAAAGGAGAAATTTTCGGATTTCTTGGAGCGAACGGCGCCGGCAAAACCACCGCAATGAAAATGTTGATCGGCATTTCTAAACCATCCTATGGTAATGCACAAATCGGCGGATTTGATATTTACAAACAGACAGAGCAGATAAAAAAAAGTATCGGTTACATGAGTCAAAAATTTTCTCTGTACGAAGATTTAACTATCAGAGAAAACATTCAACTCTTCGGTGGTATTTATGGATTGAGCAACAAGCAAATCGAAAAAAAAGGGAATGAACTAATCGATAAATTACAACTTCACGATGAAGCAGATAAACTTGTCGTATCACTTCCCCTCGGATGGAAACAAAAACTTGCGTTCAGCATTGCGATTCTTCACGAACCAAAAATTGTTTTTTTAGATGAACCCACCGGTGGTGTTGATCCAATAACACGCAGACAATTCTGGGACATGATCTATGAAGCAGCACATCATGGAATTACCGTGTTTGTAACTACCCATTATATGGACGAAGCCGAATACTGCGACCGTGTTTCGATCATGGTTGATGGGGTAATAACAGCGCTCGATTCACCTAAAAATTTAAAAGAACAATACAAAGCAAACTCAATGAATGAAGTATTTGTAACACTTGCCCGTGGAGCAAAACGTGGTGAATAATTTTCAAACTCGCGTGCATCTGATAAAGCGGAAAAAGATAAAGTTATGAAACAGTTGCTAACATTTTTAACTAAAGAATTTCATCACATCCTTCGTGATACGCGCTCGCTTTTGGTGCTTCTTGGTTTGCCGATTGTGCAACTGCTCATTTTTGGTTTTGCAATTACTCCTGAAATACGCAACACGGACATTGCGATTCTTGATAATGCAAAAGATGAAACCACCCGGCAGATTATCAATAAAATAGAGAACAGCAAATACTTTGATATTGACAGAACTCTTATAAAAAATGACCAGATAGAAAAAGCATTTAAGACCGGCAAAATTAAACTTGCAATCGTCTTCCAAGAAAATTTTGCGGACGATTTACTGCATACAAACAAAGCACAAGTGCAAATCATTGCGGATGCGACCGATCCGAATCAGGCAACAACGTTGATCAATTACGCATCAGCTGTAATTATGGATTATCAATCCGAATTGAACTCGCAGAACAAACTTCCTTATACAATTAACACAGAAACACGGATGCTCTATAATCCGCAGTTAAAAGGAGCATATACTTCAGTTCCCGGAGTAATGGGAATGATCTTGCTGCTTATTTCTGCAATGATGACTTCAATTTCAATTGTAAAAGAAAAAGAACTTGGAACGATGGAGATACTTCTCGTTTCGCCAATGAAACCGTGGTTCGTCATCATCAGCAAAGTGATTCCTTATTTTATTATCTCGCTTGTGAATGTTGCGACAATTTTGCTGCTCAGTGTTTTTGTACTTGGGCTTCCGATTCAAGGAAGTCTCTTCCTTCTCATTTTTTCCACGGTACTCTACATTTTTTGCGCTCTATCTTTAGGAATACTAATTTCCACAATAACCGATACACAACAAGCAGCAATGTTAATTTCTTTGTTAGGTTTAATGCTTCCCGTAGTTATGTTGAGTGGATATGCTTTCCCGATCACCAACATGCCCATTATTTTACAAGTACTTTCAAACTTTGTTCCGGCGAAGTGGTACATAATTATTGTTAAGGGAGTGATGATAAAAGGAATCGGGATTTCGCAAATCTGGAAGGAGTTGATCATTCTTACGGGAATGACCATACTGTTTTTATTAATAAGTGTAAAACGTTTTAAGATCAGGTTGTAATGAGAATTTTATTTTTTTTACTTAGAAAAGAATTTTTGCAAATCTTTCGGAACAGACTCATTTTAAGAATGATATTTGCTCTCCCGGTTATACAACTTATTATTCTCCCCAACGCCGCAACCTACGAAGTAAAAAATATTACGTTAAGCGTTGTTGATCAAGACCACTCTGAATATTCACGAAAATTGATAAACAAATTTACATCCTCCGGATATTTCAAACTTGCTAACTATTCAGATACTTATAACCAAGCGCTTGATCAAGTAGAAAAAGACAATGCAGATTTAATTGTTGAAATACCTAAAGGTTTCGAGCGTGATCTTATAAGAGATAGTGAAACAAAAATTTTGTTTGCAGCTAATGCAATCAGCGGGCAAACCGCCGGACTTGCAGTCGCCTATGCAAATTCAATCGTAAAAGATTTTAATTCCGATATCCGTTCCGAGTGGATTTCTCCACCACGTTTTAACGCACTACCATTAATCGAGATCACTGCTTCAAACTGGTTCAACCCGCAGATGAATTATAAAAAATTTATTGTTCCCGGAGTGTTGGCGCTTCTTGTAACGTTGGTTGGATTTCTTATGTCGTCTTTAAATATTGTTAAGGAAAAAGAAATTGGAACGATCGAACAGTTGAATGTTTCACCGATTAAGAAATATCAGTTCATCTTAAGTAAGCTTATTCCCTTTTGGTTCCTCGGTTTGATTGTTATGTCTATCGGTTTCTTAATAAGTTTCATTGTGTATGGAATTTATCCCGAAGGAAGTTTTTGGGTCGGTTATCTTTTTGCTGGAATTTATTTAATAGCTTTACTCGGCTTTGGATTACTCACTTCACTCATGGCTGAAACACAACAACAGGCTATGTTTATTTCTTACTTTTTTATGCTCGTGTTTATTTTACTCGGCGGATTATTTTCTCCAATAGAAAACATGCCGGACTGGGCGCAGTATCTAACTTACATTAATCCCGTGAGTTATTTTATTGATACAATGAGAATGCTTGTACTTAAAGGAAGCAGCTTCTGGGATTTGCGATTTCACTTTCTAATTATAACCGGATTTGCAGTTGTATTTAACGGTTTAGCTATTTGGAATTATAAGAAGACGGTTTAAAATATTTAAAAACTATGTTAATAAAACATACAATGAAGGTTTTCAATGAAGAAAAAAATCTATAAAACAATAACAGCAGGTGTTGCTATGGTTTTTAGCGTAGCTTCAATTGTTGAAGGGACAAAAGTGTTGTCTGGAATATCTCAACCGGACTACATCGTTTTTACTCCTCTACTCGTTTATAATGTAATTATGGGTGCAATAGGAGTTTTTGGAGGTGTGATAATCTGGATGAATCACCGGAGAGCGTTAAATCTGGTTACAACCATCGCGGTTGTTCATTTTTTTGTATTACTTCTAATAGTTGCAGTCTATCTTTTAAGCGGAACTGTAGCGTTGGATAGCGTACAAGCTATGGTCTTACGCTCTTTGATTTGGGTGTTCATAGCGGTAATCACTTGGAAAAATAGCAAATCCGATAAAATTTATGTGGGAAAATATGACCCAATTTAGAAAAGGACGATCAATAAGAGTATTAATATTGGCATTCTTTCTTAACATCACTGGCGTTTTATCTTTCCCTGCACAAAATCAAATCTCACTTTTGGAAATTGCTAAAGTGAAAGAGTACCTTACCCTCAGCGCGGATCAAACTAAAAATATCAACCCCGCCATTGAAAAGATAAAAGTAATTCTTGAACAGGATAAAAAGATCATTTCAAAATTAAGAGCGCGGTTTAAGAATGGAGATGAGCCAGGTTTCTTTGAGAAAATTAATGTGAAACGAGCAAGAGATAGTAGGGTTGATCAGGTAGAAGAATTACTAAAAGATATTGAGCATCTTCTTAACGACGATCAAAAAATCAAATATAAGAATATAGAAAAACCGGCGTTGAAATCGCTGAATAAAAAAGAACTAACAGAATAAATTCTATCCATATATTTTATAACAACAATTCGAGGTACTGTCTTAATGGAATTCGCTTATCCGGGTTGTGAAACGAGACTGCGATTTTATTTTACTTGGGAGTTTAATTTCTTTTTCAGTTAGAGTCGTTCTTAGAAATAAGTTGAAATGAATACAAATAACAATTTTTTAATATTTGATTTGTGAATATTTTTTTTATATTTGTTGGCAAAGTCATAATTCATTAAACATAAAAGGAATTTCATGATGAAAAGATACTTTTTATCCATTTTGTTTTTATTATTAGCGAACGCTAGTAATTTTGGTCAAACATTTTCTGATGATTTCACAGGTCTTACAGTCGCGACAAATCTCGCCGGACAATCGAATTGGACAAAGGGAGGGACAGGCCCCGATGTTACTGTAGATAACGTAACTCCGTTAACCTACAGCGGATATACCAGCCTTGGCGGCGAATATGTTGCAATGGGAACGCCAACTGGAACTTCAAGTAGAGTTTATAAAACCTTTACTACACCTGTAACAAGTTATACCAACAGCACTTTTTATTATTCTTTTTTACTGAATGTATCAAGCGCCGCGGACAATATTGCCACGAAAAATTATTTTATGTCATTAGGCGTTTCAGGTGCCAGCACGAGTTATGGCGCAAAATTGTTTACTACTGCAAATGGAACAGGTTTTAGCATGGGATTGTCCAAAACAACTAATACTGCTGTTTATGGAACTACTGTTTTAGAATTTAATAAGACTTACTTGATCGTTGTTCGTTATACTTTTCATGCAAGTGGAACCGCTGCTCCTGAAAAACTTGATGATGAAGCGTATCTTTGGGTTAATCCCCAGGGTGCTGCGGAACCATTAACCTCTACTGCTGAATGCACCGCGGTAGTTGCAGGAACCGACACTGATTTTGACGGATATGGCGCTCTTGCTGATGTTGGTAACTTTGTTTGGCACAACCGTGGTTTAGGAAATCCTGTCGGAGCTTTTGATGCTATTAGAGTTGGTCATGGAGCGACAAGCGCGGATGCATGGACAGATTTAAATCCCGGCGCTCTTCCTGTAGAAATGACATCTTTCTCTGCAAACAGTGTTAACGGAAATGTTGAATTACTTTGGAAAACCGCTACTGAAAAAAACAACAACGGTTTTGATGTTGAAAGAAAATCGGCTACTAGTGAATTTGTAAAAATCGGATTTGTAAAAGGAAACGGAACCACGACTAATCTTTCCACCTATGCTTTTACAGATAAAAACGTAAAAGAAGATTTTTCCTATCGGTTAAAACAAATTGATTTTGACGGCACATTTGCTTATTCGAATATTGTAAATGCTTCTGCATCAACATTGCCAACAACCTTTACTTTAGCACAAAATTTCCCGAATCCATTTAACCCTTCAACTTCGATCAGCTACAGCTTACCTAAAGCCGGAGTCGTTACTTTAGCTATCTTCAATACGCTCGGTCAAAAAGTTAAAGAAGTTGTGAATGGTTTTCAAGAAGTTGGTAATTACACGGTCTCTATCAACGCGAGTGATTTAAGTTCAGGCAATTATATTTATAATATCAGCCTCAACGGTCAATCGATAAACAAGAAGATGCTTCTTCTTAAATAATTCTTGAATTATTTTTTTCAAAAAAGCTGTCGCACTTTGGACAGCTTTTTTTATTTTTAAATAACAATTTTGGGAATTCAATATGGAAAACGCAGTTAGTGATTTTATTAAAAAGAAAAACTTAGCTTTGATCGGTCTATCAAAAACAAAAGGCAAGTTCGGAAATTATGCGTATAAAGAATTGACATCACGCGGATACAATGTTTATGCGGTTCATCCTTCCGGAGAAGAGATTGATGGTATCCCCTGCTCTAAGGACTTAGCGTCAATAAAAGATAAAGTCGAGGGAGTTTTTGTATCAGTTTCAAAAAAAAATATTCCCTTAATTCTCCAGGATATTTCATCAGTAGGGCTTAAAAATGTTTGGCTCCAGCAAGGATGTGAATCTAATGAAGCCATTGAGGAAGCTGAAAAACTTGGACTGAATCTCATCTCTAAAAAATGTATTCTGATGTACGCAGAACCGGTAAAATCATTTCATAAATTCCACCAGTTTTTCGCAAATATATTTGCTCGAAACTAAAATAAAGTAAGGACTTTATTTAAGAAGTATCATTTTTTTAGTTTGAACAAAACCTCCAGTTTCCATCCGGTAGAAATAAAGTCCGCTGGGTAATCCGTTTGTCTTGAACTCAGCGATATAAGTTCCCGGTTCTTTTTTCTCGTTGACTAAAACCGCTACTTCTTTTCCGAGTACATTAAATACTTTGATCGTTACATTTTGACTCTGTACTACAGAGTATTCAATACTCGTCATTGGATTAAATGGATTCGGAAAATTCTGTGCAAGAGTAAAATTTTGAGGACGATCTTTTTTGTCTTCTATTCCTGTAAGTGAGGTAAAAATACTTACATCATCCAGATAGATGTAAGACCAAACTGAATTAGCGGCATCGGCACGAAATCCGATTTCAATTGTCTGTCCGGCTGCTGCAGAAATGTCGAAGTAACCAAACGTCCATGCATTTACAGCGTTATAATTGCAAAGATATTGATCAGACAGAACTTGTCCGGCAACGTAAACACGGATTTGAGCGCCAACCCACAAACCCGCGCATTCAGAAGTTGTTGATGCTCTGGTTTGGAAGTAAAGACCCATATAAACCTTTGCAGTGTTAGGCAAAGTTACTGTCTGTTTTATCGAATTTATTTCATAACTATATCCACCTAAACGCCCCATATATACGCCAGAACGGGGTAAAACTTGTGGAGTAATGTCGGTTGAGTAAAAAAATTGAGCCGTACCGATCAATCCATAACCGCCTTGAGAGTATTTACTCCATCCGGCAGAAGCTCCCTGCTCAAAATCGCCATTAACGATATTCTGAGCATTCAATCCGGCATAAATAAAAACTAAAATGAACACTGATAAAAATATTTTTTTCATATTCACTCCTCAGATTATTTAGTACTTTTTCATCTTCAAAACTATCGAATTAAAATCATCTTCTTAATACTTTTAAAAGTTCCTGCTTTTAGCTGGTAGAAGTAAATTCCACTCGAAGCATTTTCACCTCTACTGTTTTTCCCATTCCATGTTACATCATACGTACCGGGGTTTTGATCATTGTTTACAAGCTCAGTAATTTTTCTTCCCGATAGATCATAGACAGATAAATTCACCAATTCACTCGTCGGTAAAGCATAAGTGATGGAAGTTGAAGGATTAAACGGATTCGGATAATTTTGATATACTTCAAATTTATCGGGAACCTGGGTTGAAATATCATGTACACCTGTTGGGGTTTGTATCGTTGCGCGCATGAATAAAGTAAAATCATTCGGACTTGTTAGACGAACCCATGTATTCCCATTTGATTCATACGCTCTTTGATTACCGGGAGGCGATGTCGCCCCGATCATCGGATTATTTATTCCATCGTATTTCACAGAGACGAAAAAATCAGCGGGAACCGTTAGTCCGGTGATAGTAAATACTTGCCAGCCGGCAACCTGTGGAATGTGGGCGTATGGATCAATTAAGGACTGACCCGGCAATCCATTGTTTCCCGCACTATACATCTTTAATGCAAAGCTCGCATTTCCAAAAAAACTATTGTCTCCGGAAATGTAAACTTGACATTTTGTAATGTTCACATTGCTGGTCGGAGGAGTAAATTTTACAGCGAGTTCCCAATTTGCATCCGTTTCATAAACATTCGAGGTTGGAGTTCCGTCGTCATAAAAAAGTTCAACTGTTTGACCACTGGTTGACCCGGTAATTCCAACAGTTTCAAAACTTATTGTAACAGCGTTCATTTCGGTGGAGTTGTTCCCATAGAGATCTTTTGCAGCGTTGATGCACGCTACTCTCGCATCATTAAAATTGGAATTATTTGTAAGATAAGTAGTTAAAGCCCGATACCAAATTTGTCCGGCTTTCCATCGGGTAATAGCTTCTGCGGTTAAGGCAAAAGCTCTATTCGGTATTCCGCTATTTATGTGAACTCCGCCGTTATCGCCTTCGGGAGTGTTTGGAAGCGTGACAAATTCATTCATATGTTCAGGCTGCCATGAGTTAGAACCGGTTGTCGCGTTGTTATGTGGTTGAAGCATGTTTCTTAGCGCGTCGTTTGCGGTGTTTGGAGTGTAAACTTCTTCTCCAATTAACCAATTACTTGAATCGGCAAGAGCGGCAAAGCAATCCGAAATTGATTCGTTTAATGCACCTTGTTGATTTTCATAAATCAGATTTGCGGTTCGCTCAGTAACCGCATGGGTCAGCTCGTGAACAATTACATCATACGCACCGGCTAAATTTGAAAACTCAACATTGTCGCCATCGCCATAAGTCATTGTGGCTCCATTCCAGAAAGCGTTATTGTACTTATCTTTGTAATGAACAACATTTATCATGCTGTGTCCGGCGTTATCGTAACTATTTCGATTATAGTGGCTTTTGTAAAAGTTATAAGCGTCCTTTACAAACAAATGAGCTGAAACTGCTGCTTTGAGACTTACATTATCATTAAAATTGTTATTGTTATTTGGGTCTGAAACAAGCGACGCAGAATTATATCCGTTTCCTGATGTATCATTCTTCGCATCATAGACGGAGACAACTCCTTTCAAGCTGTCGAATGGAGCAACATACATCGGCAATGCAGTATTGACCATATAATATGCCCCACCATACAAATATGTATTAATTTGTTTCGTTTGGTTTTTAAGATCAACACCTGTTCCCACTTGAGGTCCATCATATCTAATCCCGTCATCTTTATAGATAACTTGCCCGCTTTCCGCATCAACATAAACAACCATATTAGGCATAAATTTAGACGGGAGTTTTACCGCAAAAGCGAGATAAAAATTGATTCCCCTTTCCATCAATACCAACTCAGTATTCTCCCCAACAAAATCATAGTTCTCTAATTTTTTTTTTGCCGAAACAATTGCTTGATCTGACGAAATGTTTGGTTTCGTGTTGAATGTTAGCGTTGGATAGTATTTTCCATTTACACCAATCACTTTTCCATCATCGGAAATATGCACGATCAACTGCCCTTTTAAGAGAACTACATTTTCATACTTTTGTTGGAATTTTAAATGTGTTTGTCCGAGTTCATCGGTAGTTGTAGAAAGTAGATTTAATTCATTGAAAGGATTTTGCAACCCGAACAATTCTTTATTTTCTGTTAGAAAGGTTAGCACATCTTCTTTTGGTGAATTAGTTCTCACATATCCTGACTGCGTTAAATCTCCTGTTATTGAGGAAGGAATAGTAAAATTTTCATGCCATTCAATGTTTAAACCGGAGTTTGTCGCAGCTTTTAATTTTTCAATAGTTAGCTTGGGATTATTTTTAACAACAGTTACCTTCCGATCACCTTGTTTTATACCGGTTCCCTTAAAACCAAAACCGGAAATTGTTACTGTCATTAATAGTGTTATTGTAAAAAGATATTTCATTTTTGCACCTCTTTTTTATTTTGCTCAACTGCTTGATTTATTAAATAAAATAATTCTCTTATTTTTTCCGGCACCCGTTCCGGAATGTTTGCTTCCTTCCATGAAAAAGTTAAATCTTTATTTGAATCGGAAAGCGTTAAAAAGCTGGTAATATTCCCCGACTCCTTAAAATGATAATTTATTAAACCATTCTCACTAAAAAATTTATTTAGTTTTATTATTTGATCTTGCGAAAGGGTATCAACATTTTTTTTAACTGAAGTTAAAAATGAACGCCCTTCCCAATGATAAACAATTCCTAAAGTGTCAATCATTTCCCCCTCAGATATTCCGGTAAAACCGCCTCCCGAACCAAGGGTAATTTCATATTTCAAGTATTGTGGTTCTCTGATGGTTTCTTTCGATCCGCAACAACCGGAAAAAGCAGTTACGAACAATACAAAAAATATAACGTAAAATTTATTTCTCATAAAAATCTCGTAGTGCTTAATTTTCATCATTTTTTTTCTTAGGAATGGAACTGATAACATTGTTTCAATTCGAATAAATAGGATCAAAATATCCAATTGTTGAGTACATTAAATCTCACCTACTCAATTAGCAATAGTTTACAACCGTTTAACTATTAACATAAAAGTATTACTTTTTATTCTTTTTAGCAAGAAATAATTGGAGTTTCAATAATTGCTGCGATGCTTATCACATGAAAGGTTGAGAGTTTAGATGGACACCGACTGAAAAAAAATGTTCTTGTTAAAATAATTTCACAGTATCACTTACTGAAGGAACGTAATTTTCACTTATTATACTCTGCAATTTGTTCCCCCGTTTTGGTACTATTTCTCATCTTTAAAAAGTTGCTGAACTTTTTCTGAAACTTTTTTAACCAGATCTGATTGCAAAAAGCTTTGCTTTTTTTTCTCCCTAAAACACCTGACACTAAAACCGTAACCTTTATTTTTATATGAAATAGATACATTACTTTCATGGTAAGGCAGTACCATGTGAGTCGCGTTTATTGAATCGTACTCAGTGCTACTCCAAAAGTACGGGACGTAATCCAAATCATAGAAGTAACCGGAAGTGTCTCTTCCACCGGCAAGTAACAGAGCAAAACCTTTCTCAATATTGTTATTTCCGCCAGTCATCTGCCTTAAAATTTCACTGTTATTGGTCACTTCTTTGATCAACGCTTCGAATTCTTTTTGTGTCGGGATGCGCCATCCTTTAGGCGCTATTCCACGCGGATCATTAACCGCATACCAGTTGTACAATTTACCATACTCCCCGCCATTCTTCGGTTCATTATCATAATAACACCATGCGCCGGTTTTCAGTTTTTCCCACTTCTTCGGATCTTTAACTTCAGGAATTGTATCTCCATTTCTATAAAGTTCTTCATTGAGGTTTTGAACCATCCATTCGTACTCCACAGCTTGATACTCATAATAAGTTAAAAAATAGAGAGCGCCTAACACCAGCACTAAACCAAAAAAGAGTATCCACGCGATTTTTTTCTTCTTAGGTTTTCTTTGTTTTGGCTTATTCTCAATTGGGACTTCGTCGTAAGCTCTTGGTCTACTTGGAGATAAAATTTCCTCATTTTTTTTCTGAGGTTTAATTATAATCAACTTTTCTTGCGCTTTTTTGTCAGCGGCTTCTTTTTCCTCTATTAATAATTTCTCGTTTTCAAGTTCTTCCCGGAGTTGTTCCTCATAGGCTTCTTTTCCCGTCTTTAGAAGTGAGCTAAAAGTTTCGGCGTTGTTAATTCTTGCCGATTTTTCTTTTGCCGTAGCTTTATCTATAATCTCTACAAGCCATCCCGGTATGTCAGGGTTGAATTTACGCGGGTCTGTTATCTTTTCGCGGGCAATTTTATTCATCAATGTAAAATCGTTAATCGTTTCATCTTTTTCGAACGGTAATCTGCCTGCGAGCATTTCGTAAAGGATGATCCCTAAACTGTAAATATTTGATAAGTCATCGATATTTTCCCCACGGGCTTTTTCGGGAGAATGATAAAAGAGGTTCTGCTTTTTTGCGCCGCCTTTGGGAAGTTGAGGTTGTCCGGCTGATTTTGGATCAATAAAATCACTGAATATTATTTTATTCTCGGGAGAAATCAGAATATTACCCGGGTTTAATGCTCGTAGAATTACGCCTTCCTTCTTCGCAATACTAACCTCTTCAAGTATTTGAATAAAAAGAGGAATAGCCTCTTCGTAGGGCATTGGTCCAACCTCTTTTCCGATAATTTCACTGAGCAACCGTGATTCGGTGGATTCCATTTATTTTATTCTCACTTTTTGATATCAAGATAATATAAAAAGGGATGGATTTTTTTGACGTCCTTTGTTATAATTTAACAACTTACAAAGTCATCAAACCCAAGTTTTTATCTTTGTTCAATTAATAACTGTAAACTAAAATTAATTATTAATATAATCAAGAAGAGATTCAACAACAGATTTTTGGGAAACAACGTGAATTATACTATTCGTTGGATCGATATTATCCTACCTAGACAAACTCGCCAATAAGTTGTCGGGTAAACTCGACAATAAGCTTTCGGGTAAATCAAAACCAATTATCACACTAGAATGACTACCTTTAGTAGTTAAAATTGAATGGTTGTATGTTTGAATGAAAAACTTTCATCCATTCATCTTCATTCAGTCATTCTATCGTTTTATTTGTCTCATTAATATTCTGCCAATCCGCATCGGCAGATTCCACGAACTTTTTTGTTACGGTACTAACTTCAGCTTAAAAAGTAAAAGCAAAAAAAATATCGTTTATGCAGTGGTAAAGATGTGAAGAGATCTAACAGTCATTCGCATGAATGTTATGTCTCAATCAAATCCTAATTCCCGTTGTTTAACAAAATCACCAAATTCTTTATCCGAACCAAGAATATGGGTGATTGTCCAATCCTTCAAAAAATCCATTGTTTTTAGTGAGAGCACAATGCTTCCTTTGCTCAATTCCTGCTGAAGGTCTTTCACTTTCACTACAAAAGAATCATGTTCTTCAAGGTGTTCGGCTGCTTTTGGATAATCATATTGTGCATGTAATTCTTTCTCACATGAGAAGTGATAGATGGTGTAATCGGCAAGTTTATCTAAGGTCTCCCCTATCGTGCTTTGAAGCGTTCCGTGTCGCTGAGCTTCATAAAGGTCATTGATAATGCTGATGAGTATTTTGTGTTGATCATCAATGAGTTGAAAACCGACGTTATAACTGTCATTCCATTGGAAAGAAGCCATTTTTTTCTCCTATTATTATTAATAAATACCAAATTGTTTTAAAAAACAATTTAATGTAAAACTATTTCAGGATTAAAAAGTCTCATCATTCAATAATTAGTATCAAAAACTAAATCAATAAACTCATTTTATCAAGCAATTTATTTAGAATATTTATCATCAACCATTATTCCGATCTTAAGCTGTACGCCGATTCTATCTGCTCTCCGAAAAAATTTAATCGATTATCTCAGTTCAGTACTCGTCGTTTTTTTACATGTCTAATTCAGCTACTTTTTACTACTTACTTCTGACTTTTGTCCATTGACCATTCACTTTTTACTCTAAAAACCCTTTCCCTCTTAACCAGAATCGTTCAAGCGCCTTAAAATTGCCGGGGGAAAAAATTTGCAAATTCCTGATTATTTTGTTGCTTTCTAATTCATGGATATTTACTTTGCGATCACTTGTTTTGGATTGTTTAATTTCCTGTCTTGAAAGCAGTCAATTTTATAATAATTTAGGCGGTATGTTCGTGGGAATCTTTAATTCAAAAAAAATAACTTGCGTTTTGCTCATTAGTAATTTTTTCAAGATAGATAGATTTCTGGTTTTGTTTCCTAAAACTAATAGCCGTCTTTCTATTCTGATTAAAACGCTAATCACCTTTCCAACCGAAATTTCTTTCTTTGTTAATAAAGTCCTTAAGCAAAAATCAAAAGTGTACAAATTGGTTTTCATTTTTGCCTATTTGCTGATTATGGTACAACTTAGGCCAAAATAACAGGAGTAGCCAATGAGCATTCTAAATAGCAATGAGAACAGAAAAATAGTGTTATTCTCACTAGATGAACCGCGGTATGCATTGTATTTGTCAACTGTTGAACGCGTTGTTCGTGCAGTGGAAATTACGCCTTTACCGAAAGCTCCCGATATTGTATTAGGCGTAATAAACTTTCAGGGTGAGATAATTCCCGTAATTGATATACGCGATCGTTTCCATTTACCCGGACGTGAAAGGGATCTAGAAGATCAATTCATAATTGCACACACATCCAAACGACTTGTTGTACTTGCGGTAGATTCGGTTGCCGGGGTTTATGAGATTGATACCCCTCAAATTGTAGAAGTTGAAGGAGCATTCCCTTATACGGATTATATTTCGGGCATCGCAAAAGTTGACACCAGGATAATACTGATCACCGATCTCGAAAAATTCCTTTCCTTAGACGAAGAAATAATATTAAACAAAGCTCTTACGGGAGAGGCTGAATGAAGTTGACTCTTCCGGAAAATACTTTGCTGCATTTAAGCGATTTTATTGCCGCTAATCTTGCGCTGAATTTCCCAAAGGAACGATGGAATGATCTTGAGCGAAATATAATATCAGCCTCAAATGAGTTCGGTTATAAAGAGGTAGAAGAATTTATTCGGCGTATTATTTCTTCTCCACTTACACGTGAGCATATTGAAATATTAACGGCTCATCTTACAAACAACGAAACATTTTTCTGGCGTGAACACGAAACTTTTGAACTGCTTGAACAAAAAATTCTTCCTGAATTAATGCGTTTGCGGAAAGTTGAAAAGAGAATTAGAATTTGGAGCGCCGGGTGTTCAACCGGTGAAGAACCCTATTCGATAGCAATTGCTCTCACAAGATGTATCCCGGATATTAAAGATTGGAACATCACGATACATGCGTCTGATATTAGTCCCCGCATATTACGGACCGCTTCACTCGGTTTATATAGTCAGTGGGCATTCCGTAATGCACCGCAATGGTTAAAAACGACTTACTTCACGCCGGGAGAAAATAATAAGTTCGAACTTATTCCTGAAATTAAAAATATGGTAAAATTTGAATATCTGAATTTAGCCGATGATGTTTTTCCCTCCCCCGTTAATAATACAAATGCGATGGATATAATTTTTTGCCGTAACGTGCTGATGTATTTTACAGAAGATCGTTTCCGGCAAGTTACCCATAGGTTGTATAACTCTTTGGTACAAGGGGGATACCTTGTCGTTTCGGCGAGTGAACTATCGGTGCAGAATTTCCCGGAATTTACTGCCTTCAATGTTCCGGGCATGGTTTTTTATCAAAAGACTGTGAAGAAAATTAGGGAGCGTTACAAAACAACTTTTGTTGATCAACCACCGGAACCGGTTCCAATTCAAATACCAAAAACAGAGCAGCCCATCGAACGGATAAAACACGAACCGCGTAAAATCGAAAAAGAAATCCTCAAACAAACTCCTCCAACTTATGAAGAAACCTTAAAAACATATTCGCAAGGAAACTACCCGGAGGTAATCATTAATCTTCAAAAAGATGATCAAACCTTAGAAGAGCAAATTCTTTTAATCCGCGCTTATGCCAACGAGGGAAATCTTGGAGATGCATTAAAAAAGTGTGAACAGACGATCCTTAACAACAAACTTGAACCCCGGCTTTACTATTTGTACGCAACCATACTGCAAGAAAACAATCAATTAACTGAAGCTGTCGTTTCGCTTAAACGCGCAATATATCTGGATACTAATTTTGTTCTCTCTTATTATGCGCTGGGAAATATTTATCAACGCCTAGGTGATGTTAAGAATGCTAAAAAAAGTTTTGCAATTGTTCTTTCGATATTAAATAAATGCGAAGGAGAAGAAATTCTCTTTGAATCTGAAGGACTTACCACCCGCAGATTTAAAGAAATCGTTAACGCCACAATTCAAACCAAAGAGTTAATATGAAAAAGACTCAAATTGAACAACGACATAATAATCAAGCACCCATCGATTGGGATGAGGTTAAAAACAAAATCAGCGCTTGGCAAGATTTGTTCAACAATAAAATGATAATCCCTCCGGAAGAAAGACGTTTGATATTAAAAGCAAGAGCGCAAGTTTTGGCGGTCGAAAAAAAACTTGAGATAGCTCAAAAAGAGTTTATCGAAATTGTTGTTTTCAACTTAGCGGCAGAAACTTACGGGATCGAGAGTAAATTTGTGCGAGAAGTCTATCCGTTAAAAGATTTTACTACGCTGCCCGGTCTTCCCGATTTTGTACTTGGGATTGTAAACATACGCGGACAGATCATCTCAGTAATTGATCTTAAAAAATTCTTCAATCTGCCGGAAAGCGGACTTGGAGAATTGAACAAAGTAATTGTTATTCGTAATGAAAAGATGGAGTTCGGAATATTGGCGGACACGATTGAAGGAACGCGCTCAATATTACTCAACGAGATACAAGGCTCGCCTGTTTCTACAACCGGGATAGGAGCCAACTATCTAAGGGCAATAACTAATGATCGCATTATTATTATCAACGCGTTAAGAATTTTGGAAGATGAAAAAATAATTATCCATCAAGAAACAGATTAGAATAGGTTTTTAGACTATAGGCTAAGATTAATTTTTTTAACAAAGGAGAAATAAACATGAAATATTTTTTGAACCTTTCGACCCGCGCTAAGCTACTCTTTAGTTTCGGATTGCTCTGGTTAATGTTTTTAGTGGTGCTGATTATTGCTTACCGGGATTTAACTAATCTCACCAAATCGGAAAAGGAATTGCATGATGTTCACTTCCAAATAGCTCTTGAATTAAGGCAGGTGCGGTCTCACCAAAATTTCAATCGAGCGGCTGTACTGGATATGATGCTTTCAAAAAACAAGTCCGAACAATTGGCTCTTGAGGAGTCCATCAATGAAAGAGGAGAAGAGATTGATAACATTCTCAAAAAGTTGTCCAAATTAAATATTGATCCGCAATTTCAAATCCAATTAAAAGAACTGAAAAATGAAATTAACAAATATCGAATAACAAGAAAAGAAGAAATAGCATTAATTAAAAACGGGAAAATGGACGCCGCTCAAGAACTGGGAATGACTAAACAGAAAGATAGTTTTGAAAAAATCAGGTTAATTTCAACTGAAATGGGAGACAACGCGACAAAAGAAGCAGATGACCAGCTTGTTGTTGATCAGCAAGCGGCAAATTTGGCAATCCTTCTTTTTGTGTTATTTGGAGCAGCCGCATTGTTTTTCAGTGTGATGATGATATGGTTGTTGAATAGAACAATCGCTCAACCGCTTAATGAGATTACGAAAATTGCCACACGAATTAGTGAAGGAGATTTGAATGTGGAACCTTCTGAAGTTGAAAGAAACGATGAAGTCGGAATCCTTTTACAGACTTTCAGCAAAATGATTTCTGTGCTGAAAAAAATGGCAACAACCGCACAACAAATTGCTTCGGGAGACCTTACCGGAACGATTATTCCGGAATCAGAAAAAGATATTTTAGGAAATACTTTTTTGCAAATGTTAAATAATCTACGCCGTATGACAAAAGATATTCTTGAAAGCGTTAACCTCCTTGCTTCCTCATCAAGTGAAATTTTAGCGGCAACCACCCAGGTGGCTACCGGAGCCGCAGAAACCGCATCGGCAATAAGCGAAACGACAACCACGGTTGAAGAAGTCCGCCAGGCGGCGCAGCTCTCAAGCCAAAAAGCAAGCCGGGTTTCGGAAAATGCTCAACAAGTTGCTCAGGTAACACAAATCGGTCAAAAAGCGGTTGATGAAACGGTAAAAGCTATGTATCATATTCAAGATCAGATGGAATCCGTTGCGACTACAATTTTACGTTTAAGCGAACAGAGCCAGCAAATCGGCGGGATCATAGCATCGGTAAATGATGTAGCCGATCAATCTAATTTATTAGCTGTAAACGCTTCTATCGAAGCCGCTAAAGCCGGAGAACATGGAAAAGGATTTGCTGTTGTGGCGCAAGAAATTAAAAGTCTGGCGCAACAATCAAAGCAAGCCACCATCCAGGTGCGGAATATTTTAAGCGATATACAGAAAGCTACAAGCTCAGCCGTAATGGCAACCGAGCAAACAAGCAAAGCTGTAGAAAATGGAGTTACGCAATCAACACAAACAGGCGAGTCGATTAAAACATTGGCGGATGGAAGTAGTAGAGCGGTTGAAGCTGCTACACAGATTGTCGCGTCGAGTCAGCAACAAGTTATCGGTATGGACCAAATTGGTCTTGCGATGAATAATATCAATCAAGCAGGAACCGAGAATGCGGCAAGTATGATGCAAGCCGAAAAAGCGGCAAAGGGTTTGAATGAGTTAGGACAGAAATTAAAACTTTTGATTGAACAGTATAAAATTTAGGGTAATAGGCTGTAGGCTATTAGGCGGTTTGCCTACAGCCTATCAACCTACAGCCTAAACAACCTAATTAAAAGGACAATGATGGATACAAAAGATGAAGAGTTTTTAAAACGGCTTCAGGCAACTTTTCGAATTGAAGCTAACGAACACCTCAGTAAACTTACTGCCGGTCTCATTGAATTAGAGAAGTCTCCCAAAAACAAAACATCGGTTGCCTTAATAGAAACTATTTTCCGGGAGACACACAGTTTAAAGGGAGCTGCCCGTTCGGTTAACATGAAAGGAGTCGAATCGCTGTGCCAGGAACTGGAAAATATATTTGGAAAGTTAAAAAACGAACAGCTTTGTTTGACCGCTGGACAATATGACGTTATCTATAAAACCTTAGACTGCATCACGAAAATGGTATCTACCGTGGGAACAAAAATTCCACGGGACGACAGAGAACTTATAAAACAGTTAAAATTGATAACCGAAACAACTCCCCTACCCAAAACAACTGAAGAGGAAACCGTTACTACAAAAAATATTATTGAAGAAATTTCAGCAGATTCATCCGCTTCAGATGAATTAGTTTACACAACAGAATCCATTATTGAAGAAAAACCGGCGCAGGTTGAAACGGTGAGAATCCCAACGGCAAAATTGGATCCCCTATTTTTACAGGCTGAACAGATGATCCAATCTAAAATAGCCTCCGCACAAAGAACTTCCGAACTGCGAACAATAAATAATTTTATCGATTCATGGAAAAAGGAATCTATAAATTGGGAGGCGCATCGTTCTTTTGAAAGAGGGCTTAATGTAAAAGAAATAATTGATTGGAATAATGAAAAGTTAAATAACCTGGAAACCAACTTAACTTTACTTAATCATGCAATTGAAAACGATCTGCGCTCACTTGAACGAATGGTGGATGATCATCTGGAAGCAATGAAAAGTATTCTGATGCTGCCTGTTGCTACCATTATTGAGGGCTTTCCGAAATTTGTCAGAGACCTCGCCCGTAACCAGGGGAAAGAAGCAGAGCTGATCTTGCTGGGTAATGAAATTGAAGTTGATAAACGAATCCTTGAAGAATTAAAAGACCCGTTAATTCATTTGATACGGAATTGTATCGATCACGGGATAAAAAAACATGGAGATGACGAACATTTAAGCGAACAGTCGCACGGCAAAGTAAGCTTAAGTTTTAATGCAACAGAGAGCCGTCATTTGGAGATCAATATTTCCGACAACGGTGTTGGCATTGACCTTGATAAAGTACGTAATGCCGCCGTTAAAACCGGTTTTATTGATAGAGAGTCAGCAGCAAAACTAAATCGTCAAGAAGCTTTGATGTTAATTTTTCAATCGGGAGTAACGACCAGTCAGATGATAACGGATATCTCCGGACGAGGATTAGGTTTAGCTATTGTTCGTGAGAAGGTAGAAAAACTCGGAGGATCAATTACCGTCGAAAGTCAATCCGGTGTTGGAACAACATTCCGCCTTCTCTTACCCTTAACCTTAGCTACATTTAGAGGGATTCTCGTTAGCATCGGAGAATATGTCTATGCGGTTCCTACCGTTAATGTTGAACGCGCGGTTAGACTAAACCGTGAGGAAATAAAAACTGTTGAAAATAGAGAAACCATAATGATCGATGGGATAATTCTCAACGCGGTTTATTTGAGTACCGCCCTCGGATTGGCAGCGGCAACGAACAGTTCAACCGTTAAAAAGAGTGACTCACCTGGTTTTATTCAATTAGTGATTCTTACTCACACAGATAAACGGATCGCTTTTATTGTTGATCAGATATTAGAGGAATGTCAAATACTTGTTAAAGAATTAGGCAGACAGTTAAACCGTGTACGTAATATTAGCGGTGCTGCTGTACTCGGCTCCGGTTCGGTTGTTCCGGTAATTAATGTTGCCGATTTGATGAAATCTGCCGCTAAAATAACTACCTCCGGAATGGTGGTGGGTGAAAAGAAAACCCGTGAAAGGATTTACAAAATTCTTGTGGCTGAAGATTCTATCACTTCCCGTACGCTTATTAAAAATATCCTTGAGTCAGCCGGTTATTCGGTCGAGACGGCGGTGGATGGCGTAGATGCTTTTACAAAAGTTTTGGTAGGTGAATTTGATTTGATTGTCTCGGATGTTGACATGCCAAGAATGAATGGTTTTGAACTTACCGCAAAAATTAGAAAAGATAAAAAAAACAACGAACTGCCCGTTGTGCTTGTTACCGCTCTCGAATCTCGTGAAGACCGTGAACATGGAATAGATGTTGGAGCCAATGCTTATATCGTAAAGAGCAGTTTTGACCAGAGCAATTTGTTGGAAGTAATTCAGAAACTTTTGTGAGATAGGCTGAAGATTGTTAGGCTGTAGGTGATTAGGCTGTAGGCTATTAGACTGTAGGTTAAATAAAAATAAAACCGAAAAGGAAAAACATGAGAGATCCTGCTAAATTAAGAGCCTTTGAATTAGCGGATGAAGCGGCAGTTATGATATATCGCATAACACGAGAATTTCCGAAAGAGGAAATATATGGATTGACTTCTCAAATGAGAAGAGCGGCGGTTTCCGTTTCATCGAATATTGTTGAAGGTTGCGCTCGAGAGAGTCAAACTGAATATCTTCGATTTCTCGAAATAGCTTTTGCTTCTCTACGAGAAGTACATTACCAATTAGGATTAGCAATCCGTCTTGGTTTTATAAAAGAATCAGCAGCCGGCGAGTGCAATGAGAAGTTAGTCGAAACTGAAAAAGTTTTAGGAGCCCTGGCTCGAAGTATACGGAGTAGAAAATAGGGAAATAGGCTGTAGGTGATTAGGCTGTAGGTTGATAAGCTGTAGGTTAAAAGGTTGTAGGTAGGATGAAAGTCAATAATCTAACGGTCTACAACTTAACAGCCTTCAACCTAACAGTCTACAGCCTAACAGCCTAAAAATCTCTTTTATAAATAATTAAAGGTATCAAACGATGATCAAAGTTCTTATAGTTGAAGACTCCCCCGTGATGCAACAATTACTTGCCCACACAATTGCAACGGATGCGGATTTGGAAGTGGTCGGTATTGCCGGGAATGGTGAAGAAGCTATTGCAGCGGTTGAAAAATATAACCCTGACGTAATAGCAATGGATTGGCACATGCCAAAATTAGATGGACGCCAGGCAACGCGCATTATAATGGAAACAAACCCGACGCCAATTGTTATCGTTTCCGGTAGTTCGGTCCCGACTGAAATGATTTCCTCTTTCAGCTTGATTGAAGCAGGAGCTTTAGCTATAGTTAAAAAACCGCCAAGTATTGATCACCCCGATTATACAAAAGAAATGCGGGAACTAAACCTTACATTAAAACTCATGTCCGAAGTAAAATTGGTCAGGCGCATCTCCCGCACTCCACGGGAGCCTCAACCGGTTAAACCGTTAATCGAGAAATTGATCAGTAAAGAATCTGAAATTCAGGTTGTTGTTATTGGCGCTTCTACAGGTGGACCTATGGTATTGCAAAAAATTCTTTCCAGACTACCTAGAAATATTCAAGTTCCGCTTTTGATCGTTCAACACATTTCGCAAGGTTTTACGGAAGGTTTTGTTGAATGGTTGAATAACACTACAGATTTCCCGGTGCATATTGCTACTGACGGCGAATATCCGTTGCCGGGACATGCTTATATCGCTCCCGACAATCTTCACATGGGCATTGGAAGAGGCTCTAAAATTATTTTAAGCAGCCACGAATTGGAAAGCGGATTAAGACCGTCGGTAGCATATCTTTTTCGTACTACTGCACAAGTCTTTGGTGCCAAAGCTGTTGGCATACTGCTAACCGGAATGGGACGGGATGGCGCTGACGATCTGAAACTAATGAAAGATAAAGGAGCAATCACCTTTGCACAAGATAAAGAAAGTTCTATTGTATATGGTATGCCGGGTGAGGCTGAAAAATTGAATGCAGCTACATTTATTCTTCCACCGGATGATATCATTACGGCACTAATTACTCTAATTAAAAAAATGAACGGAGAGCTATATGAAAAGCAAGACGAATTCTGAGAATGAATCAGTTACGATTTTAATTGCTGAAGACAGTAAAACTCAGGCGGAACAGTTAAAGTACCTGCTTGAGAAACAAAACTATAATGTAATCGTCGCTAATAATGGTAAAGAAGCCCTTGGCGTTATTCTAAAGGTAAAACCATCATTAGTAATTAGTGATATTGTAATGCCTGAAATGGATGGCTACGAACTTTGTAAGGAAATAAAAACCGATGAAAATACTATGGATATACCGGTCATATTGTTAACATCACTCGCTCGTTCGGAGGATGTGCTTGAAGGCATTTCTTGCGGAGCAGATAATTTCATCACAAAACCTTACCGGGAAGATTATCTAATCTCACATATTGAACAAATTCTGGCAAATACTAAACTTCACAATAGCGAGAGAGTAAGAATTGGAGTTGAAATATTTTTTGGAGGTAAGAGACGGTTTATCACGGCAGGTCAACAACAAATGCTCACCTTACTCATTTCCACTTATGAAGCGGCGGTTCAGAAGAACGATGAATTGGTGCAGTCTCAGGATGAATTAAAAAAACTGAATGATAACCTGGAAGGATTAGTAATTGAAAGAACCGCGGAACTTTCAACTGAAATTGAAGTTCGGAAACGCGCTGAGGAACGGATTATTAAACTAAATCGCGTCTATGCCGTACTTAGCAATATTAATCAAGCCATTGTTCGTATTCACGATACACAACAATTGTTTAACAAAGCCTGTTTGATAGCAGTTGAAGAAGGAAAATTTCAGAGTGCATGGGTTGGTCTCGTAAATAGTGAGACAAACAAAATTGAAACTTCTGCATTTGCCGGTATTGCAAACGGTTTAATTGAATTGAGCCCTAAACAAAATCCGGTTATTATTGCGATAAAGTCCGGTAAAAGATTTTTTTCAAATAACATCGAAGCGGATAGTAATATATCTGAAATTTGGAAGAAACAGGCTTTGTCTTTGGGCTTTAGATCATTTATAGTTTTTCCACTTGTGGTACTTGGGAAAGTAATAGGGTGTTTTTGCATCTATTCCAACGAGACGGCTTTTTTTGATGAGATAGAGTTAAATTTGCTTGATGAGATGGCAACCGATATTTCATTCGCTCTTGAATTTATTCAGAACGATGCTGAGCGTAAGCAGACAATGCAAGCATTACAAAATAGTGAAGCCCGACTTTCATTAGTTTTCAACAACACTTCCGATATGCAAGTATTGATGGAAGTTGAATCCGGCTACAAACTCCGGACAATTGCCGTTAACCGCAGCTTCCTTGAAACTTTGGGGAAAAATAATATTGATCCTTCAAAAACCAACCGCATTATCGGAAAATACCGGGATGAGGTTTTACTTAGTATGGGATTTTCGCAAGAACACTTCGATTCTGAAAATCAATATTTCCAAAAAGCTATTGAAAGTGGTGTTGCCGTTCAGTACGAACACTCTGTCCCCTTCGGCAAAAAAACCCTTCATTTTGATTCTACTGTCGTTCCCGTGATGGATACAACAGGGCGATGCACACATATCTTGTATTCTTTCCGTGATATAACCGAGCGTAAATTGTCGGAAGTAGCGCTTCGTAGAAGCGAAGAAAAATTTTCTTCCGCGTTTCGTTCAGCTTCTTATGCATTAACCATCACAAACGCTTCCAGCGGAAAAATTATTGAAGTAAACGATAGCTTTTATTCTATCACCGGCTATACAATTGATGAAACTCTTGGCAAGACATCACTTGAGTTAAATCTTTGGGTCGACGAAAATGATCGTGATTCTGTTGTTTCCGAATTAATGAAAGGTAACAAGATATCAAGTCGGTCGTATTCCTTTAGAAGAAAATCCGGAGAGATGTTGATAGGTTTATTTTCCGCCGAGTTAATTACGATAGAAGATGAAAAATGTATCCTTTCAAGCATAAATGATATAACCAAACTCAAACATGCCGAAAAAAAATTAATTGAAAGTGAGGAAAGATATAAAAGAATTACAGATGGAATTACCGACTACCTTTATACCGTTAAAATCAAAAATGGGAAAGTCATAGAAACAATTCATAATGATGCATGCCAGGTAATAACCGGTTACACTCCTAAGGAACTAAGTGAAGATCCTTATCTCTGGATCAACATGGTTCTTCCGGAAGAAAGAGAGTTAGTCGCCGGTCAAATTTCAAATATTATTGAGGGGAAAGATATATCCCCAATTGAGCACCGGATAATTTGTAAAAACGGGAAAATCCGGTGGGTTAGCGATACCGCCATCCCGAAACATGATGCGAATGGCGAACTCATTTCTTACGAAGGAGTAATTAAAGACATTACTGAACGCAAACGCGCAGAGAATGCATTGCGAGAAAGTGAAGAACGTTTCAGATTAATTGCAGAGAAGACTAATGCCGTACTTTATAGATTAAAATATAGCGATGAAATGAAGTATGATTATATAAATCCGGCTATCGAAAAATTGACAGGATACAACCCGGACGAAATAAATATAATTGGATTTGCCTCCCTTGTTGTAAAAATTGAGGGAACTGGCGGCAAAGAATTAAATAATGAAGAATTAAAAGCCAATCGCGATAAACTTGTTTATGAATTTAGCGCTGACTATTTAATAAAAACCAAGAACGGTAGTTTTAAGTGGCTTACTGACAGTTCATATCCATGGTTTGATGAGAACGGGGCAGCAATTGGCTCACTTGGAATTTTAACTGATATTACAGAACGTAAGGCGATGGAAAATGAACTTCGTCAATCGAAAGAGAAATTTTCGCAGTTGTTCAATCTTTCCCCGGATTCAATGAATCTATGCACGATGCCGGATGGGAAATATATTGCCGTCAATGATATGTTTACTAAATTATCGGGATACACGTTTGAAGAAGTTCTGGATAAATCATCTCTTGATTTGGACTTCTGGATTCATCCCGAACAGCGTGAAGTCTTTGGTGGAATGCTTGTCTCTCAAAATGGAAGCGCAACTATTGAAACACAATTGAAAATGAAAGACGGGCATATAATCGATGCAATCATGTCGGGGAAAATAATCGAGATGTACGATGTCCCCTATTTGCTTATTGTAACCCGCGATATGACAGTGCGTAAGAATATGGAATCCGAATTGATCGAAGCTAAAGAAAAAGCCGAAACAGCAAATAAACTTAAAGACGCGTTTATTAATAATATGTCCCACGAAATTAGAACTCCTTTAAACGGGATATTGGGGTTGACAAGTTTAATAAAGGAGAACTACGCCCGATACGTTGAAAAAGAAGACGAATCTTTATTTACGGGAATAGATAGCTCGGCGCAAAGGATTATTCGAACAGTGGATATGATCTTAAACTATTCACGTTTGCAAACCGGCGAGTTTACAGTCATCCCAAAAGAAATAAATCTTCTTGAAATGTGTGAACATGTGATCAACCAGAATAAAAAAGCAGCGGAAATGAAAAACCTTGAATTGGTATTCGATAACCGGTGCGGAAAAGCCAAAATAATTGGCGATGAGTATTCAATAACTCAAGCTGTTTCCAATTTGGTAGATAACGCTGTTAAATACACCAAGAAAGGATTCGTAAAAGTCACTCTTTCCCCGATGGATAACGAGAGAATTTTGTTTGAGATAAAAGATAGTGGAATTGGTATTGCTCTGGAATATTTAGATCATCTCTTTGAACCTTACAGACAAGAAGATATGGGTTACGGCAGAGCTTTTGAAGGCGTTGGTCTTGGGCTTTCGTTGGTTAAAAAGTTCTTAGATTTGAACAATGCTCATATATCCGTAGTAAGTAAAAAAGGAGAAGGGACAACCTTTACGGTCACGTTCACCAAAGCGATAAACCACAAAGAAGAAACCGCGGTACCGGAAAAAATTATCACCAAAATTGAACCGGCGAATGGAGAAGAAAAACGCCTAGTGCTGTTAGTTGAAGATGATTTTGTCAACCAGGTAACAACAAAAAGATTTCTACAAAATGGATATAACACTCTCATAACCGATTCTTCTGATGAAGCGCTCACTATCTTAAAAAAGAATAAAGTTGATATAATCTTAATGGATATTTCTATTGGCGGCTCAAAAGATGGGTTGGAATTAACCAAAGAATTGAAAGCATCAAAGGAATATCAACAAATACCAGTAATAGCGGTAACGGCGCACGCATATGATAAAGACCGGCAAAACGCATTGGCTGCGGGTTGCGATGGATATTTGTCTAAACCCTTTTCAAAGGATCAATTGTTCGACAAAATTGAGAAGTTTTTAAACGTATAAAAGAATATTAAAATCATTTTAAAAGAACAGAGAATACGAGAATAGAAGAAAAGAGTTTTATATGAATAAAAATATCTTAATGAATAAAACAACTATAATTGGAATACTTATCTTCTTGTTAATTACAATTTTAGCGGCTGTCTCCATACGTCATACATGGAATCGTGTTGAGAGACAATATTCAGAAGAAGCATTAAAAATAGCTGAGATAGCTGCGAGTTCATTAAATGGAGAAATGCTAAAGAAGTTGAACGGTGTGCCAGAGGATAGTGGAACTATAGCCTATGAGAACATTAAACAAAGATTGATAAAAATAAAATCCATTGCCGGAGAAGCGCGCTTTTCTTACTTATTAACTAAAAGAGAAGGTAAGATTTATTTTATTGCCGATTCTGAACCGGAAAACTCAAAAGACTGTTCACCCACCGGACAAGAATATACAGAGGCAGATTCAAATTTAGTAAAACTTTTTGATTACGGAGATAAATTCATCACTCCTCCCATTACCGATAGATGGGGAACCTGGGTAAGCGTACTCGTTGCAATAAAAGATTTGAGATCCGGGAAAACAATTGCTGTTTTTGCGATGGATTACGATGCTGAAAAATGGAGAAGTTCAATTGTCTTTAATGAGCTTAGAGCTAGTTTTGTAATGGCGATTGCATTTTTTTTATTGCTTATCCTTTCGATAAAACTTGTTTTAAAAAACAACAGTCTCAAGAACGAAGCTGTTGAACACAAACGGGACGAAGATGCGTTACGTGATAGTGAGGAAAGGTTCCGGGTATTATTTGAAAGCGCAAAGGACGGAATTCTTCAGTTAACCTATGATGGTTCTTTTATTTCAATGAACGAATCTTTTGCCCGGATGCATGGTTACACCAAAGATGAATTGCTAAATATGAATTTAAAAGACCTCGACTCACCTGAAGCAACCCAGCTTACAGAGGAGCGGATGCAAAAATTATTGGCGGGTGAGTCGATAACTTTTGAGGTTGAGCATTTTTGCAAGAACGGAAAAACTATTCCCCTTGAAGTTTCTGTAAATTTGGTCTCCGTCAGAGGAGAGGAAATTATTCTTGGCTTCCATCGCGATATAACCGAACGGAAGAAAACTGAAATAATTATCCGGCAGCAAAACAATGAACTGAAAGAACTCAACGCTTCAAAAGATAAATTCTTTTCAATCATTGCGCATGATTTGAGAAGTCCGTTCCAGGGAATTTTATCAATGACGGAAATGATGGCTGAAAATATTAATGACTTTTCTCACGAGGAAATAGTAAAGTATCACAGTGAATTAAATAAATCAACTCAGAATCTTTACAAACTGCTTCAAAATTTATTGGATTGGACACTGTTGAAAAAAGATGCGTTTGATTTTTCGCCACAACAGCTATCCTTATCATCCACCGTTTCAGCGAGTATTGAACAAATAAATAAAAGAGCAATACAAAAAGGGATTACGATCGTAACCGAAATTCCGGAAGAACTAATAGTATTTGTTGACGAACGAATGATTAATAGCACCCTCAGTAATCTACTCTCAAATGCTATTAAGTTTACAAGAAATAAGGGGAAAGTAACCGTTAATGCAAAAACAGTAAATAACGGGATGATTGAAATTGTAGTGGAAGATTCTGGAATTGGAATGTCCGAACGCATGGTTAATAAACTCTTTAAGCTAGATGAGAAAACCGGAAGAAAAGGAACAGACGGTGAGTTGAGTACCGGGTTAGGCTTATTGCTTTGCAAAGAATTTGTTGAAAAACATGGTGGTAGAATTTGGGCTGAAAGTGAAGAAGGAAAAGGGAGTCGCTTCATATTCACAGTGCCATGTTCGGAAATTGAAACTTAATAAGAAGTCTGCAAACTGCTGATCTTTCCGATATTCGCCTTTGTATAATGCTTCAAAGTTGTCTTTATACTTCTATGATCTTCATGCACAGCTACATCGTAGAGTGAATATTTTCCATTCACCAACTGGGAAATAAATGTTTTCCTAATCTGATGTAACCCATAAATCTTCTCGAATTCCAACGCTCGTTGATACCTGTACCAGAATTTCAATCTGGAATGGATCTCGTTTTCAATGCAATAGATTTTTCCGTCCCGACTTATACACGAGAAGAGTTAGTCCACCTCCATTCACAAATTTTAACCCGTAAGTTTGCTCACTTCTGCTTCTTTAATGAGCAACCCATTATGGTTACACCCAATCTGGTGGGCATCGGTCTCTACAAAACCTTCTATCACATAGACACACGCGGACTTTTAGGCAGACCCTCACCCGCCCTCTGGTTAGGCTAAAAAAATCCCTCGTCTCTGAGGGATTTCATTCCTAATTCTTTTCAAGATTTGGTGTCAATAAAATCTTCATTCTATTTATGCATGCGGCTAAGAATCAATATTGTTAGTTAGCGTCTTTACTTCCATCTTTGTTATTATCTTTAAAAACTTTGATTGAAGCGCGTAGGTTTTCAGATATCGTTTTTTCGTTTCCCGGATCGTTCGGATCAAGCAAGAAACCCGTAGACGATTTGAACCATCCTGCTGAACTTATGAGCATCGTCGCATTAATTGACGGAGAAGGTTCACTGATGACAATTTCAGGTGCTAAGTCAATTTTCTGTTTCACATTTACTAGAGATTTGAAGGTGAATGTCGTTCCTTGTCCATCGAAGTAGGCTATACCGCTGATAATGATACTGTACCCATCGCTTTCACCGTTCAAAAAATCCAGAAATGGTATTTGTTCACTTGCTGGCCAAGAATTAATATCGTTTTTATTTAAGCGATGAACATCAAATTCGATCCTGCGGTAGGTACCGAATGGAACACCTGCCACGGAAATATCTTGGATCACGCTCAAGAGATTTAATTCCAAAACAAAAGGTGCTGCACGGAAATTGCAACTATCGGATTGAGTTTTGTACTTTATATCGCGTATCATAAATCGTGCGCGTGTAATTTGTAGTGAATCAAGAGCAGTGGTTCCTGCCACATTCTCCGTTGGAACCATTATGTGAAACATGCCTGTTGGTGAATTTGATGGAGAATATTTTGCCATCATGTTGATTTGTCCCGAAGTACTCGGTGCTGTTGTCGAATCTTTGCATCCGTTCGAGGAGGTGATCAGAAAAATGGTGATCAGCATTAGTATCGCCGGGAACAATGGTTGTGATGTTTTCATCCGTAACCATTCTTGAATTTGAGTTTTCATATCTATTTTCCTTTTATTTTTGGTTAGAGCTATTCGTTACTTATTCGGATCTATCTTTTAGTAATTTGTTTAACTCTGTAAACAGTTTTATCACGATCTCTCTGCCGGTAAAATTGAAGTGCTTCTTGGGAGCCTGTTTCATGGGTTATTGTTTGTTACAGTTAATTCATATTACGTGCGTCAGTTCATTATTCAATGTGTTAATATAGGTAGCAATGAAGTACACATAAATGGTGCAAAGGGATGAAAAAGGGACTACTTCTTTTGGCTTAGAAAATTATTCGACACTGATTGTATTTTGTTGACAGGCTAATTATTAGTTATCGAAATACTCTTGGAAATTGTTTTAAGTGTTTCTCCTAAGTATGAATAGTGATCTATACTGAGCAACCATGCGATCATTCATTCTAAGATTACAAGTTATTTGTTCTGACTTTACCAGTTTATGATTTAGCACGAAACCTTATTTGGTTCGTCATAAGAGTATTTACATTTACCGGCAATCTATATTCGATTAAAAAGAATTCTGTTTATTTCGTTATGAAAATATCAAACTTTCAATTCAACCGGATTATGAGACTGTAAAGCTCCAGGTATATGACCATCCTGACGTTCCATAACCATTTGTTGAACTAACACGCCAATAGTATTTATTTGGCGCCGTTAATCCCGTTATTTGTTGACTCAAAGATGTTAATCCGCTTTGATTATATACAAAACTTGTAAATGAACTATTTACCGATACTTGCAATGTATAACTCGTAGCCCCGCCGCTTGCGCTCCAGTTTAAAATCGGTGAAAGAGATATATTTATTGCCCCATTTACAGGAGATGATAAATCCGGTGCAATTGGCGCCGCTGTAGTAACACTCCATACAGTTGACCATCCGGATGTTCCGTAATTGTCTGATGCACTTACCCGCCAATAATAGGTTGATGCAGTAAGTCCCGTTACCTGTTGATTCGAAGATGTCAATCCGCTTTGATTATATACAAAATTTGAAAATGAAATGTTACCGGAAACCTGTAATGTATAACTCGTTGCTCCGCTGGTTGCGAGCCAACTTAACGTTAACGGTGCCGAATAGTTTATTGTGCCATCGATCGGGTATGATAAAACCGGCACCATCGGGGCTGGACCGGTTGCGGTAAAACTCCCTACTGTTGACCAGTTGGATGTACCTGCTTTATTTGTTGCACTTACTCTCCAATAATAAATTGATAACGGATTCAGACCGCTTACTTGTTGGGTTAAACTCGTTAATCCGCCTTGATTATATATGAAACTTGTAAATGAACTGTTTGTAGATACCTGTAATGTATAACTCACCGCTCCGGTGCTTGTTTCCCACTTAAAATCAGTCGGAATTAACGAGTCCGTTGATGCATCAGTCGGGGTTAATAATTTAGGTGCGGAGGGAATAGTTGCAGCAATCACAGGATTATCACTGTTAATACTACATGAGTTAAAAATGAAAATTAAACCTAATGCAAGTATTAATAATCTTTTCATGGTATTCGCTCCTAATTGTTTAATTTAAAAATAGACCTGACACATAAAGCAACAAGTGGTTTACTGTAATAGCAGAAATTTTCCCCGGTATAAATTTTCTAAATTATTTGTTAAGTCTAAAAAAATATGCCGGTTGTAAATAACTTAATAATGGAATCTCTACTAAAATCCGATTATAAACTACATACAGATAAGTAGTGGAGCAATCGTACAAAGGGATGAAAAAGGAACTACTTCTTTAGTTTGGTTTGCTAATTGATTAATGAGGTAGTATTGCTCGCAGTTTTATATGAGTCGGAAATATGTACATAATTTGCAACCTGGACTTGCCTATTCCATGCAACAGTCCTGTCATTCTTCCCACCTCCTCAAAGTTCTGTGGTTTTTACCCCCATTCTGAGCGAAGCTGTGGTGAACAAAGTCGTACCAATCATCCCTAGTTCACGTGTGGTGAGCGAAGTAGATCCAATCGGGGGAGTGCTTCGCGCTTTTGTTCTGCTACTACGCCAAAGGCTTATCTGATAAATCGCGTAACATCGTAGAGAAAAAATAGCCTTCAGCAGTTTTTGGTAAACTACTTTGAAATTATTTTCTCTTCTCTAGATTGAGATATTAAATATTTGTTGAGGTAATTACAATTTTGGAAACTGTTAAAAAATTACGTTACAAATATTTGAAAAATCTGCTTTAATAATTTCGGTAATTCGCTTTAACCTTACAACAATTGCCTCTTAATTTTTATAACAATCTCACCAGTTATATTGTTTCATTAAAAGAATTAGGAATGTTTCATTGAAAGAATTTTACAATTCTTTTGCAATTTAGGGGGGAGCTTTTGGGGGAAGGTTATACAGTCGCATAATATATTTAAAACACAAAAGCCTCATAAGTGATTATCTTATAAGGCTTTGTTTTGTGGAGCTAAGCGGGATCGAACCGCTGACCTCTTGAATGCCATTCAAGCGCTCTCCCAGCTGAGCTATAGCCCCAAATCAACTGTGCAAAATTAAAGAATCGGGATGCAATATCAAATTATTCCACAAAAAATTTTTTATTCCAACTCCCTTTAGTAATTTTACTTTTAAATGATATTACCAGATAAAAAATATTTTAGAACTATTCTACGAATCGCGCTGCCCGCAATTGCAGGACTCTCAACTCAAATGGTTTTGTCTTTGGTTGATGCGGCAATGGTGGGAAGACTCGACAATCCGGAATACACTTTAGCCGCAATGGGTATCGGAGTTCTGGCTACGTGGGCTGTTGTAAGTTTTTTTTCAAGTCTTGCAACGGGAACTCACGTTTTAACGGCTAATTCATTCGGTGAACAAAATTTTAAACACATCGGCAAAGTGCTTCAAAATTCAATTTATGTCGGATTCTTTATCGGGATGATAGTAACCTGGTTGGGAATTTTCTTTTCGGAACCGTTTGCTCAGCTTTTTGCGAAGGATGCTAATGTAGGAAGGTTAGCGGGTGAATTCATTTACTTCCGACTGCTGGGGCTTCCTCTTTTTCTTATCACGGTTTCTTACCGCGGTTTTTTTTTCGGAATTGGGAACACAAAAATTTTTATGATCTCCGGGATTCTCACCAATCTATTAAATATTATTTTCAATTACATTTTAATATATGGAGAATTTGGACTTCCGGCGATGGGAGTAGCAGGATCAGGATTAGGCTCAACATTGGCAACATTATTTGATGCATCATTTTACTTTTTCTTCTCCTTAAAAAGTGCGTATCGGATTAAATATTTTCTTTACCGGCGATTTAATTTTTCCCTTAAAGTCATTCGTTCACTTTACAAAATCTCGCTTCCCGTTTCATTCCAGAATATTTTTATTCTGATCGGTTTTTTATCTTTCATTTCAATAACCGGGCTGATCGGGCTGCGGGAACAAGCTGCGTCTCAGGCAATAGTGAGTGTATTGTTTATCTCTTTTCTTCCCTGTTTCGGATTCGGTATTGCTGCACAAACTCTGGTAGGGAATAGCATAGGAGCCGCCAACGATATTTTGGCAAAAAAATACGCCATCGAAACGGCAAAGATTGCTACTTTATATACCCTTTCACTCTCAATCATTTATGTTTTTCTACCGAAATATTTGCTAAACCTGATCACGAACGAGCAGCCGATAATTGCGACCGCAGTTCCCGCAATGAGGATCGCCGGAATTGCGCAAATTTTTTATGGGATTGGAGTTGTACTTGCCAATACACTGCAAGCAAGTGGTAAATCGATGTTCGTTATGTTCGCAGAAGTGGTGGCAAACATTCTCATTTTTGTTCCGGTCGCCTATATCTTAGGAGTATATTTCCACTTTGGAATTGTGGGAGCATGGGTTGGATTGCCGATTTATATTGTGATTTACGCCTCAATAGTATTCATAAAATTTAGGTTCGGTAAATAAGCCTAACTTCATTCTTTTACATACTTTAAGGTTATTGATGTAATGATTAAAAAAATAACTCCGGCAAGAATAAAAGAATAACGCACTCCGAAAATTGCTCCAATAAAACCGGAACTAACCGGACCGATCATATTCCCTAAAATTTGAAAACTTGAACCAATTCCCATTACGCCCGCCTTCCGCTGTTGAATGACTTTTTTACTTAATGCGGTAAATAAAACCGGTGTCAAGAATCCAAATCCAAACCCAAGCAGAATCCGTATAGGTATCAAATAAGAGATTTGATAAACATAAAAGTGGAGTATAAACATGATCCCGATGATGGTTGAAGAGAGAATTAAATTCTTTTTATAACCTTTCTCATCGATCTTTTTCCCAAAAAGTAACGACGATAATGTAGCAAATATCCCAAGAATGCTATAGAGAATTCCCGTTATCAAAGGGAGTGATGCCGCGTCAATCTTAAAGGTTTCTACGTAAAGAACAAAGATCGGGGCGAGTAAAGAAACAGCAATCGAACTCATTAAGATCAGAATGCCCGCCAACAAAATTTGTTTTGTTGATAATACATACTTCCAATTCTCTACAACGGAAAACGCGTTTCCTTTTTCACCCCCCTTTCTTTCCTCTTTCAAGTAGAACATAATCAAAAACGCGCAGATCAAAATGATGAGACCCACGATCACGAATACAATCCTAAATCCAAATAATTGCGAAAGTAGTCCGCCAAAAAGTGGACCAACAATATTCCCTGAAGTACTTGCGGATTGAATTACCCCTAAAGCATATCCCGTTCTTTCTTTTGGAGCCGTTGAAACCGCTAAAGCCAACGCCGCCGGATAAAATCCGCTTAAAGCACCTTGCAATATTCTAAAAATAAAAAGTTGAACCACATTCTGAGAAAGAGCCATGAGAAAGAGGGCTATTGCAAGACCAAAAACTGCCCTCAAGGTCATCATTTTTTGCCCATACTTATCCCCCAAACTTCCCCACAAAGGAATTATGAAAAAAGAAACAATGAACGGAGCTGAAAAAACGTAACCGCTCCAGCGGGAAGTCTCGGAAAGATTAGTTACCCCTAATTCTCTTATAAATAACGGGAGAAATGGAACAACCGCACTTAAACCTGTGGCGGCAAAAAAAAGCGCGATCCAAAGTATAACTAAATTTCTTTTCCAGGTGTCCATTTACGAGATAGATTTTTTAAAAGTTAAAACAAATTAATAATTTTTTAGAAAGGCGGATAAATTTTGTAAGGCGATAAGTTGTAAAAGGTATCATTTGACGTTCCAATTCGCCCAAACGTTAAATTAGAAAAGATGGTAAAAACATGTCGGGGCGGGGAGATTCGAACTCCCGACCTCTTCGTCCCGAACGAAGCGCGCTAACCGGGCTGCGCTACGCCCCGAAATATTTACAAATCAAAAATAAGTTATTGCCGGCTGAATTACAATTTTTACTGGCAAAATTAAAAGTTAATCACAAGTTTGATACTGAAATCATGGGGATTATATGCTAACTCTGCACTAAGGAACACCCTCCTAACTTTTGCCTTCATCAATCCCTAACACTTTCTTATATTTGGACAGTATTTTATAATTTAAAAGGAAATAAAATGTTTTTGAAAAATTTATTACTTGTATTCAGTATTTCACTCTTGTTCGTTTTCGGGTGTAAAAAAGAAGAAAAGAATACTCAACCTTTACCAGCCGGTTATCATGCGGCAAAAGTGTTGGAACATATGAACGCATCAAACTATACTTATTTACGTGTTGAAGAAAATGATAAAGAATATTGGATGGCTGTTCCTCAAATAGCCGTTGAAGTTGATGAAATCGTTTATTATTCAAAAAGCATGGAAATGAAAAACTTCCATAGCGAAACTTTGAAAAAAGACTTCCCTTCTATTTTGTTTGTTCAAGATATTAGCAAAACCATCGCCCCGGCAAATCAAAACGCGATGGGAGATAATCCACACGTTAAAGGGATAACCCTTGAAAAGGAAGAAATCTCGGTTGAGCCGGCAGTTGGAGGCAAAACCGTTGCACAAATCTTTGAGCAAAAAGAAACTCTCAATGGCAAATCTGTAACGGTTAACGGAAAAGTAACCAAGTACAACGAAGGAATTTTGGACAGAAATTGGATCCACATTCAAGATGGAACAAACTCCAAAGGAGAATTTGATTTGCTCGTTACTTCAAAAGATGTCACCAAGGTTGGTGATGTTATCACGATAAAAGGAAAAGTCGCTTTGGATAAAGATTTCGGAGCCGGGTATTCCTACAAAATTTTAATTGAAGACGCGGCTATTTCAGTTTCAAAATAATTTGGAGTAACTAAACTATGGCACAAAATCATGCATTTGATATCGTCTGTTCTATAGATTTTCAAGAAGTTGATAACGCAGTAAACCAGGCGATTAAAGAAATTCAACAGAGATATGATCTAAAAGATTCTCAGACCACGATCGAACTGAACAAAAAAGATAAATTTATTTTGATGAATACGAAGGATGATTATTCCCGCAAACAAAGCATCGATATTCTTCAAACAAAATTTATTAAAAGAGGAATTTCGATTAAAGCTTTGAAAATTGAAGAGCCGGAAGCTGCTTCAAACGGAAGATTGCGACAAAAAATTAATTTGCAGAGCGGTATCTCAAAGGAGAACGCGAAGAAAGTTATAAACTTGATCAAGGATGCAAAATTAAAAGTAACTACACAAATCCAGGATGAGCAAGTCCGGGTGCAAGCTCCCAAGATTGATGATCTGCAAGCAGTTCAAAATCTTATAAAAGAAGCTGATCTCGATTTCCCTACTCAGTTTGTGAATTACAAATAAACTAAAGATCGTTCAACAAAACTACTACAAATGGCGGAAGAGCAATTTTCTGCCATTTCTTTTTTTCTACCGAAACCGTAACTGTTTTAATTTCAACAGCAATCTCTCCATGATGTTTTTTTATTTGATACAACAGTGAAAAAGAACTCTTCTTCTTTTCAATAAGAGAAATTTCGATCTCGACTTCCTCCCCCGGAATTAACGGGGCGAGGTATGAAGCTTCTGCATGAAGAATCGGGAATGCATATTCAGTAGAAGAAAAATAATCGTTGTACCTGTTTTGCAACGCCGCAAATGACTCAAATGCTGAGTGACAAAGCTCAAACGCCTTTCCATAAAACATAACCCCGGCAGCATCCGCATCAAAAAAACTTATTCTCGCCTTTGAAGAAATCATTGCTTTACCTTTCCATTTTTAGGGATGAAATATACCACTGAATTCATTTGATTAACAAAGTCATTTACTGTAAATTTGCATCGAAATAAATTAAAAACAAATAGAGGACAAAATGTCAAATAGAGTATTATCAGTTGGTTCAGCTTTCCCAACTTTTACAAAAAAAGCAGTTGTTTCAATCGAATCCGGAAAAGAATTTGCGGATATAACTTCCGAAGATCATAAAAAAGACAATAAATGGTTGGTATTGTTTTGGTATCCGAAAGATTTTACTTTCGTTTGCCCGACCGAAATTGTTGAATTTGATGCTCATCTGGAAGAATTCACGAAAAAAGATACTATTTTAGTTGGCGCTTCAACTGACTCAGAATTTTCTCATCTCGGCTGGAGAATGAGCCATCCTGACTTAAAAGGACTAAAAATTGCATTACTTGCTGATACTTCAAAATCTTTAGCTGAAGAATTAGGGATTCTTACCGATCCTGAAAAAGTTGCTTATCGCGCTACTTTCATCGTGGATCCAACCGGTACTATCCGCTGGGTTTGTGTGAATGATTTAGGTGTTGGTAGAGATGTTCCTGAAGTTCTCCGTGTTTTGGACGCATTGCAAACCGGTAAATTAACTCCATGTAACTGGAAACCGGGACAAAAAACAATAAACTAAATTAGAAATTACAAGAGGCAAGTCCCAAATATCCTTTTGTTATTTGGGATTTGCTGATTGTTTTTCGGCTAAATACATATATAAAAAATTTGAGAGATATATGAAACGGTTTTTCTCTTCTCTTCTTCAGAGTTCAGTTAAATTTATTGTAATTTCTTTTTTAGGAATTGCAATTGTTAACGGACAAACCAACACTTATGAATTTTTACGCATCGGAATGTCGCCGCGCGCGGCAGCGCTGGGCGGTAGTTTTGTGGCTGCAACAGACGATCCGGATGTAATTTTTTATAATCCGGCGGGAATTTACAATTTAGAAGAAACTCCGGTTTCATTTTCGTACGTTAATCATTTACTCGATATAAATTTGGCTTCTCTTTCGGTAACAAGAAATATTGAAGGGATAGGAAAATTTGGCGCTTCTGTTCAATATATAAATTATGGAACATTCCAGGGTAAAGACGAATATGGAAACGAACTAAGTGACTTTGGCGCCGGTGAATTTGCATTCAGCGCAGCTTACGCCGGACTTATCGACGAAAATTTTATTTACGGTGCTAATCTAAAATTTATTTATTCAGGAATAGCGGAATACAGTTCAACTGCTTTGGGCGTTGATGTCGGCTTGCAATATCTTGTTCCGGATGAAAATCTTTCTTTCGGGTTTGCCCTATCAAATGTTGGAACGCAACTTTCCAAATACGTATCAACAAACGAGGCACTGCCGCTTGATGTTTCTGTTGGCGCGTCAAAAAAACTGCTGCATTTACCATTAAGATTTTTTGTTGATTTCCACAAACTGAATGAAAACCAGTCCAACTTCTTCAACCGATTTAAGAACTTTACCGTTGGCGGTGAATTTACCTTGAGCAAAGTTTTAAAACTTCGCGCCGGGTTGGATAACGAAAAACGATCCGAGCTAAAGGTAGGAAATTTTGCCGGATTAGCCGGGTTTGCTATTGGGTTGGGTGTAACGGTAAAAGATTACCAATTCAATTATGCTTTTTCTTCGTTGGGACAAATCGGAGCAATGCACAGAATTGGAATTAACACTAGTTTTTAAAAGGTTTCTCCAAATATTGTTTCGCCAAATCTTTTGAGGAACCGTATGTCCTAAGATCAAGAACGCGGTTGTAAAATTCTTTCGCCTTCTCACGTTGATTTATCGCATCGTACATCATCCCCAAATACAAAACTGTATTGATTTGAAAACCTGAAGTCTCATCTTTATCAAGATCTAAAGAAACTAGCAAACTTTTCTCGAAATAAATAATTGAAGAGTCAGGATTATTAATTGATTTAAAGAAGAGCCCGACATAATAATTTGCTTCACGTTCAACGGTTTTATTGTAACCTCGCTTCTTTTGAATACATTTTTCAACTACATTTGAAAATATTTGATGGTATCTCGCTCCTTCCCCTTTTCTTACAGCAATTCTTCCCATCCATCTTTCAAAATTTGGATTATCCGGGAATTGCTCTGTTAACATCTTAGCATAAGTATCGGCTTCGTGGGGATTCTTTTCATATTGAAAATTCAATGTCATCAGAAAATATTGCGCTTCATACTTGGCATATTTACCATTAACGGCGGTATTTTTTAATTGCTCAATCCCTTTCGCTTTATCTCCGGATGGGAAAAAGATCATTAACGGTTTTACTAACGGATATTGGTCAGGAATTACTGATGCGTAATAATTGTAAATGCCGAATCCGAGTTGTACATCTTGATTTTTCGGATTTAGTTTCGCCGCTCGTTCAACAATAGGTAAAGCCTCACGACCATCATCGGCGGCTTTTAGCCAGCTTTCGCGAACAGCTCTTAATCTTCCCCTGAATCCTATCGCTCCCCCCTTAAAGAATAACGCATCAACATTTGCTTCATCCTTTTTCAAAATTCCATCACATTGGAATATCACATCTTCAAGTTTTTGATAGAAGATATCATCGTATGATTCGTTATCAACATCTAAAAGAATTTTCCACCAGTCGATCATTGCAAGGAAAAATCTTCCGGCGGGATGCTGCGGGTAATCGGAAATTAACGAGCGGAACGTTTTCTCTGCATCCTCAAATTGGATGTTGTATATCTGTTTT
>Ga0209417_1001443_pt1 | contig 43459 bp, 36 predicted proteins | sample RifGroF2_FD_184002 | JGI IMG/M metagenome (GOLD analysis project Ga0209417, IMG submission 184002) | Groundwater microbial communities from Rifle, Colorado, USA - Groundwater F2 (SPAdes) (version 2) | ecosystem: Environmental > Aquatic > Deep subsurface > Groundwater | place: Rifle, Colorado...
CAGTGAACCCATATTTGAACTTACAAGAAGGCTTATCGTAAACAATCATGGTGAATTGAAAAATCTTTTTGAAATAATCAAAACAGAATTGAGAATAGAAACCAAATTCAATAAAAACAACCTCATTATTGGCTGATAATGTGGTATATAGATATGTGAGAAACTTCAAAAACTTTGACGCAGTTTGAGGTAACCTATTAATAATAAACTTTATGGAAACTGCATTTTTTTAAAACTTGAGAAAATCTATTTTTACTTATCACATATTCAACAATATACCTCAAACTGCGTCAAAGTGTAAAGATCTACGGTGAAGTACCCAGCTGATGCATAAATAATGCATAAATATACTAAATGTGCCCGCAAATGTACTTTCGTATTTGAAAATAATTTCATATATTTACAGGACAAAGTATTGCATATGCGGCTTGAATGTGGGAGATAGTATTTTGAGTTTTTCATTTAATTACCTATCAAAATTGATTTGACACTAAGCAGGATTTATAAACAAAATCTTGTATAACTACTAAATATCACCACATTAAAAAACGAGCTAATGAATGCAAATCTAGAAAATCGAGTCGATACGAGAATTATCGACGAGATAATTTCCAAACACAAGGGTGATCCGGGTGAGCTGCTGACCATTATGGAAGAGGTACAGGAAGCTAACGAGTACAAGTACCTGGATGATTTAAGTATGGATTATCTCTCCTCAAAAACGAATGTTCCACTCTCCAGAATCTACAGCGTGGCAACATTTTACTCTTTTTTCAATCTTAAACCGCAGGGCAAACACACATTAATCGTATGCAGGGGAACTGCCTGTCATACAAAAGGATCCAAAATCTTGTTGGACGATCTTACTACACTGCCTGGATGTAAAGAGGCTTTCGACCAAGGAGAGACCACTTTTACAACAGACGACATGCTTATCACAATAAAAACCGTTGCCTGCTTCGGCCAGTGTGCGCTTGCGCCAGTGGTTGCCGTCAACGGAGTGATATATAGCAATGTAACATCTGAACAAATTAAGAAACTATTAGTAAACTTACAGGAGGACAATAAAGATGAAAATATCAGACTTAGCTAAGCTCAATGAGCTTAAGGAAAATGCTGCAAAAAAGATTCTTCCTGACAAGCCATATATAGCAATCGGAATGGGTACATGCGGAATCGGACGCGGTGCTGAATTACTCTTCGACAACTTTGAACGGACAATAAATGAGCGTAACCTTGATATCATACTTAAAAAAACAGGATGTTTCGGTTTTTGCTCAGAGGAGCCGCTTGTAAACTTATATATACCAGGGCACCCACTTATCATAATGCATCAGGTATCTGAAAATGATGTAATTCCAATTATCACAGGTGTTCTGAAAGGAATAATGCCATACAGAAATGTTTTGTGCAGAATTGAGGAGTGGGATTTTATTACAGGTAAATTCGACTTTGGAAAAGGATTGACAGACTATCCTTTATGGAACGAAGTGCCGTTTTTCAAATGGCAGAAGAAGATTGTCCTGCGTAACTGCGGACTTATTGTTCCAGACGATATTGAAGAATATGTAGCTGTCGGGGGTTATTTCCCGTTGTTCTCTGCTCTTCACAATATGACCCCTCAATCTGTCATTGACGAAGTTAAAGCTTCCAAACTGAGAGGACGTGGTGGCGCGGGCTTCCCTACCGGCGTTAAGTGGGAACTGATGGCAAAGGTACAGGCCGATCAGAAATACATAATTTGTAATGCAGACGAGGGTGATCCGGGTGCATTCATGAACAGGAACGAAATTGAAAGCGACCCTTTCATGCTTATAGAAGGAATGACCATTGGTGCATTTGCGATGGGTGCATCAAAAGGAGTTGTATATATCAGAGCAGAATATCCACTGGCTGTCCGCAGGTTAAAGAGTGCAATTTTACAGGCTAAGGAGTATGGTTTCCTGGGCGAGAATATTTTAAATTCAGGCTTTAACTTTGACATAGATATAGTTGAAGGAGCAGGTGCTTTTGTTTGTGGTGAAGAGACTGCCCTTATACACAGCATCGAGGGCAAATCGGGACGTCCAACCCCTCGCCCTCCGTATCCGGCAGAGAGAGGGCTCTACGGAAAACCTACAAACATCAATAACGTTGAGACCTGGTGTAACATTCCGGTAGTAATTTCCAAGGGAGGCAGCTGGTTCACAGAAACAGGTACAGAAAAAAGTGCCGGAACCAAGGTTTTCTCACTTGTAGGTAAGGTAAAAAACACCGGACTTATAGAGTTGCCATTAGGCTCCACTCTTGAAACAATAGTATTCAAAATCGGAGAGGGAACAGGTTCCCAGAAACGTGTCAAGGCTGTTCAGACAGGAGGTCCTTCAGGAGGCTGTATTCCTGTAGAATACCTCAGCACCCCTGTAGATTATGAGTCACTCAATTCGCTGGGCTCCATTATGGGTTCCGGGGGAATGGTAGTAATGGACCAGGATAACTGCATGGTGGACGTTGCCAGGTATTTTACAGAATTCTCCAACGGAGAGTCCTGCGGCAAATGTACCCCTTGCAGGGAGGGCCTGGCCCAAACCCTAAAAATAATCAACAAGTTCACTCAAGGCAAGGCAACTGTTGCCGACATACACACACTCGAGGAATTAGGCAAAGTAATAAAAGCAACAGCATTGTGCGGTTTGGGTCAAACGGCTCCAAATCCGGTGCTTACCACCCTTAGGTACTTCCGTGACGAGTACGACCATCACATGATTGAGAAAAAATGTGAGCCTGGTATCTGTCAGGATCTCTTCAGTGCTCTTTGTGAGAACAGCTGTCCGCTTCATATGAACATTCCAAGATATCTGCAGCTGCTTAAAGAGGACAAGCTTGAAGATGCTTTCGAATCTACACTCAGGGATAATCCTCTGCCATCTTCAATAGGACGTATCTGTCACTTCCACTGTCAGATGAAATGCAGGAGAGAGAGTATAGACGCTTCTGTTTCTCAGGGAGATATACACAGATACATCTCAGACACAATGTACAAAGAAGGTAAGGCACCTGCTGTTTACGAAAAAATCAAAAAAGGGAAACTGCCGCAAACACATAAGCGAATTGCAATAATAGGAGCTGGTCCTGCGGGACTTACAGCCGCATACTACCTTGTAAGGCTTGGGCACGATGTTACAATATTTGAATCTGAATCTGAAGCCGGTGGTATCCTCCGCTGGGGAATTCCTAAATACAGACTTCCTCTGGAGACGCTTGATTTTGAAATTCAGTTTATAAAAGACCTGGGAGTCCATTTTGTGTTTAACACTACTATTGGCAAAGATATTGCTTTTTCAGATCTTGAAAGAGATTACAATATAGTGATCGTCGGTATCGGGGCCCAAAGCGACATCGCATTAAGCGTAGCAGGGAACAATCTGGACGGAGTACTTTCCGGGATGGATTTTCTCAAGGATGTTGCAAAGGAGAAGCAATTAAACATAGGGAAACATGTGGTTGTAATTGGTGCAGGTAATGTTGCAATAGATGCTGCCCGTACAGCTCAGAGGTTTGGTTCTGAGGTTACTGTAGTTTACAGACGTTTGAAATCAGATATGCCTGCAAACAAAGACGAGATCAAAGGGGCAGAAATGGAAGGAGTTAATTTCCTTTTCCTCTGCAATCCAAAAGAGATTCTCGCCGACACAAGCGACAAGGTAAGGGGAATAGAGCTTATGAAAATGGCATCAGGTGATATCGACCTATCTAACCGCCGCAAACCTGTACCTACCGGAGAATCATTCATTCTTCCATGCGATACCGTTATTACTGCTGTAGGAGAAGAGGTTGATGCATCGTTCCTTAAAGAGTTTGGAATAAAGACAAACAGCAACGGGAACATTTCATCGGACCACTTTACTTTCTCTACATCGCACCCTAAGGTTTATGCAATCGGCGATGCCGTTACCGGACCTGCAACTGCTGCCGAGGCAATGGGAATTGCCAAGAAAGCTGCTGAGATCATTGATTTCAACCTTATGAATAAACGACGCTTCCATAAATTATTCCGTGGATTTGAATACAGCGACGAGGTTCCTCTCAAACCAGAAGGGGGCAACCGTCACTATACAATCAAACGTCCGCTTGAAGAACGTATTGGCAATTTTAAAGAGATCAACCTGGGTTACTCAAAGGAACAGGCATATGCCGAAGCCTCAAGGTGTCTTCGTTGTGATGTCCGTGTAATAGTAAATACAGAGGAGGAATAATTATGGAAAACAAAAAAATAAATATAACAGTTGACGGTAAAGCCTATCAGGTAAAGGAGGGTAATACCATACTAGAGACATGCAAGAAGATAGGCATAAAAATACCCTCTCTTTGTTACCTCAAAGACGTCTCTACAAACGCATCTTGTGCAATCTGCGTTGTTGAGGTAAAAGGCGCAAGGACACTCGTAAGGTCATGCGTAAGCAAAGCTACAGACGGAATGGAGATACGCACCCACTCTCCTGAAATAAACCAGGCCAGAATGACAAATCTGGAGCTTATTCTGGCAAATCACCCTAAGGATTGCCTTATCTGTGAAAGAAACGGTAATTGCGAACTTCAGGAGCTTACAGCCACACTCGGCATAAAGGAGACCCCATACGGAAAGACAAAACCTGTTGAGAAGAATGATACAACATCATTATCTCTCACCAGAATTCCCGAAAAATGCATTCTTTGCGGACGCTGCATTGCAGTATGTGCCGACGTGCAGACTGTCTATGCAATTGATTTTGCGGGCAGAGGTCTTAAAACAAAAGTATCTACATATCGCGACAAAGGGTTAGGCAATGTAGCCTGTACAAACTGCGGCCAATGCGCTCTGGTATGTCCCACTGCAGCAATTGTTGAAAGGGATGAATCTAAAGAGGTATTTGCAGACATTTATAATCCCGACAAAGTAGTTATCGTTCAGACGGCCCCTGCAATCAGGGTTGGTATCGGTGAAGCAATGGGCATGGAACAAGGCGCCCTGGTTACCGGAAAAATGGTATCTGCGCTAAGGAAGCTTGGTTTTGACAAGGTTTTTGACACTCAGTTCACAGCAGATCTCACCATTATGGAGGAGGGTTTTGAACTAATCAGCCGTATCAAGAACAACGGAACTTTGCCAATGGTTACATCGTGTTCTCCGGGATGGATAAAATTCATAGAACACTTCTTTCCTAAGTCTCTCAGCCATCTGTCGACATGTAAATCACCACAGCAGATGTTCGGCGCAGTAGCCAAAACATATTATGCAGAAAAGCTTAATATAGACCCTCGAAAGATTGTGGTTGTATCAATAATGCCGTGTACTGCCAAAAAGTTTGAGTGCAAAAGGCCTGAAATGAATTCTGCCTTTCACTATTGGAAGGAGAAGCTTAATCTTGCAGAGAAAGACAACTTCTTTGATGTAGATTATGTTCTTACAACCCGCGAACTTGCAAGGATGTTCAAGCAGACAGGTATTGACTTCAGACATATGCCGGAGGAAGATTTTGACCATCCTTTAGGAATATCAACAGGTGCCGGTGTCATTTTTGCTGCCACCGGTGGTGTTATGGAGGCTGCTGTTAGAACAGCATATGAAGTTATTACCGGCAAACCTATGGAAAAGATCGAGTTGAATGTAGTAAGAGGTTTTGAAGGAATTAAAGAGGCCGAACTTGACCTTGACGGAACAAAAATCAAAGTAGCAGTTGCCCATACTTTAAAAAATGCAAGGGTACTACTTGAGCAGATTGAGGAGGGAAAATCTCCGTATGCGTTCATAGAGGTCATGACTTGTCCCGGAGGCTGCCTGGGCGGCGGTGGGCAGGCAATTCCGACTACCTGGGAGATCCGTCAGAAGAGGGCAGACTCAATTTACAAGGAAGATAATCTGAAAGCTATCAGGAAGTCACATGAAAACCCTGCAATAAAGGCACTATACGATGAATTCCTGATTGAGCCTTTAGGCCACAAATCACACGAACTGCTACATACAGATTATGTAGAACGCGGAATCTACTAGGTGGCTGGTTACATAAAAAAAGCGCAAAACGGAAATGCCAAATCTGACAAATCCGTTTTGCGCTTCTTTGTTCCTGTTAAATCTAGCCTCTGTATCCCTTGCCCTGCTTGCCGTTTCCGCTATTGGTTCCCGGGGCACTGCCGTTAGAAGTTTTGTCACAAGACCCACTATTAGTGACAGCTCCCCTTTTTCCATTCTGAGCATTTATGTTTTTGCCCTGATTGTTTGTCTGACCATTATTCAGGTATCTGTATCTTTTTCCGTTCTCAAAACCTTTCGCTATAATGGCTGAATAATCTGCAGAAGAGATATATACCGGAGCATAAACTCCACCCAGTGCAGTAATTTGACGAATCGCAGCCTTAAAATGGTTTTCAGAGCCTTTCTCCAGATTTTCAATCACGATTTTTATGTTCGGGTTTAAAATCGTTTTAAGTACTTCTGTATAATGAAAGATATTTGACTCCTCAAGATTTGCCATAATTTTAACAGCGGACAGAAGCGAGTCTCCTTTTACAATTAAAGAATCATACAAATGCTGAAGTTTTGCATCAGAGAATTTACCTGCATCACCAACTGCCGGATAATCTATCTGATAATAGTCATAAAGTCTTTCAATGGCTTTTATATGTGTTGCCTCAGATTTTCCAATATTTTCAAAAATCTTGTTCTGGAACTTTTGGTAAAATACGGTATAAACATCCCGGGCAAGTTTTTCATCTTCTCTTACGGCAAAAAGAAATTCAATTTCATCTGCTGTCAGATCGGCTGTAGAATCAAATGGAGCAGTAATAGCCGGCGCATTAAATGATGTTGCACCACTACTCTTTACTTCAATTATCTCTCCTGTTGTGTTTGGAGTTATCAGACTGCTATCTGTAGTTGTCTGCTCTTTAGTGCAAGAAAATGCAGCTAATAATGAAATCAGGACAACAGTCCCCTTAATAAAATCTCTTTTCATAATAATTTTCTTTTTTATACATCTCTTAACCGCTTTCACAGGCTTATACCCTACCACTAAAGAGTATTAAAATGCAATATGTATAAATAAAGTAGGGGTAAATGGAATAGATTCGGAATAAAGATTCTGAAAGAGATTCTGTGTCCCTCCTCCTGACAGGGGAAAAACATCCAGCGTTTTAACGTTTGCGGAGTTGAAAAGATTTAAGACAGATACACCCGTTTTAAATATGACATGCCTTGATTTAAAAATATAGGTTGCTGCTAAATCCATCCTGCTATAAGTCTCATCTTCTATAGTTGAGTAACGTCCCGTTCCGTAAGATTCAGAAAAGCCTGCTCCATAAACATATTCTGCTGACAGATAAAATGGGGAGAGGTTCCATAAAGCCCCTATTTTCATTTCAATTGGGGTGTTCCATTTTGTTTGATTGCTCTCTGTAAGAAATTTTTCTTGAGAACTGGCAATAGAAAAGGAAGAAAAAATCTGGCTTCCTCTTCTCTCCCACTTTGTAAAAATATCAAGTCCCGTAATAGATGACTCTCCGTTTACAATAGTGTTTCTGTTAGACTTGCGGTATATTCTTGAGAGGTTCGTGTTCTTCTTGTTGTATCCTTCAAGGGTAAGCAGCCAGAATTTGTCTGAATATGTTAAGTTAAGAACAGTATGCATAGATTTTGTTATGGGGAATTCATTGTCTCCCAAAACTTTCCATACAAGTGAAGGAATTTTATCTTCATATATCACTGGTACTTTACCCAGGAATTGATTATAAATTCCCCATGAAAGCGCTGTTGAGAATTTTTGGGATAAATTATATTTCGCAGACAATCTGGGTTGTATGAAAACCTTGCTTGAAAACAGATCTGCTCTGGCCCCTAAAGTTAACGACATGTCATTTATTATCAATCTGTTCTGAAAATAAAGACCATTTTTGGCAACTTCTCTTGTCACTCCCTCGTTTACCCCTTTCATTATCTCTGTCTCAATGCCAACCTCCGACTCATCCATTCCAAATGCAGAAAATGCGTGTACCAAACCTGCTCCAGCCTCTGTAACCATGTTACGAGCACTAATTGAATCATAATTATTTCTGTTGATATATACCGCCTTCTCACTTTCTTTGTCCAGATGTGAATATTTAACTGCCAATCTGGTTACTGAATTGTCGAACCATACTTTATTAAAACCTGCGCCTGCAGACAACTGCGTGTTTTTTTCGAAAGCATTCAAGCTTACATCGTCTCCTGTGAGTGAGTATTCAAAGATATCTGATGCACCATAAAGAGAAAGAAAATAGCTGTTCTTCTGCGAAGTCTCTCCTGATATTTTGAAATTAGCATCTCTGAAGCTGTAATCAGGTGTTATATAAAGATCCCTGTTTCTTGAACCGTTTGAATTCTCCGGCTGATTATCAACTCTTTTACCAAATGGATTCAATATATTAACATCATAAAGACCATAGTATGTCTGTCTATATGCTGCGAGCATAGTTATTTTATCACTTACTGGTAAAGAGAGAAAAGCATTAGCAGTCAGATTATTGATATTCAATTTTATATCATGCTCTGCCCGTTTGCCATCAACCCCGGTAATATCGGCAATTGCGCCGGTCTGATTTCCGTAAGCTGGTCCATAACCTCCTTTAAGCAGACGTATCTCTTTTACCATGTAAGGATTTATTGAGCTTATCTGCTCGTTAAACCCATTCATTGAAAATAGCCTGAACCCATCAAAAATGACAGAACTCTCTCCAGGTTTGCTTCCCCATACAGATAACCCTGATGGCTCTCCTGTAGCCCTTATCCCGGGCATCATTCTTAAGAGGTTAAAAACTGAATTGTCTCCATTTCCCGGAAGATATTGCGCAATCAGATGGTTAATTCTTAAGACACCCGGGGCCTCCCCTGTCTGCATTGCCTGACTTGTTTCGTAACCTTCAATCAGAACCTCCCTGAGATGTATGTTAACCGGATCAATCTTAAAAGTGTTGAACTTTCCCGATTCCGCAATTGTATCAATAGGCTTATATCCAAGATAATACACAGAGAAGTGAGCAAGCATGGCATCAACCCCGGGTATCCTGAAAAGACCATTAGCATCTGAGTAATATATTCGCTTTTTATATAATACACTGGCATATGGGAGTTTCTCACCTGTATCCGAATCAGAAATTGACCCTCTAATAAGAAATAATTCTGACAATCTGGAAATTACATATACATTATCTATAAGTGTAATCTTAAGAGGAAGGCCTTTAATAAGATGGTTCAAAGCATCTGCCCCATTAGAAAATGTTGAATCTATTGTTATAATGTACTTGTTCAGTTCGTTGTAACTAAATGAAAGCGACATTTTTTCCTCCGATCTGATGCGGTCAAGGATTGTACTTAAAGGGGTTCTGGTGTACTTTAACTTTAACATCTCTTCTGCATGAAGAGAAGAGGCAATAAACAGAAAGGCCAGAACAATGAGAACTCTGAAAATATTTTTAAGATTACGGTTTTGACAATTGATATCCATTTTGAAATCTCTCCAGTTTAAGACCAAAAGGGAGTGCAACTATTTCCAGAACAACTGACACATCACTCTCTTTTGAAAAATTACCGGAATAAAGATAATCACTTATATTTGAATACTCAATTTTCACATTATACTGCCTTGATATTTCATCAAGCACATCAGTCAAGGGAGCCGATGAAAAATAAAACATATTGTCCCTCCATGATATGAGTTTTCCGACATCATCCCTTTTCTCAAGAAAAAGAGTTCCATCTTTACCTTTGATTACCCTGCTGTCTTTCTCAAGCACTACTCTTTCACCTGAGATTACTTCTACTTTTCCTGTTATACATGAGACAAAATAGCTATCACCCCTGGAAAGCACATTAAATTTTGTACCGAGGACCTTAACTGTTCCGTTTTTTGATTTTACCTCAAATTTTTTCCCTTTCTCTACCTCAAAATATACCTCTCCCTCCATTTTTACTGTTCTGTAAATGCTCCAATACAATGGTCTGTATGAAATTTTACTCTCAGCATTTAGTGTTGCCGAAGAACCATCGGGCAGTAAAAAGAGGCGGTGATCTCCACGGTTCGTTTCTATGGTCCTTATATATACAAAAGGGATAAGAAGAATTATAACTATTGCTGCTATAGCTGCATAATAGAAAGTTCTCCTAATACCAATCCCTGTTTTCACAGACTTAGCTTCTTTTTGCAAAACCATCTCTTCGAAATGCTCTTTCCATATCTCCTCCTTGCTCCTTCTCCAGTGTGGCTCAATTTTGAAATATTTTTCCATAATATGCAATTTTGAAAACTATTTAATTTAAGAGCTTTTTTCTAAGTATCTCTAGTGCTGCAGACATCCTCTTTTCAACAGCTTTGACGCCTATACCAAGGATGTCGGCAATTTCATGATATTTCATATCTTCTTCTCTACTCATCAGATATGTAATCCTCGTATTCTCTGTCATTTCCGACAGGGCATTAATGTAACTCGTCTTTAACTGAGCAATGTTAATGTCTCTGTCAGGCAAATCTGAACTTTTTTCTATAATAACAGAATTGGTGTAGTTTATCTCAATCTTTTTTCTTCTCATCCTGCTTACAAGCATATCTGAAGCCATTTTATACAATAATGCCTTGTCTTTTAATGGATTAACCTGCTTGTTCTTCTCCCATATTTTTGTAAACAAATCCTGTGCAATATCTGAGGCTAATTCGCTATCACTACACCTATAGTAAATGTATCGCCTTATTGCATCAAAATGCATGTTAAAAAGATCTTTGAACTCTGTTTCCCTCAATTTAAAAAGCTTTTGTAATAATACCGCATTAATCTTAATTTACCCTACCTCAGATCACTTATATACAAATATAAAAAAATAAGAGGCTGAATCGCAATAATTCAGCCTCTTGAAATAATTATGGATAGTTAGCGCGTTCCGCCTGCCCACCATACTTTTTCTGAGTAAACATATGTGCCGTCACCATAAGCAGTCTCTACGTTAGGATTGTTTAATGTATCATCCGATCCGTAAGGGCAACGATGAGGGAACTTAGTTGAGTTCAAAGGGTTCTTCAATTCAACAAAGTTCTGGTTCATGGCTTTCAGTCTTCTGACATCGTTGTAAGACTCTTGAGATTCACCTGATGCACCAAAAAATGCAATATATTTTTGCATCATTACCTCTTTGATAGGGTTAACTGTGAACAGTGGTTTTACACTTGTCTCGAAGTATGCTTCAGCTTCGGCTGTAGAAATTGCGTCTGATGTTTCTCCCAGACCGCCATAACCTAGAATTGTAGGTGCATTCATTGCAGCTGCCACACCAACCTCAGTATTTGCAATACCTGCAACAACAGCGCTTTTTAATGCTGCCTGAGCCTCCGGAATTCTGCTTAAGCGGCAAAGTGCTTCTGCTCTCAGGAACAAAGCCTCATGATAACTCATAAACATTGTAGGTGCTATTTGTGAGTAAACAAAAACTGATGTGTTGTAGTAATATTGTTTTTCGTCGTTCAAACCATTAGGCGCCATGAAGAATTCAGGATCAGATGCTCCTTCCATTTGCATCCAGTTTGGATCTACAAATACTCTTCTGATACGAGGGTCGTTGCGTTCAATAAGCTTTTCAGACATACTCTTGCTTGCAGCCAGACCATCGCGGCTCCACTGATAGTCAAACAACGGATTAAGGTTTGAAGCGTCATAGATATTGAATGCTGCCTGGTTAGAAGCCGATGTAAAGGACTTGTCCAAATAGCTAAGAATGTTTGTCATGTCTGTTGCAACATTTGTAGAACGGAACAAAAGATGCATGGTATAACGGGCCTTTAGACCCCACGCCAGCTTAAGCCAGTTAGCTTTATTGCCACCATACAGTAAATCATAGCTTCCAGGGCCACCTGATGCATGGGCATCTGTACCAGCCAGATCTAAAATAGCTGCATCAAGATACTTCATGATACCTGCATATATATCTTTCTGTGTGTCAATCTTAGGATTCATGTTCTTAGGAGTACCATCGGCATTAATCAATGCTGCCTCGCTCCATGGTGTATCACCGAACATATCGGCCAGGATACCTGAATTCAGGGCAGCTAAAACTTCTGCTATACCTTTTGTAACAGCATTACCCTCCTGAGGACCACCGGTAGAACACTTGTCTATTATGATTCTCGCATTTTTGAGTGCTGCATAGGTCGATCCCCATACATTATTGAATGTAGATGATGCAGAAGGCTCCGTTTGACGATGTTCGGACCTCCACATCTGATTGTGGGTACCTGCTTCATGTTCTACATAAAGAGAAGTATAGGTGCTGATGTCACCACCTATGTTGTTAAAAGCGGTAGATGTTATAACGTCTGCAAGGATAAATTTCGCCTGCACATTTTTGGTATGATTGATATCCTCATTGATTGAGTCCATTATATCTTCTGAGCATGATGTTACAGAAAAAGACAGGACTATAGCAACAATCAATCCTTTAGTTATATCGGTTATTTTTTTCATATTTCTCATTATTTAAAATTTCAAGTTCAAACCAAGACCGTAGCTTGAAGTGCCTGGTAAAGAAAAACGTTCGAAAGCACCACCCATGTTGTTGTTACCCTGAGTAGCTTCCGGGTCAAGTCCTTTAAAGCTTGACCATATAAGAATATTGCGAGCGAACGCATTAAGATTTACAGTAATCCCCTTTCTTGAGTATACCGGGTAATTTAGAGCTATTTCACGAAGTTTGACAAATGAATTTTCATATATCATAGATTCCGAAATACCATTGTCTGCAGAGAAAAATGCCTGAGTATCTGATCCGGAAATTTTTATATCATTGGTAGCATAAATTGGTTTTCCTGAACCATCTGTTCCTGTAACCTTAACTGCAGGTTTGTAGAAAATAAAGTCTGTGCTTTTACGGAAATCGGCCGAGCGCTGGCTTCTTCCGTAGAAGTCCAAAAGACCTGCTGTACCACTGTACATCTGGCCACCTTGTTTCCAGTCAAGAACAGCAGAGATGCGGAACTTGTAAACTTCAATTGATGTATTGAATCCAAGAATAAAATCAGGAGAAACAGTACCAATAACTTTTTCTTCGCCGGCTTGCGGGAAACCGTCAGAATCAACAACAATCTGTCCAGCATCGTTACGTAGGTAGCTAACACCATATAATACCGGGAACTTGGCACCAATACCTGCTCTTACCTGAGGCTCAACGAAACCACCTAAGAAGATACTGTTTACCCCAGGAGCCAGTTCGTCAACATAGTTGTCAATTTTGGTAAAGTTGAAAGCAAAGTTCCATTTGATGTCTTTAGTGTCAAATGCAGTTATGCCCAGTGTAACCTCATGAGAATTTGTATGAATTGACCCACCATTTGTAACCAGTGAACCAGAACCTGTAGAAGAGGCCAATGGAACCTCGAATATCTGATCTTTTACGTTCTGACGAGAGAAAGTATAATTAAGGTTGATGAGCCCATTCAGGAATGTAAGGTCTGTTCCAATTTCATACGATTTTGTATTCTGCGGTTTCAACTTAGGGTCGTAAACTACATTATTCAAGGTATAGGCAATCACTTTTCCAATCGGATAGATGATAGGGGTTCCTGAAGAGAAACCGCCACCATAAACGGGAGTTGTATAGTACGATGCATAATAGTTGCCTGCAAGACCTACTTCAGCATAAGAAACCCTCAGTTTTCCATAAGTGAGTAAATCTTTTTTCATGAAAGGCATCTCTGTGAATATCCATCCCAAATTGACAGATGGGTAGAAAAACGACCTATTGTTTCTTGGCATTGTGGAAACAACATCATTACGTCCAGTAGCATTCAGATACAACATACTTTTATATGCCAGCGATAGACTTCCAAAAGTACCTACTGTACGACTCTTTCTCTCAGAATCAGAAGCCTGAAAAACAGAAGCATTGTCTATGTGGTTCCAACCTGAGTAGTTGAAATCCTTACCATATGCATAAGTATACTTATTGGTGTTTTCAACTATTTCATTACCTATCAATGCGTCAAAATTTAGGTCGTCATTAATTTTCCAGTTATAACTTACTGTAAACAAAGAGTTAAGCTCATTGATTGTATAACCATAATGCGAAACCTCTCCTTTACCATTTGAGTGACCATAACCCCAAAGATCTGTATAATTGGTTGTATAGGCATCGTCACCCAGCTGGTATTTAACATCAAGTTTCTGATTTTCACTAAGTTTAGTAGAATACTTCATATAAAAATTCCCAAAGAACCTCTGTGCGTCCTCAGTAAATTTATTGTTGTTGATTGCCCAGTAAGCTCCGTCAAAACCAGCAGTTCCACGATATGTGTTCTGCTTGTAAGGGTCACCTTTGTAATAAGAAGGTATTCCGGCAAGGTCGTAGCTTGGAGGAGCAGGATAAACCGTAGCAACTATACCATTGTTGGCAGAAGACTGCTTTGAAATGTCAGAAACTACAAAATTTCCTGAGAAGCCTGTTGTCCACTTTTTATTCAGTTTTGCCTCAGCTCCAAGTTTGGCATTATAACGGTTCATTCCTGTAGAAGGAATAATACCTGTCGATTTGGTGTTTCCCAGTGAAAATGAATAGTTGCCTTTGTCAAATGACTGACTGATATTCACTGAGTTGCTCAATGTTGAGCCTGTGTTGAAGAACTCTTTTGTATTGTCATAAACCTGTGGTTTTACCCATGGGTCAAGTCCGGCATTTGCCCTTTGCGGAACATAGTACATACCCTGTTTCATTCCATCTCTGGTAGTGTATGTATTTGTCTTGTTACCACCATATTTTGCATCATTAGGAAGTTCTGTGATCTTGGGACCATAACTGGTTGATGCTGTAGGGTTGTATGCTCCGGCGGCACCTTGTGCAAATTCTGATTGCAATGCTGGTTTTACAGAAATAACGTCAAAAGCCAGGCTTGAATTAAACGATATCTGAGGTTTGCCACTCCTGACACCTTTTCCGCTTTTGGTAGTGATTACAATAACACCATTAGTCGCGCGCATTCCATATAAGGCAGAAGCAGCCTGTCCTTTAAGAATGTTTACGCTCTCAATATCATTCGGATCAATATCCACCGCACGGTTTGCATAGTCGGACCCTGTAACAGAGTTTCCTGTGCTTACATCACCCGCTGAAGAGACAGGCATGCCATCAATAACGTACAGAGGAGTGTTGTCTCCGGTAAACGAACGAGAACCACGGATAGTGATTTTAGATGAAGCTCCGGGCATACCAGAAGACGGCATGATTTCAAGACCGGAAACCTTTCCTTGCAGAGCTCCTGAAAGACTGATATTGGCGCCCTGAGTAAGTTGCTCGGCCTTTACATCCTGAACGGCATAACCAAGCGCCTTTTTTTCCTTGGATATACCGAATGCTGTTACAACAAGCTCTTCCAATTTGAAGGCTTCCTCTTCCAGCACAATTTCTACAACAACTCTACCATTAAGAAGAACCTCCTGAGTCTTGTAGCCAATGGAGCTTACGACCAGGGAGCCATTAGATGGCATGTTGTTAACGACAAAGGTTCCGTTTTCAGCAGTGTTTGTGGCGGTTGTTGTGCCTTTAACAACTACGGTTGCGAAACCAAGGGGCTGACCATTTACGTCAATTACTTTTCCTGTAACGCGTACCTGAGCCCATGAACTAACTCCTACAAAGAGGAGTAGCAGAGATAAAGCAAAGAATTTGCTTGTCTCTTGTAAATGCTCTTTTACATTCATAAAACAGTTTTTATTTAGTTTAATTTAGGTTAACTTCCCATAAGAAGTCTATACAAATTTAACAAATTATCTCAGATGACAACAATTTTTGATTGGAAATTGCAATACTATTACTTATAAATCGTAGCAAATAAATTTCAAATTACAAGTATTATTAATAATCCCTTTTATTATCCTATCATATCGTTATTAATTTGTGGCATCCAGAAATAAATCACAATAAACTCACTTTCGAATTGTAATTGTCATTTTCTGCGATTACATTTTAATACTTCTCAAACGTTCAATTCTATTTGGTACAGTTTATGTAACCACTCGTTAATAAGAATTAACATCAAATCATAATGAAAAATTTACTGATAACCATCTCAATTCTCTTTGCAGCAACTATGTTGTATGCACAGGAAAAGAATTTTATAGACCAGAATTATATTGAAGTTACAGGACGAGCCGAGCGGGAAGTGGCTCCCGACGAAATTTATCTGAACATCACCATAAAAGAGAAGGATAACAAAGGTAATTCATCGCTCGAGAAACAGGAGAGAGAGTTTCTGAAGCGGCTGGCAGGTATGGGAGTTGACATCAAGGCTGATTTGCAGGTTCAGGATATGTCAACAATACTTCAACAGTATTTTCTTAAAAAAGATGCAGTTCTAACTTCAAAGTCATATACACTCAAACTACATTCCGCAGATATGATGTCGAAGGTGTTCCGGGAGCTGGAGAATCTTTCTATTCCTGACGTCAGCATAGAAAAGACATCTCTTTCCAATATGGATGCCGTAAGGGTAGATGTTATGAAAATGGCCGCCCAAAGTGCAAAGGAGACTGCCGCAGCTTTGGCAAAATCCTTGGGAAGAAGTATTGGTAAAGCCATATTCATTCAGTGTTACGACAATTATCCCCGCGTAATGATGGCAGGTGCAGCAATAAGAGGTATGGCAACCATGAAAATGGAAAATGACGATTCTACGATTGCTCCGTCGCTGGACTTTGAAAAAATAAAATTTGAACAATCTGTTTTTATAAGATTCAGCCTTGAATAAATAAGGGTTTTTTGTAATTTTACAGAATGAAAAGAAGAAAGAGAGCGGGTCACCTTAAGATTTTCACAACATCACTTATTATAATTGCATTCATTACAATGGTTATTGCTACCAGGGTAATCTTTGCAAATGCAAGCAATAACGCCGATAGTGGGGAGGTTGCAGAAGACGAATTTCCATTGGCTATTAATCACCTCTTGACTAATGATCTTTCAGACCTGCCGGAAGCAGAAAAACTAGACGCTCAGATAGAAAAATTCATGAGGGAGTGGAGGATAAAGGGAGCCTCCATTGCAATAATGAAAGACGAGAAATTGATCTATACTAAAGGTTACGGCTGGGCCGATGAAGAGGACAGCGTAAGAACAGATGTACGTCATATATTCAGGATTGCTTCGCTTTCGAAACTTATCACAGCTACTACCATTATGACTTTGGTAGAAGACAATCTCATTAAGCTCTCTTCAAGACCTTTTGCAAAAGGGGGAATACTTGACCTTCCCCTGTTTAATAACATAAAAGACAAGCGCGTCCGTGATATTACAATAGAAGACTTGCTGAGACACAGAGGGGGGTTTACACTAAGAGGAGGCGACCCCTTGTTTAATACTCCGCTTGTGAGGTCAAGGATGCATCTCGATTCCGTACCTGGCCCAGATGATGTGATTGCATATTCAATATCGCATAAGCTGGGGTTCACTCCCGGAAAGGGGACCAGATATTCCAACCTCGGCTATCTTATCCTATCGAGAATTATTGAAGTTGTAAGTGGAATGAAATATGAGCAATATGTAAAGGAGAGGGTTCTTTTACCGGCTGGGATATATGACATGCACCAAGCAAAGAATTTCTATGAAGAGAAGTTCCCTAATGAAGTGAGATATTACGAGCCCGACAATGAAGAGCTTGTTGAAGCATATGATGGTAGCGGATCAATGAGACCAAGATGTTATGGGGGAAACAATATTGAAGGGCTAATGGGGGCGGGAGCATGGGTCGCATCTCCGTCGGAACTTCTTCTGTTTGTTGCATCAATTGACGGGAAACCAAATGTTCCGGACATTATATCAAAGAAAAGCATCAATATGATGACCTCATGTCCTCCTCAGGTACTACCAATGGGCTGGGCAAAAGTAAATGCTAATGGCGACTGGTCAAGAACCGGAACACTATCCGGAACCAGTGCTCTGCTCAAATATCAGAGGGACGGATACTCGTGGGTACTAATCACAAATACAAGTTCATGGAAGGGGGCAAGGTTTCCCAGACACATTGACGCACTCTTCAATAAAGCTATGCAAAGGGTGATTGTATGGCCAGAGAGAAATCTTTTTGACACAAAGCCTCTACTCTGATTGTCGGAACAACTCTCCTGCAAGAAGGTGAAGGGTTATCTCAGAAATTTTTGCCTGGTAGATTGCCTTTAGCCTTCTGTCAGATGCGTCCAGATATGAGAGTTGTATATCCCTGAACTCAATTCCCGACAAGGAGCCAAGTCTGTACTTCTCCAATGCGGCATCGAGATTAAGGTATGCGGCTTCTCTGTTTTCATCCTCGAATCCTATAAGTCTTAGATTGTTTATATAAACATTATAGAGCTGGTAAAGCTCACTTTCGAGATCCTGTTTTGCCTTAAGATAGACAAGATTTGCATTCTCCTCTGAAATTCTGGCATTTTTCATCTTTCTGTTTATCTCGTTACGGTCGAATACAGGTATAGAAAAGGAGAGTCCCCAGTTAAATCCGTTGGATTCATTATACTTCGACGGAAAAAACTGACTCTGGTTAAAATTATAGCCATACCCTGCAGTAAGGTCGAGAGACGGGTATCTGGAGGCTTTAGTTATCCTGGTGTCGAGATTAGCTATCCTCTCCCCTGCTCTCAGAGCTGCCAGCGATGTATTGTTCTCGTTAGCCAAAGCAACCAGCCTTTCAACTTCCAGTACCGGTTCTGCTATTATTGAATCTTTTATTATCGTTTTTGAATCAAGAGGAACATTCATCAGCCTGAAGATCTCAATATAGGCATTCTTCAGATTCTCCTTCTGCAGCAAAAGTTTAGAGGAGTCACTATTCAGGTATATTTTTGCCTGTTTGTACTCCAACCCCGAACTACTTCCTATGTTGAATCTTGTAAGTGACTGATTATATCTTATCTGAGATATAGCAACCAGCTCCTCGAGAAGGTTCACCTGATTCTGAAGGCTTATAATGAGATAGTACTGTGCAGAAACCTGCATCACCATATTCTCAGCTACAGATCTGAAATTATACTCCCCCTGGGCAAGAAGCTCCTTCTGTTTGTCTCTTGTTGCAAACATAGAAAAACCATCAAAAAGCTTCCAGCTTAAATTTGCGCTGTTTAATATTGCGCTGCCGGTTGATCTGCTGCTCTCCCGAGCTCCCTCATCTGTATAGTTGCGCTGCTCTAATCTGTTTGCACTCTGTCTTGAGGAGAGCGTAACTGAAGGGAGAAACGGAGCAAGTGTCACATTGTTTTTTGCAATCTGGAGATTATTGTCCGATATTATAACCGAGAAATTTGCTTCCAGAGCTCTTTTTATGCATTGCTCCAAAGTGACTTGCCCCAATGCCGGAGAGGCCAGCAAAGAGACTAGTATAGCAGTGACTAAGTATTTATTAAATATTCTCATTGATTGTTTTTGAAGACGTTATGTAGGAGTACATGGCAGGAATGATATAAAGTGTGAAAAATGTCGAGAATATAAGACCTCCGGCAACCGCCACACCCATTGATATCCTGCTTTCAGCACCGGCTCCTGTGGCAAATACCATAGGCAGAATTCCTAAGATTGTAGACAGGCTGGTCATCAAAATTGGTCTGAACCTGGAAGCAGCAGATTCCATAATAGCTTTGTAGATATCATCTCCCGCCTTTTTTCTTTGGTTTGCAAATTCTACCATAAGGATACCATTCTTGGAGACAAGGCCAATAAGCATTATGAGCCCAATCTGACTAAAGATATTCATTGTCTCACCAAAACTCCACAGGCATATAAGTGCACCAAACAGAGCCAGAGGAACGGTGAACATGATTATCAACGGATCCCGGAAGCTTTCGAACTGTGCTGCAAGTACAAGATAAATCAAAACGAGAGCAAGCAAGAATGCAAACAGCAGACTTGATGTGCTCTCTACGAAATCTTTCGACTGGCCCGATAACTCTGTAGCAAAATTATTCGGATCAAGAACAACTCCGGAAATGCGATCCATCTCCTCTATTCCCTGTCCGAGAGTATAACCCTTTGCGAGTGCAGCTGAGACAGTGGCAGACACAAAACGATTATATCTGTAAAGTTGCGGAGGGGTACTGCTCTCTTCCATTTTTATGAAATTGTCCAGTTGTATAAGTTCTCCCACATCGTTCCTTACGTATATATTTGCAAGGTCAACCGGTTTGTTTCTCATACTCTGGTCAATCTGACTCATAATCTGGTACTGTTTGCCGTTTCTTATAAAGTATCCTATCCTCTGCTCACTCATTGAGAGTTGGAGAGTCTGGGCAATATTCTGGATAGAGACACCCATAAGAGATGTCTTGTCCCTGTCTATGGATATGCTAAGTTCCGGTTTCGTGAACCTGAGGTTTATGTCGGAGTTTGAGAAGACTTCGCTTTGAGCCACTTCCGACATAAATAGCGGAATTGCAGCCTTGAGGGAATCCAGATTTTTAGCCTGAATGACATATTGTACAGGCATCCCTCCTCTTCTCCCTCCGAATGTCTGTTGTTGATTGACAAAACTCCTTGCCCCTGTCAGTCTTGCAACTTTTGGCGACAATTCGTCTGCTATCTCCTGTTGCGACCTCTTTCTTTTGTCCGGGCCAACCAGTGTCACTTGAAAGTTTGACCTGTTACCTCCACCCATTCCTACCATCTCAAGAACTCCTTCTTTTTCTGCTACCTCTCTATCTATTAGGTCGTACATCTCATCTGAATATTTCAACATATAGTCAAATGTTGCACCCTCTTGTGCAGTACTGGAGACAGAGAGCATAGATCTGTCCTCAAGCGGAGCCATTTCTGATGGTATTGACATCCAAAGCCATACAATTATTCCAAGTGCAACCAAAAGAAATACAGGTGCCAGCCAGCGCCTCTTCATAAAATTAGAGAGTGAACTGGAATATGCTTTATTTAGCCAGACAAAGAAGGGCTCTGTAAACCTGTAGAATTTACCATCATCTACGCCTATCTTAAGCAGCTTGCTTGAGATCATAGGTGTGAATGTCAATGCTACAAATGCAGAGATAAGAATTGCTCCTGCAATTACAATTGAGAATTCACGGAAAAGACTGCCTGTCACCCCTTTTAAGAAGACGATCGGGAAAAATACCGCTATAAGTGTTATAGTTGTAGATATAACTGCAAAGAAAATCTCTTTGGAACCCTCTATACTTGCCTGCTTAGGAGCCATTCCCTTCTCAATTTTCTGATAGATGTTCTCCATAACAACAATGGCATCATCCACCACAAGCCCGATAGCAAGCACTAGAGCAAGAAGAGTCAGAATATTAATGGAAAAACCGGCCATATACATTATGAAAAACGAGCCAATAAGAGATACCGGGATTGCGATTACAGGAATTATGGTTGTCCTCCAGTTTCTGAGGAAAATGAAGATTATCATCACTACCAGAGCAAAAGCCTGAAATATTGTAGTCTTTACCTCTGATATTGAATCCCGTATAAATGTTGTATTATCGAACCCTGAACCAACTTCAATATCTTTTGGAAGAGACCTTTTTAGTTCTTCAACAGCTTTTTTTGCATCATCTACAATGCTTATATAGTTTGCTCCGGGTTGCGGTGTAAGAGCCAGGGCCACCATGGGTACTCCGTTTCTCTTTAGTATCGACCTTGTGTTTTCTGCATCAACCTCAGCAGTACCAATGTCAGAAAATCTTACGATTCTCTCCCCGTTCCTGGAAATTATAAGATTGTTGAAATCCTCCAGAGTCCTTAGTCTGCCGAGTGTTCTTACAGTAAGCTCCATAGTGGAACCCTCTATGGTTCCAGACGGAAGCTCTACGTTTTCTCTAGTTACTGCCTGACGGACATCCAGTGGGGTTATTTTATATGCGGCCAGCAGTAGCGGGTCCATTCTCATTCTGATAGAGTACCTTTTGGAACCCCAAACACTAACACTGCTTACCCCGCTTATGGTCTGGAGCCTCTCCTTGAAATTCACCTCTGCATAGTCACTCAGGTCAATAATATTTCTGGTCTGGCTCTGAATGGTTATTGAATAAATGGGTTGTGCATCGGCATCGGATTTCTCCACTACAGGAGGATCTACATCCTGAGGGAGTCTTCTCATCGCTCCGGAAATTTTGTCCCTTACGTCATTTGCAGCTGTTTCCAGATCTACCTCAAGGTTGAACTCTATGTTCAGCGAACTGGATCCGTCCCTGCTAGAACTTGAGAGAGCCCTGATACCCGGTATGCCATTAACTGCAGCCTCAAGAGGCTCTGTTATTTGTGTTTCAATGACATCTGCATTAGCTCCCGGAAAGGAACAACGGACTGATATAACCGGATTATCTACGCTCGGATAGTCTCTGACTCCAAGTGAGGTATAACCTATGGCACCAAAGATTAATATCAACAGACTCATTACAGTCGCCAATACCGGTCTGTTAATTGTTGTTGTAGAGATACTCATGAGAAATTAAATATTTGTAGGAGTTACAGTTATGCCCTCCCGCAACTGCATAAGCCCGGTAGTGATTATTGTATCACCTTTTTCCACGCCTGAGAGAACCTCCATCATGTCGGCAGTTCTTGTTCCTGTCTGAATACTTATCATCTCTGCCTTTCCGTTTCTTACCATCCAGACCGACCGACCTTTGACATTAGGCACAACGGCCTGATTGGGTAGGAATATCTTAAGGGCTCCTCCTTTAGTATTGAGCATTACCTTTACAAACCTCCCCGGCTTTAGTAATCCGTCGGTGTTGTATACCCTGGCTCTCAGCATTACTGTTCTTGTCTTTACATCTATCTCCGGGTCAATGGCATATACAAGGGCCGAGTAGGTCTTGCTTATACCTTCAAGTGTAAAATCTGCTTTTGTGCCCACTATATTGCTAGTGATATACTTCTCAGGAATTGAAAATTCAAGGATGAGGTTTGCAGCATCTACGATTGTTGCAATTTTGGAGTTTTGCATCAGCATTGCACCAAGACTTATGCTCCTGAATCCGATAACACCATCGAAGGGTGCTGTTATCTTCATTTTTTCTATTTTGATCTTTAATTGTTCTATATCCTGCTTGAGAACATTGAACTCAGTTGATACCTGGTCATAATCCTCCCTGCTGACTGCCTCTTTGCTCAGAAGTATTTTCTGCCTCCCAAGCTTCTCTTCGAGCAGAGTATACTGATATTCTGCTCTTCTGAGCTGGGCCTGCAGTTCATCGTCGTTAAGTCTGACAAGTACATCTCCTTTTTTTACAAACTGACCATCTTTAAAGTTAATGCTCACCACTCTGCCCGATAGCTCGCTCGCCATTTCTACCCTCTCCCTGGCAACCAGGGTGCCAGTTCTCATCAATCCGTCTTCAGATTGGTAATAATCTGCTATATACACAGAAACCGGCAAAGATTTTGCTCCTCCGCCACGTTCTCTGTTATTGTCTTTTTTTGTTTTTATACCACCCTCCGGAAATGAACCATTATCCGTTTTCCTGAATAACGAATTGTATATTAAAAATGCTACAATTAAAATGAGGGGTATACTAATGTACAGGAGATACTTTTGTGCCGTTTTCATCAAAGTTCAGTTTTACTTTTCTTTGACAATAAAGGTAACAAAAAGTTTAATCTATCCTGCTTTGTGGCTGTACTATTTAGCGTGAGATCCGTCGCACCAGGGCTTATTGTTTGATTTTGTACATCTGCAGATATAGCAACTTGTCTTTTCCTCTTCCTTGCCGTCGGGATGGACGACAGTAGTGGTTCCCTCAACCTTGACGGGCCCGTTTTGGATTAATTTTAATATAACTTCTGTAGCCATAATTGTGTTAATTAAATTTTGGGTTTAATCACTATCTTTACAAATATAATAATAAAAAATGTACAGAAAACTAAAAAATTGTGAATTAAGACGTTTGACTAAAGAGGAATTCAAGCAAACAAATAAGATTTCTGTAGTTCTTGTGCTGGACAATGTGAGAAGTCAGCACAACATTGGTGCAGCATTCAGGACAGCTGACGCATTCTCTCTCGAAAGGGTTGTATTGTGTGGTATTTGCGCAACTCCTCCATCTCCTGAGATTCATAAGTCTGCACTTGGAGCAGAGGAGAGTGTCGACTGGGTATACAACGAGGATTCTCTGAGTGCTGTCAGGCAATTGAAGGAGCATGGCTATAAAATTGTATCTATCGAACAGACTGAGGATTCAACTATGCTTAATTCTGTCATTATAGAAGAGAGGGGTAAATATGCGCTGGTTTTCGGCAACGAGGTGAAAGGAGTTCAACAGGAGGTAGCCGATATAAGTGACTTGGTGGTTGAGATCCCGCAATTTGGCACAAAACACTCGCTGAACGTATCTGTCAGTATAGGTATTGTTATATGGGAATTCGTAAAAATCATAAAATCCCTTAAGTAAATGGAAGATTGTTTTGGTCGCAAAATCACATACCTTAGAATATCCATAACAGACAGATGCAATCTCAGGTGCAGATATTGTATGCCGGAAGATGGCATCAATCTGCTTGACCGCTCTATGATACTATCATACAGTGAAATTGAAGATTTTACACGTATCGCTGTTGAAATGGGTATAGAAAAAGTAAGGATAACGGGAGGAGAGCCTCTTGTCAGAAAGGGAGTTGTCACTCTTATTGAAAGCCTGTCAAATATACATGGCATCAAGGATCTCTCTATGACCACCAATGGTGTTCTATTATCTGAATATGCAGATGATCTCAAAAAAGCAGGACTAAAGAGGATAAATATCAGTCTGGACTCAGTTGATGCCGATAAATACCGGAAAATAACCCGGGGAGGAGATATTAACCGGGTACTTGAAGGGATATCTGCAGCACAAAAAGTAGGCTTTAATCCGATAAAGTTGAATTGTGTGGTTGAGAATGATAGCAACGAAGAGGGTGCCAGAGGAGTGGCTGAATATGCTCTTAGAGAGAACCTTTCGGTGAGATATATTCCTCTGATGAATCTGAAAAGCGGTACCTTTGGCCGCGTTGAGGGTGGCGATGGAGGCAACTGTTCCGAATGCAGCCGGCTAAGACTCACTGCAACAGGGATGCTCAAACCTTGTCTTTTCAACGATATTGAATTCAATATAAGGGAGCTGGGAGCAGTGAGAGCCATAGAACTTGCGTTGCAACATAAACCGCACAGCGGTGGGAACAATAGTACCGGATGTTTTTATAATATAGGAGGATAACATGGAAAGCAACAAATTGAGCCATACAAATGATGACGGCATGGTCAAAATGGTTGATGTGGGAGAAAAGGATGTTTCTATAAGGATGGCCCGTGCAAAAGGTCACATAACCCTTAGACAGGAAACAATCGATCTGATTATTGAGAATAACCTTAAGAAGGGCTCTGTACTTTCTTGTGCCCAGATTGCAGGAATTATGGCAGCCAAACGCTGCTCCGAACTCATTCCTCTGTGCCACCAGCTGATGCTTACAAAAATTGATGTGAGTCTTAATGTTGACAATACAGGTGTGTATGTAGAGAGTGTCGTCGGCTGTACGGGACAAACCGGAGCAGAGATGGAGGCACTTACTGCAGTAAGTGTTGCATTGCTTACTGTCTATGACATGTGCAAGGCAGTTGACAAGTCTATGGTCATAGATAATACTGAATTGATAGAAAAGAGAAAACAACTCCCTTGAAGTTTTTCATAAATAGCTGTCAACTACTTGTTTATAAAATTTTATCCGATAATTTTTATACAAATAATTTTTTATAACCCTATATAACTGAAACATACAAAAAACTTCAAGGAAGTTTTTTTTGCTAACCCAAATAATGTTATGAACACAGTCAAAATTATCTCTGTAAATATCTCAAAAGAAAAAGGGACACCAAAAACATCGGTTGATTCGATTGAACTCAACTATGAAGGAGTTGCCGGCGATGCTCACGCAGGAAAGTGGCACAGACAGGTAAGTCTGTTGGGAGCAGAAAGCTTTGAAGCATTTTCTGAAATTGCCGGAAAGAGCTTTAATTATGGCGAATTCGCCGAGAATATCACTACCCGGGGGCTAAAACTGAATGACACACGTCCAGGTGACAGACTGTGCAACCAAAATGTAGATCTGATGATTACACAGATCGGGAAAAAATGTCATGGTAGCGGATGTTCTATATTCAATGAGGTTGGCACTTGCATAATGCCTAAAGAGGGAATCTTTGCAAAGGTTATTAAGCCGGGATTCCTCAAAGCCGGTGACATTTTGGAATACAGACCAAAAGTATACAGAATAGGTGTTATAACCCTCAGTACAAGAGCCTCTATGGGAGTCTATCCAGATCTGAGCGGCCCTCAGATTATCTCGGACATGGAAACTTATTCTAAAACAGCAGGTTGGAACACAGATTTTGACTATCATCTTATCCCTGACGACAAGGAGATGCTAGGTACAATTTTAAAAACTATGACAGAATCCGGAACCGATATTATTTTTACAACCGGAGGAACAGGAATCGGCCCGGAGGATTTCACTCCGGAAGTCGTAAAACCCTTTTTCGACAAAGAGATTCCGGGTATAATGGAGCATGTGAGATTAAAATACGGCGCAGAAAAACCCAATGCTCTTGTAAGCAGAAGCATTGCCGGTCTTGCAAAAGAGAGCCTGATATTCACTTTGCCGGGAAGCAAAAAGGCAGTTACAGAGTATATGAGCGAGATTACCCCTCTTCTTGAACATTTGATTTTCATGAGAATGGGTATTGATAATCATTAACCTACTCTGCTACCACCTTATCGTGTCGGTTTATATTCTTGCGATACTCAGAAATATCGCGTGAACAGATACTGTAATTATTATCCATAATTTTTCTGCCTGCACCGGAGAGAGATTCAAGAATCTGTATTCAAATGCATCGTGTTTGCATGATTTGATGCAGTCTCCGCAATATGTGCAGCTCTTGTATATTTTTCCAACAGCTATTCCCTCTTTGTCCAATGCAAAATATCTGCAACTTGCTATGCAGGAGTTACATTTTGTACAATTTCCATTAATCCGGAACCTGAAGGGTGAGATATATTTGATGTTACTTACCAGTATCCCCACTGGGCAAAAGTGGGTACAATGATACATATTGCCTTTGACTCGCGATACAAGAACGATAAGGAGCACTGCAGCAACAATGAACAGAGATGCCAGTAAAATAGCCGCTTCATCCTTAGCGTTCAATATCCTTAATAGCAGGGCCACAAAAACTATCCCACCCAGCATAATAATCCTGAATCCTTTCTTCGGCTTTCCGATTATCTTTTTATTCTTGACAGCGGTTGCCTCCAAGGCACCAAAATAACACAGATGGCTGCACCAGGCAGGACCGGTCATAATCACCGTGCTTAAAAACAGAATGATCATAAACCACGAACTGAATCTGTATAAAGGGCCCGCAATGATTATTGCAGGGATTGGCAGATGGAGCTTACCTGTAAGTAGAAAAAGGGAATCAGCCGTTATTCCCAGAATCAGTTGAGAATAAAAGACAATTGAAAACAGGAGCCAGGAATAGACCCTCCAGTTACCTCTCCTGACGGCGAACTGCATGTTATATGCAAGAAGACCTGCGTACGCAGAAATAATTGTTATCTGTACCCAACCCCCATAATGGAAGAGCCGCTCTGCAAGCAGAAGCGGCTTTTCCGGAACGGTTTGCACAATTGCGAGTATTGCAGCTACCAAGGCAACCACAATCACCGGCAATGTGAGATATGGTTTACTTTTCGGCACTAAGGGTCTTCTCAATATAACGAATCAGATATGCATAGTGTGCATCGGAATTGAAATCTCCTGTCTGTATACCTTTCAGGTAATTAAGCGTCTTGTTTATCTGATAGTATGCTATTGCAGACGATTCAGTCAGATCCTTAGGATTTGACGTAGGTTCGACAGGTATACCCATTCTTCCGGTAGTACCTTCACCCGTATAGAGACCACATAACGTTGTCACATATACCTTCTGTAAAAGTCGTTCATTGGCATTTACAACTTTTTTGTCCCATACAGTGCCTTCAAGATTGTCAAACAGGTCTTTTACAGTATATGCATCTTTGCCTAGAGCATTCTCTGCACTTACAAGGTTCATCATTACCCTTTTACTAAGCAGGGAACCTATAGCGGCTGAATAAGCACGTTCAATAAAGATCTCCGGTCTGCTTACAAATTTCTTCATGTAAGAATCCGGCACCAGCCATACCGGAGCATCTTTCAGCAGGTTTCTGTTAAGGAAATCCATAGCCTCTTCCTGTCTCTTCTTTTCTACTATAGAGTATACATCTCCAGGTTCTTCAATTTTTTTAGGATTCTCGTAAACTCCGCCAACCCATTTTACAACATGACCGATATATCTGCGGAACTGATTGTTTACCTCAGCGTGCATAGTTTTCAGATTTTCGTAGTCTGTGTTTGGCTCCTTTGTCCATTCACCCAGATTTACCATTACCAGCTTAAGGTTCTTGATACCAAATTCGTTTGCCTCCATCTGGTTTTCGCCCAAATCCTCAGCCTGTAGTCTTGGATCACTTGCACTAGATTCAGTTCCGAATTTGTATCTTGAATCTTTGTTCTTTTCAATTATCCACTTGTTAAGTTTGCCTAGTTCATTAACAGGATTGTCAATTTCAGGAAATCTTCTGTAGCCCCACTCAATAGACCAGAAGTCGTAATGGCCAAGTCGTGGGAAGAGAAGTTCTCTTGGGATTCTGTCCTCTGGCTGAGCTACATAGTTAAACCTCGAATAGTCCATTATTGAGGTTGTATGGCCATTCTCTTTAAGGAATTTCTTATCCCTTAGCTGTTTGACTGTATAAAGCGAGGTTGCGCCAAAATTGTGTCTCAGACCAAGAGTGTGTCCAACTTCATGAGAAGAGACAAATCTTACAAGCTGACCCATTAGCTTAGGGTCAAATGTCATTTTTCTTGCATCAGGGTCATTTGGTGAACATTGTACAAAATACCAGTTTCTCAGCAATGACATTACATTATGGTACCAGTTAACATGGCTCTCAATAATCTCACCGGAACGAGGGTCGCTTACGTGAGGGCCGCTTGCATTGGCAACATCGGAAGGTTTGTAAACAATTGCAGAGTACCTTGCATCTTCCAGCGACCATGTAGAATCCTTATCCTTAGTAGGTGCTTCAAGTGCATAAATTGCATTTTTGAATCCCGCCTTCTCGAAAAGCGGCTGCCAATCATTTACCCCTTGAATCAGATATGGAACCCACTCTTTTGGGGTTGATGGGTCTATGTAAAAAATAATAGGTTTTGCCGGCTCTACCAGCTGTCCACGTTTGTACTTCTCCATATCCTCAGGTTTTGGCTCAAGTCTCCACCTGGTAATCATTTCGATAGCCTTAATACCTTGTGGGTTAAGATCAAAGTCGGTGTAGCTGTTGGTGAAATAACCAACCCGGTCATCGGCATACCTGGCAGTCATCGGAACCTTTGGCAATAGCACAAATGAGTTGTTGAGCTCATAAGTGGCTGTCTCTCCCCGGTCGGTCTGCATATATGTTTTTACACTCTTAACCTCTGTGTTTATAGGATATGTCCGTAAAGACGATATATATGAACTCTCTTTTTGCATACCACCCAATTTAAAGGATGTTTTACCGGATTTTCTAAAGAATAGTGATTCTGAATCAGAATTAAAAAAGTCTGTAACATCTATAATGTTGTCCTTTTTGTCTTCAGATTGGGCCTTTATGTCAAAAGATGCAACAATTGCCTGCAGATTAGAATTTTGAACAGAGGAGTACATTGCCTTTGTACTGTCTGCCGATCTATCTCTGCCTGCTATTTTTCTTAAGAAAATTTTATTGTTAGGTCCGGATTCAAATCTGAACGTGCCTGAATTTATGTCATCTCCTGCGTAGCCATCAAAAGAACTGCGTATACCCGCTGCTGCCTTTGATATTCTCGTAACCATAAGAATTTCCCTTTTAAACAAAGAGTCAGGAATATTAATAAAGAATTTTCCATCCTGTACATAAACGGTTGTAAGGCCCTTCATGATTTTGGCATCCTTTTTAATGAATTTCTCCAAAGTCTGCGGTCCTTTTTCAGGAGCTTTTTTTGTTGTATCTGCTACCGATGCCTTTGGTTCTGTTTGCTGAGTTGTTGCAACTCTCTCCCTTCTCTGAGCATTTAGCGAAGTATTGCCTGAAGCTATTATTGCTACTAGGAGGATCAATGATAGAAATTTTGAACGTAACATAGTGAATTTGTTAATAGTTATTACTTAAAACAAAGATATAAAAATTGTCTATCTTTGTTTTCATGAGATTCAACAATAGCTTCAATCTTACTTATCTGATCTTCGCCCTGCTCGGGGGTATTATCCTTATTTTCTTAATTGCCCCTTTGTTGGGTTTGTTTTTTTCACTCAAGGCACCTCAGCTTTTTTCTACAATAAATGACAGTCAGGTCAGCAATAGTATATACAGAACTCTCCTGATTTCTGCTTTTGTCACGCTAATAGCATCTCTTTTTGCACTTCCTCTTGCATACATTCTTGCAAGAAAGAGATTTCCCCTTAAGGGTTTAATAGAAGCCATCATAGATCTTCCCATAGTTATCCCTCATTCTGCAGCAGGCATAGCACTGCTTGGATTCATATCCAGAGATTCACTTGTTGGGTCCCTCGCATCTTCCGTAGGCTTGAATCTCGTAGGTTCATCTACTGCTATTGGAATGGCAATGGCATTTGTAAGTGTACCATTTCTCATAAACTCAGCCAGGGATGGTTTCGCTGCAGTTCCTGTGAGGCTGGAGCAGGTCGCTGAGACACTTGGAGCCTCCAGGTATCAGGTTTTTACTCAAATAAGCCTCCCGCTGGCAAAAAGATCAGTCATCTCAGGGTTAGTATTGATGTTTGCACGTGGCATGAGTGAATTTGGTGCAGTTGTCATTGTAGCCTACCATCCAATGACAACCCCTGTTCTAATATTCGACCGTTTCAACTCATTCGGCCTGGATTACGCAAGACCAGTAGCTGCCATATTCATAGCCGTGACCCTCCTAATTTTTATTCTCCTTAGAATTTATCAGAAAAGATGATGCTTCAAATTGAATCACTCGAATACTCCGTCGGCGAATTTAACCTCGGGCCGCTCTCTTTTGAACTTGAAAAGGGTGGCTATCTGGCAATATCCGGCCCCTCAGGTTCTGGCAAATCTCTGTTGATGGAGTTAATTGCCGGTCTGAGGAGAGCCAAAAACGGAAAAATCATAATAGATTCAGCAAATCATACATTTACACCTCCCAGAGAAAGGCCTGTTGGTCTGCTCTTTCAGGATTATGCCCTGTTCCCGCACCTCTCTGTTTATGACAATATCGCATTTCCGCTGAGAATAATGAAAAAAGAGAGTAAGGTTATTGATTCAAGAGTCAAAACTCTTGCAGATTACTTCTCTATTGAAAAACTTACTGGCAGAGATGTTGGCACTCTTTCCGGAGGAGAGAGACAACGGGTAGCTCTTGCTAGGGCAATAGCCTATGAACCAAACATATTAATTCTTGACGAACCTCTGTCTGCTTTAGATGAAGATTTACGTGAAGAGGCTAAGCAAACCCTTGCAGACCTTAAAAAAATGGGACAGACAATTATACATGTAACCCACAACCGCAATGAAATTGAGGGGCTTGCATCAAAGTCTATAGCTCTTTTTCAGGGATTCATCAAATCCGAATTCTGAAAACGGATTATCTCATATATCGACTCAATAGCGTAGGCGGCAGGACCGGAAGGATTTAGGAATTTTGCCTTGTTAAGCGCATTTATTGCCTCTCCCCAAAGCTGTTGTCTTCTGAATATCCCCCCCAGCATATACCAAGCATTGTCGTTGTCCGGCTCCTTTGCAAGAAATTCTAGTAATTCATCATGAGCCTTTTCAATATTTCCGTCACGAAGAGTTTGTTCAATCTCCAGTAGGTTTTTTCCCATTTTTCAGATATTTATACCAGACCAGCAAATCCCATAAATGAGAGAGCCAGGATTCCGGCAGTTATAAGGGCAATCGGTGTCCCCTGAAATGCCTTTGGAACGTTAGACAGCTCCTGCTGTTCCCTTATTCCGGCAAAAAGGATCATTGCAACACCAAATCCGACAGCACTGGATGTTGCATATACCACCGATTCAACCATATTTAACATATGAGGAGCTCCGCCAAAGGAGAACTCCTTTGATACTACAAGTATAGCAAGTCCGAGAACTGCGCAGTTTGTTGTAATCAGTGGTAGGAATATTCCAAGGGCCTGATAAAGAGAGGGGCTGATTTTTTTAAGTATGATCTCAACCATCTGTACCAATGCTGCTATTACCAATATGAAAGCAACCGTCTGCATAAACTCTATACCTAGTGGTACAAGTACGTAATACTGTAAAATATAAGTCGTAAGTGTTGCCAATGCAATTACAAATACAACAGCGCCCGACATACCAGCCGCCGTGCTTACTTTGTTTGACACTCCAAGAAACGGACAAACACCCAGAAATTGTGATAATAATATATTGTTGACAAATACTGCCGAAATTACAATTATAATATATTCCATAACAACCTTTTTAGGAAATTTTAGATTTTAACTTATTAAACAGTACCATAAGGTAACCCAGAACTATAAATGCTCCGGGGGCCAGGACAAATGCAAGAATGCCATCTGAATCCATAAATTTCACACCAAAGATGGAAGCACTACCCAGAATCTCCCTAACCAAACCAATAACCGTCAGAGCTAATGTAAAGCCAATTCCGCTGCCAATACCATCCATTGCTGAATCAGTAACACTATTCTTGGATGCATAGGCTTCGGCTCTTCCCAGAACAATGCAGTTTACTACAATAAGTGGAATAAAGATACCAAGTGTTGCATAGAGCCCGGGAGTGAAAGCCTGCATAAGAAGCTGCAGAATAGTCACAAATGCTGCAATGACAACTATATATACAGGAATCCTCACTTTATCAGGGACCTGTGTAGCAACAAGCGATATGACAATATTTGACATGGTAAGCACAAACAATGTTGCCACCCCCATTCCAAATCCATTAATTGCAGAAGTTGTTGTTGCAAGAGTGGGGCACATCCCCAGAACCAGAACAAACGTGGGGTTATTCTTAATTATACCACTGGTTAACAAACTTAATTTACTCATTGCCGTTCTCTTTATTTGTTTGAATTTGCACACACAATTTATAAACCTCATAAGCAGATTCCAATGCTCCGCAAAAAGCTCTGGATGTAATTGTAGAGGCAGTAATTGCGTCTACATCACCCCCATCCTTCTTTACCGACATTTTAAAGTCAGCCGGATTCTTACCCTTGAACTGAACGCTGAAGGTGCTCTTTCCCTCAACCATTTTGTCTCCAAGTCCCGGGGTTTCTGAATGTGAAAGTACCGATGTATTAAAAATAGTGCCATCCAGATTGAATCCAACCATTATCACAATTCTTCCGCCAAATCCATTAGTAGAAAAAGTCTCAACTGCATAACCAACAATCTCCCCTCCCTTCTTTGCAGGGTATATTTTATAACTATTGCCATCAAACTCCTTTGTAAATACATCCGCAGAAGGATCATTGTCAAAGGCAGGAACCACCTGCGATATAGAAGAGTTCGTTTTGGCAATTGCGGCAGCCTCAATCGGCTCCTTGGTTATAGCATAAACTCCTCCAAGAAGAGTAGAAGATACCAGACACACAATAAAAAGTGTCGATACCATGTTTTTGAGTGAAGACTCTTTAGCCATTTTTTACCTCCTTTCCAAAGCGCTTTGGCAGCATAAATTTATTAATCAGCGGAACACACGCATTCATTATGAGAATTGCGAACGATATCCCTTCCGGATATGAACCGAAATAACGGATCATTATGGTCAGAAATCCTATTCCCACCCCATACAGGATCATTCCCTGTTTACTCATTGGCGATGTAACATAATCTGTTGCCATAAATATGGAACCTATCAGTATACCTCCTGTCAGAACACTGAAAATTGGATCTGCATATTGCTGTGGGTCTACCAGCCAGAATATACCTGTAATTACAATTACTGAACCTATTATTGACAATGGGATATGCGGTTTTATGACTCTTCTTATAAGCAGATATACAAATCCGGCAATAAGAGCCAATGCCGACACCTCTCCTACTGAACCTCCAATCTTGCTAAAGAGCATCTCCATATAAGAGAAGTCGTTTGCCTGAAAAATCTGATCCATATTGAGGCCCTTGGCCAATCCCTCTTTTACAATAGAGAGAGCTGTTGCTCCTGACGATGCATCAATCCCCTCCCTGAACCAAGAAACTGGTATTGTCCAGTCCGTCATAATTACCGGAAATGAGACTAACAGAAATACGCGACCAACCAGTGCTGGGTTAAAGAGATTCTGTCCCAAACCGCCAAATGTCATTTTGGCTACTCCTATGGCTACAATTGACCCAATTAGTATCAACCACCACGGTGAATTGGGTGGAAGGTTAAGTGCTAGCAGCAATCCGGTAAGAGCTGCAGAGTAGTCATTTATTGTTTTAGTAGATTTGATTACATATCGCTGAATGACATACTCGACGACCACACAGGAGATGATTCCGACAAGAGCAAGCTTGATGGCCGAAAACCCAAAAAAGTATATTGAAACAAGAAGCGATGGCGAAAGTGCAATAATCACATCCCGCATTAACCCTCTCGTGCTCTCTTTTCCGTGCAGATGCGGAGCAGGTGAAACAAGTAATTTTTTCATATATATTCTCTTTTTTTACTTTTTAGGTCTGCTTCTGATAATCTTTATAACTTGAGCCTTTGATAGCCTTATTGTATCTAGAAGTGGAATATTTGAAGGACAAGTGTATAAACAGCAACCACACTCTATACAGTCATGGACCATATGCTCCTCAAGATCCTCAATTCTGTCTGCCCGGGATAATCTGTTTAAAAGATAAGGCTCCAGACCCATAGGACACGCATCAACACATTTTGCACAACGTATGCAATTGCTCTCAACTCCCCTTTTTGTCTCCGCTTCTGTAAGAAGCAAAAGTGCCGAAGTACTTTTTACCGATGCAGCATCCATCCTGCATACAGCTTTCCCCATCATAGGTCCACCACTTATAAGCTTGACAGCATCCTTAGGTAAGCCTCCTATTGCGTACATCATTGTATCGAATGTGGTTCCCACCCTCAATCTGAAGTTGCGCTGCTCGGTCATACAATTACCGGTGATTGTAACAATCCCGTCAAACAGAGGTTTGTTCTTCTGCACAGCCTCATAAACTGCAAGGGCAGTACCCACGTTCTGAACAACAACCCCAACATCAATAGGTAGACCCATTGAAGGAACCTGACGTCCGGTTATAGCTTCGATCATCTGTTTTTCACCACCCTGAGGATAACGCTTAGTAAGAGGGACTATTTTAATTTCCGGATAGTTCTTGCCTGCAATTTTCTTTAATAATTTAATAGCCTTTGGCTTATTATCCTCAACTCCAAAATATGCATTTTTAACATTCAGCGCCCTCATCATTATCTTTGTTCCGATAAGAATCTGCTCAGGACTTTCAACCATTATCCTGTAATCCGATGTAAGGTATGGCTCACATTCAGCTCCGTTTATTATGAGATATTCAGCCTTTTTGCCAGGGGGTGGTGAGAGTTTTATGTTGGTTGGAAAAGCTGCACCACCTAACCCTACTATACCACACTCGGCAATTTTTGCAATAATTTCAGGACCAGAAAGTTTTATTTCTCCTACAATCTCTTCGCTTCTGTCAATATTTTCCATCCATACATCACCATCTACCTTAATGACAACATGCTGCACCATAGTACCTGAGAGATCAGGAAGAAGCTCAACGGACGATACAACACCTGATACTGATGAATGGATATTAGCAGAGATGAACCCTGAGGATTTTGCAATCAGCTGACCCACTTTAACAATATCTCCTTTTGCAACCACAGGTTCAGCCGGGGCACCAAGATGTTGCGACATGGAAATGTACGCAGTATCTACTAGCGGAAAATTCTCTATACTGGCTGCAGCAGATATTTTGTTATCATGAGGGTGAATTCCTCCAAGAGAAAAAGTTTTACTCATAATTAAATATTATTTCTGATCAATAATTGGTGCCTTCTCTACTCTCGGGAGTCTAACCGGGAAGTTTACCTCCCAAATTGCCCTCGTGGGGCACTCAATTACACACTTCCGGCACAATTTGCACTTATTGTAATCTATATAAGCAAGATTATTCGACATTGTTATTGCATCATAGGGACATATCTTCTGACATTTTGTACAACCTATACATGCTACAACACAAGCTTTTTTCGCAACCCCCCCCTTATCTTTGTTTATGCACGAAACAAAAATCCGTCTGTTCTTGAGACCCTTGTTCCTTAGTTCAATTATCATCTTTGGACAAGCCTTTACGCAAGCGCCACAGGCAGTGCACTTCTCCTCATCAACCTCTGGCAGACCTGTTAGTGGGTCCATCTTTATAGCATCAAATTTGCAAGATAGTTCACAATCTCCCTGGCTAAGGCAGCCGTACCTACAGTCAGTATCCCCTGCAAAAAGGTTTGCCATAACGGCACATGATGAGTATCCGTCATAGTTGCTTGTCTTTGGCCTGTTATCGCAAGTGCCGTTACATCTTACAACTGCTATCTGAGGTGTCTTTTCTGCAACCTTAACGCCCAGATATCCGGCTACGTTTTGCATAACGCTGTTGCCGCCAACCGGACAATACATCTTATCGAGGTCTTCTGCTTTGACACAAGCCTCTGCAAAAGCCCTGCATCCTGCATATCCGCATCCTCCGCAGTTGGCAGCTGGCAGAAGCTCCTGTACACCGTCAATCCTGGGATCTTCAACCACTTTGAATTTTTGTGACACCAAATAAAGAATAAGGGACAGTACAAGCCCCAAAACGCTTAAGCTTACAATTGTAAAAATAATAGTATTCATTATTTATCTAATTTCTCAACAATAAAAATAAATTCCTTTTTAATCTTGTCTCTCAGGAGGTAAACTATAAAATAGTAAAGAGCAAGAAAGGCCAGAATGCTTAATCCTATGAGCAATTCCGTTACCCCAACTGCAGACAAAGCTAATAATAATACCAATAAAATAATTAAAGGAATCAAATAAGATATCCACAATGCCTTAAACCCGAGGCTTCTCCTCAGAAGTACATTTACCCTCTCGCCCTTTTCATAAAGAACGAACCCGCTGTTTTCCACCTGTATAACTTTGGCTTTAACTTCGCTCATCGAGCACATCTGTTTTGCATTGCATGATACACAAGCGGCTTTATTCATAATCTCTACGCTTATATAATCACTGTCGATATCCAGAATAACTCCTTCGTGTTCTATGTTGTCTGTTTTCATTATCTATTTAATTTTACTTGAAAGCGGATACTTTATGTTGGAAAAACCAGCAAGTCTTCCCATAACACGACCCACAATTATTGGCGTTTCAAACAAAAGCGGTATTTTATTTTTATCATCGCTAACCCAGAAAACCAGCTCATCTTTTCCTGAAAACACCTCACCTGCCACCAGTCTGGCTGCAAATTTAATTGTTTTATAGTGACCCAACCCCTGAATTTTTTTATTTTCCTTACCCAGATATCTGTAATACAGATCAAATATCTCCCCGTCTATGACAAATGAAACCGGCCTCTCCTGACCAACCTTGTCATTGACAAAATCGTTGTTTCTTGCAAAATAGAATAGCGAAAGCAAATCAAAAGTATATATTTTCCCATTCAGAAGAGTATCCCTCGGAGGCTCGTCCAACCTCTCTACATTGGCTCTGATCTGATAGTTGGGAAGAAAGGTCATTGTGTTTTTCATCTTGTATCTCTTCTCCCTTATATCTCTGTGGAAATAAAACGGCCTGAGATTTCTTGCTGAAAATTTTGTCTCATAAAAATCTCTCACCTTAAAGAGTACGTCATAAAATTTAAATGTACGGCCCGCTGCTCTTGCATGAAAAAAAGGTTCTTCGGTATTTTCATTATACTCAAGAGTTAGAATAGCCTCCCCAACATCGGTGTTTATTGAACCCCATTGATAATTTATAATGTATCTCAGATTCTCTCCATGGCTAAAGACAAGGTCCTCAAACTTAATGTCCCTTACCGGCAGAGGCAGGAGCTCCTGCGAGTATACGTTTGATAAAAACGCCGTAAAGATTATCAATAGTAATTTCAGCCGCATCTTAGAATTCCCGCTCAAAATCAGAATTGGAAATGAATTCTGTTTGATTCATCTTTGAAGATATTGTCTCAACCCCGTCACGTGCAAAAGGATCGAAGGATAGAGCAGAGTCTGTGACATCAACGAATTTCACCTCTGAGCTTCTGAATCGCATCTGAACATCCTTGACCTCTCCATTTCTGTGCTTTGCAATAATAATATCAGTCATACCCCTGAGTTCCGGATTCTCGTCCGTTAAACCATAGTAATCCGGCCTGTGAATAAACATTACAATATCAGCATCCTGCTCAATTGCACCGGACTCTCTCAAGTCACTCAATTGAGGTCTCTTTGCTCCTCCTCTAGTTTCAACGGCACGACTTAACTGAGATAGTGCGATAATTGGAATATTCAGCTCCTTAGCTATGGACTTTAGAGACCTGGATATTGCGGAGACCTCTTGTTCGCGCATTCCTTTCAACTCAGGAGGTCCAGTCATAAGCTGAAGGTAGTCAATGACAATCATCTTGACTCCGGCATTAGCAACTAGTCTTCTTGCTTTTGACCTGAACTCGTATATAGACAGAGATGGAGTATCGTCAATATACAGAGGAGCCTTGACAAGTTGGTTGAGTTTTGAATTAAGCTGCTCCCACTCATAATCGGCAAGCTTTTTCCCTCCCTTTATCTTGTCAGGTTCAAGCCCGGTCTCACTTATCATCAACCTCTTTGCTAGTTGTAGCGATGACATTTCCAATGAAAAGAAGGCAACAGGAACATTATGATCGACAGACATGTTTCTTGCCATGGTAAGTACAAATGCTGTCTTACCTACCGATGGTCTTGCTGCAATGATTATAAGGTCAGAAGGCTGCCACCCTAATGTAACCCTGTCTATTGAGGTATATCCCGACGGCACCCCGCTGAGTCCGTCTTCCCTCAGCTGAGTGGACTGAAGATCATCAATTGCCTGACTTATCACAAACTGAATAGCCTGTGTGTCTCGCTTCATGTTTCGGTCTGATAGCGTAAAAATCTTTTGCTGGGTTGTGTCCAGAAGATCATCTACAGATATATTGTCATCAAATGAGTCCCTTTGAACCTCGTATGAAATACCAATGAGTTCCCGCTGGATATACTTCTGTAACAGTATTTTTGCATGATAGTCTATATGAGCAGCAGCACCAATCTTCATGCTCAGCTGGCTTAGATATACAGTACCACCCACTGTTTCAAGGTCGCCAACGTTCTTTAGTTCTTCTGAAATAGTGAAGATATCAACGGGCGCATGCTTAGATGCAAGACTTGCAATGGCACTGAAGATCTTCCTGTTGCTCTCCTTGTAGAAACACTCCGGGTTTATAACATCTATGATATCAGATATGGCATTTGGTTCAAGCATGAGCGCCCCGAGAACCGCCTCTTCAATATCAATCGCCTGAGGTGGTTTCTTACCCATCTCAAGACTCAGGATATCTATGTTTTTCTCCGATTTTGCCTTTTGTCTGTTATCTGTCTTAGCCATATATCCCTACAAATTATTCAATTTATCCAAAACTTTTATTATCCTCTCTATTGCATATTCAACCTCAGCATCGCTTATACAGAGTGGTGGTGCGATTCTGAATGCAGTAGGACAGAACAGGAACCAGTCACTCAGCACCCCCTCTTCAATTAGCATTGGAAGTACTCGCCTTGCATATTCTTCGTTACCAAGATCTACCGCAATGAGTAACCCTGCTGCCCTAACCTCCTTTACCAAAGGGTGTCTGCAAATGACACTTACAATATGTTCAGCCTTTTTATCCACTTCGCCAATCCACCTCTCATTGAGTAAAATCTTTAATGAAGCTAATGCCGCTGCACATGATACCGGGTGTCCTCCAAATGTTGTAATATGACCCAACGCCGGATCTGATTGCCAGTCTCTCATTAATTCTACAGATGCAGCTAGTGCACCAAGTGGCATTCCTCCGCCTAATGCTTTTGCTAAGGTAATAATATCCGGAGAAACTCCGTACTTCTGGAATGCGAAAAGTTTTCCACAACGCCCGAACCCTGTCTGAATCTCGTCAAAAATCAACAATGTCCCTGTTTTAGTGCATCTTTTTCTGAGAGCATCCAGATAACCTTCCGTTGGAATAACAACTCCTGCCTCTGCCTGAACAGGTTCAACTATCACACAGGCAGTTTTTTCTGTTATTTTTTCAAGATCATCGGCATTATTGAACCTTATGTGACGTATCCCTGGCAAGAGAGGTCTGAACGAACTCTTGAAACTCTCATCACTCATAAGGCTCAGTGCGCCGTGACTGCTACCATGATAACTGTTCATACAGCTTACTATCTCGAACCTGCCGGTATGCCTTTTTGCAAGCTTTATTGCTGCCTCGTTTGCTTCGCTGCCAGAATTGACATAATATACAGATTGCATACTATCCGGGAGCTTAGAACACAGCAACGTTGCATGTTCCACCTGAGGGGATTGGATTATCTCTCCATATACCATCAGGTGCATATGTTTTTCTACCTGATGCTTAACTGCTTCAATCACCTTCTGGTTTCCATGACCGATATTTGACACCGATACACCGGATACAAGGTCGATGTACCTCTTGTTATCAGTTGAATATAAAAAAACCCCATCTGCCCTTTGGATTTCGATACCTAAAGGTGATGGGGAAGTTTGAGCTATGTGCCTGAAGAATAGTTCCCTTATAGTATAGGGCCTTGCCTCCATTTATTCGTTCTCAAAGTCGGCACTTACAAGAATACGACCGCAGTACTCGCAAACAATTATTTTTTTGCTGGATGCTATGTCCATCTGTCTTTGTGGTGGAATCTTGTTGAAGCAACCTGCACATGCGTCCCTTCTCACTGTAACTACTGCCAGACCATTTCTTGCATTGGTTCTTACCTTTTTATAGGCAGCCAGCATTCTTGCATCAATCTGTGCTGAGATCTCTTCCGATGATTTCTTAAGTTCATCTTCCTCTTTAGCAGTCTCTGCTACTATCGATTCCAGTTCTTTTTTCTTGTTTTCGAGATCTATCCCTCTTTCACTCAATGCCTCCAGGGCAATGGTAAGAGCAGCTTTCTTTTCTGCCTGTAAAAGAGTATTCTCTTTAATTCTCTTGTCGGCAAGCTGAACTTCAAGTCCTTGAAATTCTATCTCTTTTGACAAAGAATCAAATTCCCTGTTGTTTTTTACGTTGTTCTGCTGAGATGTGTACTTCTCAATTAATGTCTTGGAATTTTCAAGATCGATTTTCTTTTGTGCAATCAGCTTGTCAACCTCTTTCAATTCTGTTTGCAGGTTTTCTACTCTTGTCCTGAGCCCGAGAATATCATCTTCCAAATCCTGTACTTCAAGAGGAAGCTCTCCCCTTAATAGATGGATTTTATCTATTTTACTATCTGCTTGTTGAAGATTATATAATAGATGAAGTTTGGTCTCCATACTCAGATCTCCTTCGTTGGAGCTCTTTTGTAATGAGATAAATGTACCTCCGTCCAGAGGGGTTTCGATTGTGCCTTTTGATTTAGCTGTAGCCATAGTCTATATTAATAGTAGTGTATGGGATTTGTATTTTTCTCCGCAATGCGAACTGCAAATGTAGATATTTTTTTTGTAAGAACAGATTTTAATAATTCCAGTAGTCCGTATTCACTCTCGTAATGGCCTATATCCATCAACATAAAACCTTTTTCACAGAAAAAAAAGTGATATGACACATCTCCTGTTATGAATAGTTGTGCTCCTGCATCTCTTGCAAATTCCATGAGGGATGACCCACTACCACCACAAAGCGCAATTCTGGAGATCTTCTCTTCTATTGGTTTCGAGCATTTTATAACTTCCGGATTAAAATTTTCCCTTACCATTTTCAATACTTGCGAAAAATCCAAGGGCGTTTCAAGATCACCTATTACACCCATTCCGTATTCACCGCCCGGATCCCTGTCAAGAAATGCAATATTTCTAAGTCCCAGCCTTTCTGCCATTATTCCGCTAACACCCGCCATAACCTTATCTGCATTTGTATGGGCAGAGTAGATTATGAGATTATTCTTTATAATACTGGTTATCATCTCTCCTTGTAAGGTTGAGCTTGATATTTGCCTTATACCCTTGAAAATGAGTGGATGATGTGTTATTATCATCTGAGAGCCTGTAGATATTGCCTCGTCGATTATTTCCGGTGTGCAGTCAAGGGCAAGTAGTACAGATTTTATTTCGGTATCCAGGTCACCAATTGCTAATCCGGAATTGTCCCAACTCTCCTGAATGGCCTCAGGAGCAAACTCTTCTATTATCCTGACTATTTCAATAGCTTTCATTTTACAGAGAATCAGATATTTCTGTAAGTTTTTCCTTTATACTGTTAAGAGTTGTTATTACATCAACTCTCCTGTCCTCGCCCGATTTGTTGTCTTTCATTCTCTTTGCCGCCCCTTCCAGTGTCATCCCTCTCTCTTTAACAAGGTAGTATATTGTCCTGAAGTTTGTCAGGTCTTCTGCTGTAAACAGGCGGTTCCCCTTTTTGTTTCTGGCCGGCTTAATGAATCCGGGGAATTTCTGTGCCCAGAATCTGACTAAAGAGGTATTCTCATTCAGTATTTCTGCCACTTCACCTATTGTGTAGTAAAGCTTCTCTATTTTGAACTCTTTGTAAGGCATAATTCAAAAGTTTTATTGCTGTTTGTTAATCCAGGGACTGGCCACTGCTCATAGATAGAATCATCATTTCCCTGTAGGTGTTGGGAGTAAGGTCCGCAAAGAAATAGTGGACAGGGTCCATTATCTCTCCATTAAAAATTACTTCATAATGAAGGTGCGGAGCAAATGAGAGACCGCTGTTCCCTACCCGCGCGATAATATTATTCTGTTTCACAGGTTGTGATTTTCTGACGAGTATGTCTCCGAGATGAGCATATTTTGATGTGTATCCTCCTTCATGCTCAATAATCACTTCATTGCCTCTCCCTCTGTCCGATCTGATGACATCAGCAACAATACCATCGGCTGTTGCATGAACCTCTGTTCCAATAGCAGCAAGAATGTCAATTCCGGTATGCTCCGCAGTGGTCTTGTAAAATGGGTGAATTCTTTTTCCTATACTGGCTCCTGTCTGAGACACATTTATTCTTTTAAGAGGAATCAATGATGGAATGGATGTTACCGCTGAATTTTTTTCTGCTTTATCCATAATATCATCAAAAATACTATTTTCGTTGGTGA
>Ga0209417_1001444_pt1 | contig 43426 bp, 43 predicted proteins | sample RifGroF2_FD_184002 | JGI IMG/M metagenome (GOLD analysis project Ga0209417, IMG submission 184002) | Groundwater microbial communities from Rifle, Colorado, USA - Groundwater F2 (SPAdes) (version 2) | ecosystem: Environmental > Aquatic > Deep subsurface > Groundwater | place: Rifle, Colorado...
CGCGACATACGTATATATATTTAGTTGCTAAAGCTGTCCTGCCGGACAGCTTTAGCATACGGCGTCGCCTTCAAACGTACACCCCAGCTATGCTGGGGGTTTATAGGTTAATAAAAAACGTGCTTACGGCACGCTTTTTATACTTATGTTCAATATTACTTATCCCCCAAACCAAGAAGAGTATCAATACGAGGCTTATCAAAACCTACAACAAGTTCGTCTCCAATAAGTATTTGTGGTACTCCCATTTGACCACTTCTATTCATCATTTCTTGACGAGCTTCAAGATCGGTAGCCACATCATGTTCTGTAAATTCTATTTTATTTTCATTAAAATAGTCCTTTGCCATGTGGCAGAAATGACATGTAGGAGTACTGTAGATTGTTACTTGCTTTTCCATATTTTAAATTTGAATTTGTAAGTTGGTCGTTAAGTATACCACATTTTTATTTTTACACTCCACTAAAACAAGACATCAATAAAACGATGCCACACATTTGTTTTAGATTCTGGTAAAACGGGCAGAGTTTGCGTAGAAGTTTCGTCCTCAACAAGAATAATTACCTCCTCTCCTTCCCATCCTACGTCATATCTACTTCTGAGTTCAAACTCTATCCCTCTCGGATCTTCAAGATTTTCAATGTTTTTCTCAAGTTCACCTGACCTCTTTTCAAGAGCCACAAGCTCATTTGCTAACTCTTGTCGTAACATATTGGTCTCCCTCTCCCTCTCGTACGCGTTGTACGCAGCGTAGGACATGAGTCCAATGGGAATACACATAAACACCAGAAAAGCCTTTGAATACAGGAAACTTTTGAACTTTCTTTTTTCATGGAAACCAAACATACATTGCACCCACACGCCTCTATGGTACTATCTATCTTACCTTGCTTGTGGTTTTTAGGCGAATCAACCACTTGAACTTGAATTTTTCATTATTGAGTGAAATTCAAGGCGACAAGGAGTCATGCTTGTGAGCAATATTTTAGATATTGTGAACAAGTTGACGAACGCGGTCAACGAATAAGTTCGCCAATAATGGGAAATTCAATATGTTTTTGTTTAATAAAAAGACTAGAAATATAATCAAGTACATGTGGGCAGTTATGGCTGTACTTATAGTATTGAGTATGATTTTTGCATACTCTGGTTTTACAAGCCTCACACAAACTACCGCAAACCAACAGCAGATAGAAATACCTCCTGAGGTGCAGGCACAACTTGATATGCAAAAAAATGGTAGCACTACCGGTAAAGCTTCAACTCCCGAAGAGCAAGCTGTTCTCGACGCTATCAACGAGGGACGTTTGGATATGAACCCAAGCACGAGTACAGCTACCGCAACTCCACAAGCACAACAACCTGCACCGAACACTCCACCTACACAAACCTTGAAACTAGAAATATAGTTTTTAACTTGTACGTAAAAAAGGGGATGTTACCATCCCCTTTTTTAGAACTACATCAATTTCTATTCTTTTTTTTCTGACGAGCGCTTTCCATGAGTGCTTTCAGTGCAGGATCAATAGGTGGTGGTACTGGCGAGTACCGAGGTTTGAGAACATAAATACCCTGTTGTGCCAAAAAGAAACATCTTCCCAGGTTGTACAATTCTTCATTCATAATGACCCTCCTTTGATAGTTTTTTTTAAAACTTCTGAACAGAAGAATAAAGAATATTTTTTACTTTGCAAACAAAAAAGAATCTAATTTTTTCAGTTTGTTACTATTTTCCTATAATGTTCTTCGTTAGTCATACCAAACAGCTCAAGACTTTTCTCCTCACTCAAGCACTTTTGTTCATCACTCATCTCCTGCCAATTCTCCCAGATACGCAGTTGTTCTTCCCTACTTGGTTCTTTGTGTATAAGCTCGATGCCACTCTGTGCTCTCCATCGATGCACGGGGTCACTGCATAACAAATCAGCTTTGTCAGGATACTGTTTTCGAATTTCTTCAATTGTTAGTGGGGGTGTGAACATATGATCATGAAGATTGTGTTTCAAATCGCACCAACTCAACTTTTTCGTTAAGAGCAATATTTTCTTTCTTTTGAATTGTTTCAATACTTCTTTTTGGAATCCCGTATTGTAGCAAACCTCCAAGCGTAGTTTGGGTTATTTTTAAAATCTTCACACGCAGGTTCCAGTCCCTTCCTGTGTACGACTTTGCGCTATACGTTTTTCCGATAGCATACTTTCCGCGCTCATTACCAATACGAATCGTTGTGTTTTTGGCTCCGGTTACAAGCGCTTTTTTATACTGACTAGGAAAAAATATCTCGTTCATGTGTACGTAAAAAAGTTCTACATAAGGTTACATTAATCACTTTCAGTGAGCCACCCATCGAGTAAGGTTTCGATGCATTGATTCCTCCTCCACTGTTTAGACATGCATGCAAGCATCTCTTCGCAACCTGGGTATGGTCGGATTTTCTTGTTATACGAGAAAATGTTTTTATACGGACTCCAGTTTTCTATCATTGTATTGAACGTTTCTGAAACTTGCCATACGTATCTCTTATTTTTTCCTTTTAAGACATCCGATTCTTTTATCCCATACTTTTTTTGAATGTAATCAAAAAAAATGAAGTGCAACATCTCATGCGCTATGGTACTTACAGGATCAATTGGTGTTTGAGCATGTGGAAAATAAAACGTCTTCTCTTTTAAATTTCGAGGAAACATTAAATATACTGACGCATAGCCAATATACTTCCCTTTTGGCCACACATGACCCTTAAAAAGAGTATCAACAAGTTCATAGAAATTACTCTCTGTTTTTGCCCACTGCTCTTTCACCTGTTCAACACCTTTCTGTATATCCTTCTGCTTTTCTGTGTGAACATATTTTGTATATTCAGTAATAATTTTATTTTTCTCTGGAGTGGAGAATTTTTTACTTAAAATGTACTGAAAGTCTTTAGGTAAAAACCATTCGACGAACTCACCATCCTGTACAAACCATTGTGCGTTCTCAATATCCTTTTTAACATCAACGATAAGCTGTACTTTTGGATTCATAACATTTCTTGTAGTTTTTTAATAGCCTCATCCACACCCTGCAAAAAAACTAAAATATAACCTAATGAAGATCAGTCAATTTCATAATTTTATGATAACCAATGAAAAAATCTTTTTATTTTCCACCACACAATCTTTGCGGTCAAGATGGAGTAAGCTTTAATTTTTTGACCAACAGTTCTGTTGTTCGATAAAACCCACCAATCATCTACAACACCCTGGGAAAGAAGGCTCCCCTTATCATCGAAAATATTACCTCGAGAATCCTCTATTGAAATTTTAGGTGAGTTTTCATTCCAGGTAAAAACTCCTTCACCTGTTTTTTCAGCGTATACATCATTAATCTCTTGATCGCTGATATTGATATCTAAAACCCAGGCTAACTTTTTACTTTCATTTGGCTGGAAAAGCATTGGTAAGGTAGTTGTTGATCTATGATTACCATTTATTTCATAGATGGTACCAACTCCATATTCATAGTTCCATGCTCTACCCAGAAATTCATTGCGCCACATTGAGTAGTGAAATGTTTGGAGATAACGTGGTTTAGATGAAATATTTTTAACTTCTCCTTCAAATCCAGCATCGATCACAGTTGGAATGCCGAGGTTACGAGCTTTATACCCAGAACTTATAAAAGTGTATTGGAAATAGCCATTATCAGTAAAAACTAAAAGATAAGACTTACATAAAACTCCTATGACAATAATAAGAGAAAGTGTAAAAATAAGTCTAGGAAATGGAATGCGTTTTCTCTTTAGAAATAGTAGATACCTACTAAACAGCTTTAATCCCCAGATAATATGTTTAATAAATGACGGGGCCTCGTGGGAAAATAAATCATCAACCGGTGCAGATACGTTGGTTGCCTTATTAATAGACGATGTAGAAATATTTTCTCTTTTCTGTAAATTGTCTTTTGTTTTAAACTTACTAAAGTTTGCCGACTTATCTGGTTGAATTACATATTCAAAAGTGATCTCGTCATTATGGTCAGCTCTACTATCGTCTTTTACATCAATAACCTTAATCGCCACATAAAAGCCATTCTTGTTTTTAAAGATAACAATTTCACCCACATCTACTGTACGCACTCGTGAAGAGTAATCGAGGGATTTTCCTTCCTTAATGTCTTCAAACCTAGAGATATTCTTTGCCAAAGCGACACTATCAATATTCACGCAATCAGAATAGGCATGTATTGATTGATCACTTGCCTTACTCCATTTGGTCTCAAATGCCAGGTCACCGTTACCAACAACAAACAAGCCATTATTATTAGAATAATCAAATGTTATTTTTCCGGAAAGCTCTTTATGGGAATACTTATTATTTGCAACTGTAGACATAAAATTTTAAAAATCACCGGAGCGGTCTCTAAGAAGATGTGTTGGTGGTCAACCCCTACTTCTCCCCTCCCCGCATCATCTGTAGAAATACCTCGTGTGGAATGTTTACCTTTCCCCTCGACTTCATCTTCTTCTTTCCCTTCTTCTGTTTCTCAAGTAACTTCATTTTACGCGTAATATCTCCTCCGTAGAGCTTTGCGGTCACATCCTTACGAAAGGCTTGAATCGTCTTTGAAGAAATAATACGCCCCAAAGCTACACCTTGTATTTTTGACACAAACATTTGCCTCGGCATCACCTTATGCAGTTGCTCCACCATCTCCTCTGCTTCTTCCTCCACGCGACGTCGAGAAACAACGCGAGTGAAAGCAGGTACTATCTCTTCTGCCACAAGTATATCTAGCCGACACACATCTGCACTGCGCGTATCTATAAACTCATACGAAATTGAGGCATATCCTGAAGTGATACTTTTTATCTTGTCAAAGAAACCGCGCATGAGTTCCCGCAGAGGCATCTCAAGTACTAGCTTGGTCCGACCATCCCCAAAAGTTTCAGTTGCTTTACTCTCAGCCTCATGCTCGTAGAGAAGTTGCATTACACCCCCAACATACTCGTTGGGAGATATGAGCGTGACCTCAGCCCAGGGCTCCTCAACCTTTTTTATAGACCCATACTCCGGAAACTTGTGTGGTGAATACACTGTTTCTTTTGTTCCATTCGCAAGCTCGACGAAGTAGGTAATACTTGGGAGTGTTACCACAAGATCAAGATTAAACTCACGGCGTAAACGTTCTGTGATTATCTCCAGGTGAAGCATTCCCAAGAAACCACATCGAAACCCTCTGCCCAACATTCCCGAAGTCTCCTCCTCAAACGAAAGTGACGAATCAGAGAGGAGAAGCCGTAAAAGGGCTTGTTTTAAGAGTAAAAAGTCATCTTGGCTCTCAGGGTACACAGACGCCCAAACCACGGGGGAGGGCTTCCTGTAGCCCGAGAGAGGCACGCCAGTGCCCGAAGCGGGCATGACCGTATCTCCCACACCCGCAACACCAGGCTCTTTCACACCTGTGACGATGTACCCTATTTCACCTTCAGAGAGCTTGTCGGTGGGAAATTCATCTGGCATAAAAACACCGACTTCGAGTGCTTGGAACGTCTTTTTGGAAGCTCCAAATTTTAACGAATCTCCTTTTTTTATACTTCCGTTCATGACACGAACATACACAATCACCCCACGATGATTGCAGTATTGGAAGTCAAATACGAGTCCACGAAAGGTCTGCACTCCACCCTGAGCCTGAGGTGCTGGAATTTTTTTAATAATAGCCTCAAGAAGTTCGGGTACCCCTTGCCCTGTCTTGCCACTCGTTTCAAAAATATCATCGACGTCAACACCAAGCAATTCTGCAAGTTCTATCTTCACCTCATCGACTCGAGAGAGGGGTGCATCAACTTTGGAGAGCACGGGAATAATCACAAGATTCAATTCTTGTGCCATGGTGAGTGTCGTTAAGGTTTGTGCCTGTACTCCTTGTGTGGAATCAACCAGAAGTACCACACCCTCAACAGCCTTAAGTGCTCGAGACACCTCGTATGAAAAGTCTATATGCCCCGGGGTATCGATTAAATTTAAAATATACTCTTTTGCGGGTCCTGGCCCGTTAGAAGGTGCGTAGCACATTCTAACGGGCTGCATCTTTATCGTAATGCCTCGCTCTCGCTCCAAGTCCATTCTATCGAGCACTTGGTCTTTCATCTTGCGTGCCTCTATCGTGTGCGTCACCTCAAGCATGCGATCAGCCAAAGTACTCTTCCCGTGATCAATGTGTGCAATTATAGAAAAGTTGCGTATGTTTTGCATAGTAAGTAATCAATACCTTTCAAACCGCAGTGTAGCGGAGGTTTGGTATCGGTAGTGCGCAGGCATGTACGTGGCTTATAATGACCTACTTAAGCCATTTTGTCTACACTGATCAGTAACGAGTACTGGGTTGCGAGTAAACTCGTTACTCGGTAACTCGCTACTCGTTACTAATCTACACCCCTTCAATAGACCCTCGCACTTCTTCAATACGAGTCTTGGTCAGTTTTTTCTGTAGTGCAGTCCATGCAACAACAATATCTTTATTTCCCAAGCTCACGAGTACGACTGTCCAGACACAAACTCCCACGATACCTGCGAGTAACCCTTGTACCCCTATACCAAAAAGTGTATCCAACTGTACAAATTTAGTAATCAGGTTGAGCGCGAGGTACGTCGCAAAACCAGCCACAAGGGCTGAGACTATGGATTGCCAGAAGGTAGAAAAAAGTCCTCGAGAAAAAGGGGGGGATGCACGCTCAAAATGTATAAACAGTAGCGCCGCTGTCACCATCGAACCTATGGAGTATGAAATTGCAATAAGAAGTACTTCGGTACTTAAAACTCCACTCACTCGCATAATATCTGCAAGCCAAGTAAGGTCTACCATGCCACGTGAGGTAAGGTGGAGTGATACTACAGCTAACACTATGGTGAGTATGGAACTAACTGCGGTAATCATGAGAGGTATCTTCGTCTTGCCGGCTGCATAGCAAGCCCGCACCAAGAGAACAGTTACCCCTTGTGCAACAAGCGACAGTGCAAGTAGAGCAAGAATAGCTGCGGTCATCTTGGTCGCATCCCAATCAAATGCTCCACTCCCCAGGACTACACGCACTATTTGCGCACGTAGCACAACTATAAAAACAACCGCGGGTATAGCCCAGAAAAGTATCTGGCGTGTTGCAACAAGTATGAGATTTTTGTACTCCTCTGTCTCACCATTTCCAAAGAGTCGCGAAAGTTTTGGAAAAGCTGCAACCGAATAACTGACTCCAATAATAGCGAGCGGGACGGACTGCAAGTTCCATGCAAAACTAAATGCGGACACTGAACCTGCTACGTACCGAGAAGCAAGCGCAATCATGACAAGCACAACAACCTGCTGTGCGGTGAGAGTTATAGTGCGTGGGATAGAGATTCGTACCACCTCATACACCCGTCTCCAATTCGGCATGGTAAGCCGAGGAAGCATATTGTTAGTAACCATAAATGGTGTTTGTACGCCTAGATGTAATACTGCACCGAGCACTACTCCCCACGCCAAACCATTCGTACCAAAGAGGGGCTGCAAAAAAAGAATACCTATGATAATACCGATATTGTAGAGAATAGGTGCAATTGCATACAGAAGAAAACGTCCGCGAATTTGTACATACGCTGCAAAAAGATTTGATATTCCAAGCAAGAGAGGTTGCAGTAAAAGAATCCGTATCATAGGAACTAAGTCTGCTTGCATTGTCGGAGAAAAGCCACTGTAAAGCAGCTCAACTAGCTGAGGAGCGAACAACCATGCAATGCCCCCCACCCCAATCAGGGCAAACGAAAAAAAAGAAAACATATCTGACAGAAAGGCTTTTAGCGCAGGAAGGCCTTCTTTCCCAGCTGCTTCTAAAAACGGTATCAGAACAAAAAGCGAAACCATCGAAGCAAGGAAAGCGTACATCGTATCAGGTATACGAAATGCTGCATAAAAAACATCAAGGGTTTCTCCTGTGCCAAACGAATGTGCAAGCATTCTATCGCGAACAAGTGCAAACAACTGGGATCCAAAGGTAAAAAACGCCAAAAGGTACGCGGCTTCATGTAAACCGCGCACCTCTTTATGTAACAAGTCTATGACCCTACGTGGTGACATACGTCACTATTCAGAAAGTGGACCAGTTTCTTCTGTTTTCTGTACTCCATCATCAATATCCTGAATAGGTGCACCTGGAATAGTTTGTAGTTGACCGGCATTCTCAAGATTTACAAAAGGTTCTCTACCTGCCTCTAGATTTACTATGATAGCATTTACATTAGCGTTTTCAGGATTTGTCTTCTGGACCTCTTTAAACTCTGCAAGTGCACCATTCGTATTACCTAAACGCCAATACGAAAGACCGAGGAAATAATGTGCATTTGCATAGTCAGGACTAATGGAAACAGCACGTTGGAAATTTTGTGCAGCTACTGCAAAATTCTCTACCCCATAATGAAGCAATCCGAGTTGGAAAAAAGCAACGGCGTTACTCGGATTAAACAACGTAATAGCCTCAACAGAATTTATGGCATTTTCTACATCATTCTCCTCAATCTGAATTTGTGCTAGCAAGAAAATAGCGTCAGTGTACTGATTACGAAGCGTAATAGCCTTCTCAACATATTCACGAGCTTTTGCGTTGTCACCACGTGACCGTTCGAGTACTGCCTTTGCGTAGTATATTGAAGGTGAGTTAGGACGTAGTGCAAGTGCTTCATCATATGCAGATACTGCACTCTCTACTACTCCGCCCACACCTATAGGTATCACGCTTTGATAAATGCTTCCGAGGTTAACCCAGTTCTGGTAATCTTTTTCATCAAGCTTTGTAGCTTCAAGTGCATTTCCAATAGCGGTAGAAAGATATCCTTCAAACTCTGTTTTTATTTCCTCAACTGGTTTGTTTTGTGCGATAAGATTTTGAACTCGTACTGCATCAATGTTGCTTACGAGTCGATAGTATAAGTCAGTTTGATGTAGTTGCAGTGCTTTGTTTGCAATGTCATACGCTACAAGTATGTCTCCATTGGTTGAAATAACATTTGCTGACTCTTGGTATGAAGCTTCGGCAATATAGCGCACTGAAAGTCCGTAAATACCTCCTACCGAACCCAAAAGAAGCAAGGTGAGACACAAGGTAGTTACAAATCCGACACGAGGATTTTCACGAACCGCAAGTTTAAAATATGTCGCATGTGAATTTGAAACAAAGCCCAGTGAAGCTATAAACACACCCGTAAGCAGAGCTGCGTATAATACAAGAGTTGGACTTGGTACCTGAATCACCGTATTAATCCATAAATAGAGGGCGGCGACAAACGAAGTTACTCGTACATAGTTTGCAATATCATTCTTGTCCCCATCTTTCGCAAGAATAAGGTTACGAGCTCCTCGCCATATAAACACGACAAAAAAGACGAGCCATGCAATTGCTCCCAATAGACCTGTCGTTATTATCGAAGTTGGGACAAGTCCAATACCAAAGAAGAAATCAGTGAGCCAAAACGCTCCTACGTTAATACTCAATGGCATGTAGCGCGCCCACTGGTGGTAGAACGTACCTGGACCAGTACCAAAGATCAAACCACCATCCTTGAACGCTTGGCTACCTATAGAGACGGTCGTACTCCAATTAGGCCTAACATCAAATTCTCCAATATCAACCTTGTGTGCTACATATGCAGTTATGTTGCTGTTCCCAGCTTCATCAACAGCGGGCGGTACGGCTACGAATAGGAAAGCGAATAAAAGTACCACCAATGAAGCAATGGAAATGTTTTCCCATCCTTGAAGTTTTTTGGAAAAAGTTACAGACGACACGCTATACACGAGAAACGCAAGCGCAAATGCACCAATAATCCACCAGAGCACCGTGAGGTTAACCGCTGTGAGGAAAAACAGAGAGGCTATGAGCACTACCCATAGTAAGCCACGAACGATTGAGGTGACAGGGAGTAGTACCAGTGAAAGTAAAACAAATATTGTAATGAGACCGAAAAATACTCCAAGATCATTGAGAGTTCCGACGAGTGATACTGATTGTAAACCAAGACTTTCTACACTTGAAGGCACAAAAAATATGTAAAGTTCTAAGAGTGTTAGAAGTACAGCGGAGCCGAACATTGCAAGGTAAATTCCTAGAGCTTTTTTCGCTGTTGTAAGGGTAATAGCCGTAATCGTTAAAGCAAGAGCAGAAATGAGCATAAAAGAAAGACTATCCATAGTGAGACGTTCTCCAAATATTGACTGGTTACCCGAGGATGCAAAGAGTGTTGAGAGGAGGTACGCGACAGGTATAAGCCATGCCGCACCTAAGATGAAGGATTTCGGCAGTAAGATTTCCTGTGCACGAATATGAGCAATGACAAAAAATACAGCAACAACAAGGACCAATACACCACCAACAAAAATTTTAGTCATAAGTGAGGGAACCCCTGATGAAAACAGTACACACACGGGAAGTACGAACGCAAGAAGGAGAAGTGTCCAGTACTCAAAAGAGTTTATTAGTTTTGAAGCTTTTGAAACGTTGTTAGTGTTGAACATGTCCATGTATTAATAAAGTGGTTTTTCCCCACTACAGGTAATAAATCTAATTGTACACAACAGGAGAGGTGGTGCGCAAACAAGCTTATACCACTATCTTATTCAGTATCAAATACCACTGGGACAGTCTTGTTTCCCTTCTCACCCACCAGAGGAAAGCCCGTATATTCAAATACTAACACGCCACTTGTTGCTGTTTTTGCATCAAAAACGAGCGAAACCTCAAAAGGAGTATGCTCACCTGTTCCCCATGTCCCTTGTGGCACTATAGGAACTTCTGCAAGCACTTCGCCACCCATTGCTTCGAGTCGCAACGAGACATCTCCCTCAATAGAACTAGGGAGTTGACCTCGCACTGAAAAAGGACTTGATATTATTTCACCATGTTCGGGACTCAAAACGACAATTTCCTCCTCATTTGCGAATGACTCTTGTGTAGATGACGCAGATGTATCTATAAACGTAAAGCTCCTAAGTATTTCTTCCTCAATATGACGAACATTGGCATCTATAAAACCGCTTCGTAGCATCACATCTCCCGACACCTCGTCGAATTCATCTTGTGAAATCTCAACTTCTCCTCGCATAAAAAGAAACTCTTCTTCTTCCACCAAAGCCCGTGCAAACACAAAACCAGCGTCGGTCCAACTTGAAGGACTGTTATCAAAAACTGCTTTCGTCGCCCAAGGTCTACCAGTATTAAAAACGTAATCTTTTGCCGAAGCCTCAGGTATCTGAATAATCACCGTACTCGCTTGCATTTTTCCGAAAGTTTCTTCTGTTTCAGCTCCATGTGGATACACAGAAACATGAGAAGTAATCTCTTCTAGACTGACCACGTTTGACGTAGTGCTCGTTGCAACTGCTGGAAAGACACTCACCACAGGCTCACCTGTACTCAAGGTTCCGGTTGCCACCATCCAACCTGACGGATACTCAAAAGAAAATTCGTATGTGTCATTTACATAGGTTCCCCACCCTTCTCGAGAATTTTTCTCCTCTTCTTCAATCACCTCTTCATCTGCTATCTCAGGTGTATATATAGGTTGGTGAGATGATTTACCAATTACATACAGAACCGCCACTCCCGCAAGTATAGCGACTGCAAGTCCAAGTAGCGTTAAAGCTACCGCGTTCCCTGCTTCAGTATGTCGTCCTCTTGGCGTGTCTGTGTTCATTATTACTTGAGAAGTGTTGTTTTTTTCTGATTGAATACACTAAGTTTTTTACCTTGTTTGTAATCAAGATATCGATTGTACAACCATTCTGCCATAGCCCCCAGAACATAGGCAACACTAGCATTTAAGAGAATAAACAATGGGTATATTGCGGAAGGAAACGGTAGCCCCAAATCCTCAACCCAAATAAATGCCCACGGCATAACTGGTAAAATAATATACGCACCACACGTGCTACTCGTGCAGTAAAAAACAAAAACGTACACCCCAAGTGTAAAAAGAGCATACGCGATGATAAAGTATTTCCCCACCAATGATTCAAGCATGTTATTCATACCCCAAAGCTTACCTTGCCTAAAAAAACAGTCAACCCCGTTAGAGGTCGGTTTCCGTAGGGAACCTAAAGCTCTAACGGGGTCAACCCCATAGTGAAATTTCATTTGAATGGAATCGGTAATATTTAAAAAATCACTTATGCTCTATCAATATCACAACCCTCTTCACATAGACTACATATAATAGCAAAGCCAAAATGAAATTCTACTACGGGGCAACCTTTCCTCTTAACGCAAAAAGACGCTTTCCAGCGTCTTTTTTTTTGATTATTTCTTTACAATCACTTTGATTTTCTCTTTTTTCTTCCCTTCTGTTTTAGGCATAATAACCTTAAGCATACCATCTTTGTACTCAGCTTCAATTTTTTCTTCATGCACCATTTCGGGTAGTCGGAGTGTACGCTCAAAGCTTCCTCGGGTTATTTCCTTGCTATAAAACTGTTTACCTTCACCAGTGGAGGCGGGTAGTTCTTTTTCTTCTTCACGTGTTCCTGCAATGCGCAAATAGTTACCTTCAACAGTAATATCTATTTTTTCTGGATCAATACCTGAAACATTCATCTCTGCGACTACATTGTTCCCTTCTTCATACAAATCAACCGCCATGTCTCTCCCAAATTTTAAAAAGTTTTGTGTGGGAAAGTCATTAAAGAATCGGTCAATTTCACCAAACGGTTCCCATTTGATTATAGCCATAGTGCTTTAATTATTACCCTTATAATATAAAAGTATAATTATGCGGAGAAAAAAATTCAAGCATGGCATAACTAACACACCACACTCTTTTCATACGTAAAACAAAGGAGGAATAAAAGCTCTTAAGCGGATAAAGTATCAAGCTTCTTTTTTAATGCAATAATATAAAGACTTTCTGACCATCCTAGAGGATTGTTTTCGTTTGGTACATCTGTCTGACTATAGTATAGCTCGGGGAGTTTACCCTCTTTATCGCATGCATGACGAGCTTCTTCAAGCCAGTAGTCTGCTCGCTTAAAATCTCCGCGCTCTCGATAAATAATAGAAAGCCATGGAAAGCCCATGGTCCATTCAGCTTCCTCGCTGTACCCGTCATCATTAGCGTTGTAGTACCTATCGTTTCGATACCTCACCACACCCATGTCTCGTGCAAGGTGATACTCAAGGTTTGCTAAAATTTCCACTGTTTGTTCCTCACTCACCACATGATACGGGAAAATGAGAGAAAGGAGAGCCAAATCAGTAAACTTTGTAGTGGACTCTCGTGGAAGTCGTATGTTGAGTGATTCTTCTCCTTTTTGGATACAAGCATCAGGTACCTGTGCAAGTCCAGATTCTTTGATTTTTTTGAGACCAGCGACGCATGCACCAACAGATGACGAATGCACTTCCTCGTATTCCTCCCAGACACCATTATCCGCATCGTTCCAATACTCAACAGTACCTAGATAATCAACAAGACGTTGTACAATTCGCTTGTCGTCTTCTCCACGAATGACACTTGTACCGTTCAACTCATGGTTACCAATAGCAAAGAGGATGCAACCAACGGCATCATTTTGCTTGTTGCCCCACTCCTCCCAAAACTCTTCGAATGTTTCCGGGTTGTACCGAGCATGTATGTACTGGTATGAGAATTGAGGACGCTTTTCTATTGCCCAATTTATCTTGTCCTCATGCTTAAGAAATATAGTAAGAAGTGCGTGCCATGTTTTTTGACTAATCTCCCAGTCTCCTGTTTCTTCAAACGCCATCACCTCATAAAAATTGTCACGAAGCCAGCTTTTGTCATAGCCGGTCGCGACACCGACGTCGGCCGCAGCAAGAAATAAACCACTTGGCGCAATCAGTGTACGCAATATAGCAAGATGCGCGTCTATTTCGCTTTGAAGGTTCTCTTTCATTATGTAGTCAATCTTACTCTACAGACTCTGGTTGTGGCAAATGGGGGGGTTCTGATGTAGCTTTTTCCCCCTCAAGAATAACTTGCAAAAAAGGAGCGTTCTCGGCAATCGCTGCTGCAAATTCCTCACTTACTGCACGTGCGTCAAGGTAGAGCTCAACGATTGTTTTTTCAGCTTCGGTTTTTTGCACATACATACCAACCGCTTGTTCCTTATGTCTGTTTCCTTGTTGTGCAAAACTTTCTTTAAGACCCTTCAACGATTCTAAAAGAATTTCATATTTTCCAATTACTTCCTCCTCAGGAGTTTTTGCTGGCCGTTCACGAAAAAGAATTTCTTCAGCTTCAGGGATTACTTCAATAAGTTTTTTAATAGCTTCGCTCGCTTCAGCATATGACTGTTTTTTTATTTCTCTATACCCTTCCTGAGTATCGGGGGTACGTTCTGTTTTAACCCGAGTTTGTAGTTCTTCTGCCTGAGACGGCATACCTTCATTGTTCATTACCGCGACTATAGCATGTAGTTTTTTTCACGCCAGCACATTTTCCACTTACACAAATATTTTGTATAAATGCAAGCCCGCACACTTACATTTACACTGTGTTGCCTTACAACACGCACACCGCGGTGTGCGCAGTGTGAATGTTAGGTGCGGGCAAGCCCTGTTAGCCAGCTCTGAGAAATTACTTCTGAAATGTACCCTCCTCCCAAAAACGCCTTACGTGATGCCATGCAAATTTTGCTACCACAAGAACCACAACGAGTATGATACCGGCGTATATGATTAACTGCACCAGACCGAGCAAAAGCACCAATACTCCTAAAGTTAGGTCTTGTAACGTGGTGTTGAGGTTTGCAATACTCGAACGTATGTTATGTACCCAAGAATCTTTGAGTGATGCGATATCAACCATTTGGTACTTTTCCACTCGCAAAGAGAAGTACACATAATCAATCATATCTGCAAGCTCTGCACGTTGGCGGGCTATAGCATCTATCTGTTGAGAGAGATTTACTCGTTCACGAGTAAGGCGCTCAATCGTGTTAAGTTTACTATCAATAATTTTGGTCAATGATTCAACATCTTCCACTGCTGTTGCTAGTGTCCGTAAATCATCGTAAGCGGCTACGGCATCGGTAAGGGCGATTTCTAGTAGTTCTTGCTTACGAAGTAAAATATCCAATTGACCTTCATACTCCACAACCTGTTTTTTTATTGTTTCAGTTGCTGCAGAAAATTCTTCTGGATTGAGATTTTCTATCTCTGTCACCATACTCGCAACATGTGCTCGTTCGACTTTAAATTGATAATTGCAATATAAATCATTTCGTACCGCTTTTTCAAAAACCACATACGCAAGTGGTTTCCACGATTCTATAGAATCACACACCCCATCAAGATTACCTTCTTTAAAAGAACCATAGTATGAGAGTGACTCATATGACTCAGCATCCGCACCTACGGAAGGCTCCGTGGCCTGTTCCTCACTCATATCACCGTCATATGATTTGTAGCTTGGTGCACTGCTCGGTACAGGTGCATATGGTGCCATTTCAGCAATACCTGCTCCTGTATCACTAGACATGCGATACGAATCTGTGGCCACCATGTTTCCTGTATACTGCTGTGGCAGAAGTGTTTTTACAACAGAGAGAACAATCGCTACTCCTACAAGACTTACAAATCCAAGCAGAAACAATTTCCACGGAGACATCTCACGCCATGAACCGTTTGTAAAGGGATTAACCATATTTTTTTATCAGTAAATAAAAGTACCTAGGTACTGTTTTTATAGTATACCAACAAACTCAGGCAGGAGACGGTCTATACACAGGGAGATAGACTAGATCTAGAACAGCTCTGTTTTATTTACTACTACAACTTCATAACCCTCTTTAAAAACATAGTCCGGCAATGTTTGAACACGGGTCACCAAGCCAAACACTGTCCCTTGTGGAGGTTGTAAAACACCTGATGCGTTTGGAAGAACGCTCTGTTCTCCTTGGATAACGGTATAAAATTCATCAAGCCATAAAATATCAACCTCCTGATATGGGAGCCGCAGTTGTGGCGCATTTTCTTTTTGCGAAAAAATAACAAAAATTGCATCTTGTCCAAGTACTGGTGCTTGTGTATCTGGAGCAAGATTATCGAGATGTACGGTTGTTGCATACAACTCTTGCTCACCAACCCAAAGATGCAACGTTCCATCTATATTTCCATAGTTTGCAACTTCGGTCACCTGCGTTGTCCATGACCAAACAAGAAATCCCACGAGCGCAAAAAAAACTGCAAACGCAGCAAACGCCCAAGGATAATTCTTTGGTGTGAGCGATTTTTTAAGTACTAATGAGTTTGAACTTACATGGACGAACCTATTCTGAGCAGTGCCCTGCTCAAGATCGTCTGCACTCCGCATATCGTCATCGGAGGTTACCCCAAGACTTCCACTGCATGCGGCACATATCACTCTTGTTTGATCCAGACCATCATCCGAGTACGTACGAACAAAGCGAACATTGGGGTCATTTGGTGAAATGGAAAACGTCGCGTAGCCAGAGGAATCATCGACTTTCATATCAGAACTACAGAGAGGCGTATCACACCCCGCACAAAGGTATACACCACTGTAGTTGGTGTGGGCATATGCACCCGTATGGGGTGCCTCTAGTTTTCCAAGACGCAACGCCTCGTAGACAGGACGTGAAAGTTTTTTCTGCCAAAATTCTTCTGACTGTTCTTTTTCTCCCATAGGTACGTGAGTAAAGTGTACCACAAAAACGTGTTGGTGTTTTTTTAGACCTGTAGCACGTATAGAACCAAATTTTTATGATTCCATCTGGTCTGACGGAGAATTAAGAAAATGAAGCACTCTTGCCTGCCCCGTACCCATTGCGAAGCTTTGCGGTACTGGGGTGGTGCACCGTTTGTGTAATTCCTACACTATTTTACAGCACTCTTAACAGAGTATTTCCCTACGCGAGTACGCAGTATGCGCATAGCAAGTGCTGGAATCCCAATCTGTTCTCCAAGTTCATTTGCGAGCGAACGCACATAGGTTCCGCTTGAACAATGGACGTTTATGGTAGCTACATCAAACGTCATGCCGTACAAAATCCGCAAGGTGTCCCTCCATAGGTGCAGAATTCGTTCTTGGCGAAAGTCTCCCTTGACCAACTTTATTGCTTGCTCAATCTCCTCAAGTAAATCTTGATCGTTTATACGCTTCATTCCTACGAGAGAGGCTGAAAAAATTTCTATTTTGTGCTCAGGTAATTCAAACGACGCAAGATCTCCTTTCCTCGCATGTACAAACAAAGGCTTTCCTTCGAGAGGCTTGCTTGAAAACGGCGGGTACTTCTGTGCTCGTTCTCCTGACATTTGCGCGATGTACTCTATCAAGAGCGCAGATCGAACGGGTTTGTGACTTGAACGCGTTACTGCATCACTCATAACTCCAAGTATGTCGTACGTGTCGGTCGCAAAACCAAACAGTACATCGAACGTGTACTCTTTTTCCAACCCTAAGTACTCAGTGCGATTTTTGTTTGTTTCTCCTGCAAGCACAAGTAAAAGTCCTTCCGCCATAGGATCAAGCCTTCCTGCATAGGAGAGTGGGATATTTTTATACTCGGGATTGTCTTTACGGAAACGTTCGAGGCGTTGTAAAGGCGTTTCTCCACGTGCTTTGTATAGATTGAGGATATCTTTCATTTCAGGTACACTTTACCTCATCTATGACAAAAAAGAAGAGCATATTATCGACAGACCCATATAAGGGTGTCCGGGACTTTTATCCAGAAGAAATGTATATCGAGCAGTACTTATTTGATACCATGCGTGACGTGGTAGAACATTTTGGCTACGAAGAGTACAGTACCTCGCTCTTAGAGCCGACCGAACTCTATGATGCAAAAACGAGTCAAGAGATTGTAAACGAACAAACCTATACCTTTGTTGATCGTGGTCAGAGGAGGGTAACACTTCGTCCTGAAATGACTCCCTCAGTTGCAAGACTCGTAGCGGCAAAGCAACGAGAACTTTCGTTTCCACTTCGTTGGTACACTATTGCAAACGTGTTTCGTTACGAACGACCCCAAAAAGGGCGACTTCGAGAACACTGGCAATTAAATTGCGACCTATTCGGTATAGCTTCTATTGAGGCTGACGTAGAAGTTATTTTTTTGGCCTATGAACTTATGCGAGCATTCGGTGCACGCGATTCCGAGTTTGAAATCCGCATCAACCAACGTTCCGTCATACCTGAGACGCTTTCACTTCTTGCCCGTGAGCACGGACTCACTCTACCCAAGGAAAAACAAGCAGAACTTCTTCGACTAATGGATAAGCGGGACAAATTTAAGCCACGAGTGTATGCGGAAGAAATGCGCACACTCCTTGGTGAGAAACTTTCAAACGTGGTACTCACCCACTACACACCCGCAACTATTCGCAAACTCATCACAGAGACCAAGGCTGGAAACGAGCTCGTAACACTGCTTGAAATACTGGAGCGACGTGGAATAACCAATATCATACACGACCCCTATTTGGTACGCGGTTTTGACTACTACACTGGAATGATTTTTGAGGTGTTCGACACCTCAAAAGAAAACAACCGCTCCCTCTTTGGTGGAGGTCGATACGATAATCTCCTTGAGCTCTTCAACAAGGATCCCATTCCGACGGTCGGGTTCGGTATGGGCGACGTAACACTTCGTGACTTCTTGGATACCCACAATCTCCTACCAGAATACTCCTCCGCAACAGACCTCTACATAGCGGTCATGAACCCTTCCGTGTTTGACTTTTCTGCACAACTCGCACAGAGACTTCGAAGACATGATCTTACTATTGCTGTTGACTACTCGGGGAAAAAAATTGGAGATCAGGTAAAAACGGCAACAAAAAAGAATGTGCCTTTCTTGCTCGTTGTCGGAGACGATGAACAAGACACTGGCATATACAAACTGAAACACTTACCAACCAAAAAAGAGTACATCGTTCCCGAATCACAGATTGCCGAAGTGCTCTTTCAAACACTTGAATAGTATAAAAATTTAACAAACTGAAATTTCACAATGGGAAAAAAAGGTATTACGAAAGTTGTTTTTGATATAGAAACAGCAAACATCTTCGATGAGGTAAGCAGTAACGATCCCGCGAAGCTCGACATCTCAATAGTTGGCATTTACGACTCACACACCGACACATACAGCTCGTATGCAGTCTCTGAATTTGGCAAACTCTGGCCCATCATAGAACGTGCCGACATGCTCATAGGGTACAACTCTGACCACTTCGATATCCCCCTCCTCAATAAATACTACCCGGGAGACCTCACTACTATTAAAAGTCTTGACCTGCTCCTTGAGATACGTAACTCTCTGGGGAGACGCCTACGCCTAGATACCGTAGCTGAGGCAACATTGGGAATAAACAAATCTGGTCATGGACTTGAGGCGGTACAGTGGTGGAAAGAGGGTAAAGAGGACCTTGTACGCAAGTACTGTCTCGACGATGTACGTATTACCAAAGAGGTGTACGATTTTGCTCTCAAAAATAAAGAGGTGAGTTACAAAGACTTTGGGGATATTAAAAAAATTAAACTCAATACCAAAGACTGGGAAAAGATTGCTGAACCGTCATTTTTGACGCACACGTTGCCATTCTAACAACTTTCAGAAAGTAGTAACAGACGGGCGCGCAGTATCAGTATGCAGTATAATTACAGTAGATTAGATTTTTGTCATAACAAATATATTTAGGCGCTCAGATAAGCTCTGAGTATTTTTCAACTCTGTGTACGGGGGTGTTTTATGATTACGATACGTTCTGCAACACCATCTGATCTGGATGGAATCATGGCTGTCGAAGAAAAAAAGTGGGAGGAAGGCACTGCGGCAACGCGTGAAGTTATGGCGAACCGCATCACTATATGCAACAATGAAGTACCTCATCATTTTTTTGTAACCGAAGAGAACGGTGCCATTACCGGTTATTTGGTAATGCAACCTACAAACTTAACTCCAGATGCCTGCGTATCGTGGACATCTGCAACAGACAACGGGGCCATGGAGACGACGTACGAACCTGATGGTGTAAATCTGTACATTGTATCCATTGGAGCAATTTCTCCTCCCAAAGCTTCTGCAGATACTGCAGATCGCATTATCGCCCGCGTCATGAATATGTGGTGTCAACATGGTGGACTTATCATGTTCACCGCACGCATGCCTGGGTTTGCTACCGCACATGAGAAGACTGGTATCACCGTAGAAGAATACTGGCAACAAAAAAAAGCTGACGGTGGCCCATTGGATGCAGGAATACACTTCTACTGGTCACGATCTGGACATGTTTTTCCCGAGCGATTACTAAAAAATGGTTTTCCTACAGATGTCAGATCAGGTGGTCATGCTGTATTGTTCGTCTTGCGAGATATACTGCGAGGACAAGAAGGAATACAAGACCATCTCTGCCGTGCAGCTCACCATGAAGGTAAAAAAAGTGGAAGAAAAAAAACGAAAAGCACACCTCCCTGTGAACAACAGGTTGCCCTCCTTGATGGCGGAAGTCGACAATGGTGGGACATTACAAAAAATGGTTTTGTAAAAATGCATACCCTCTATATTCCACAAGGGTGCAGGGACTGGAACCATTGTACGTTTTGTCCAATCCCTCATGCAGTTGAGGAGTACGAACAGATGTTTTACGGAGGACAGCATGTTTCTGACTCGGAAATTGTGTCCTTGTTCAATAAATCTCTTACGTACGCAATAGAAGCGCATGGTGCTATACACACACTCTGTCTCTTTAATGCAGGGAGTTTTTTATCAGATGTAACTAATCCTCCCCATATACGGGAACAGATTATCGATCTGGTGTGTCAGGTACCATTGCTTTCGCGTCTTATCATAGAAACTCGCGCAAACTATGTGACGGAAAAGTGCATGCACACAATCTGTGCCAAACTTGGGAAAAGTAACATTGACTTGACTGTTCGCATAGGTGTTGAAACCCAGAACGAAGCACTTCGTCAAAAAATATTGAGGAAAGGACAATCCGACAAAATATTACGAAAAGCTGTCCACATTATCCATACATACGGCGCCCTGGTGGGTGGATACGTTCTCTTGAATCCCGCCCCGTTTAGCAAAATAAAAGCTTTACTGGATTTACCTGCTGAAACAAGTGAAGACGATATTCTCACCTGGGCTGAGGAGGAAGCTTCTCGAAGTCTTGATTTTGTTCTTGGTCACAGCATGCATGACTTGAATATGGATGAGGCATATTTCTGTAGTACCAATGTGGGGACTGGCACTGCCCTTACAAGAGCGTGGAAAAAAAATGATTTTCACCCTGCTACATTACGATCCGTTTGCAGAGTCCTCCGTTATGGAATAACCTCATACGGAGCACGTGTCCATATGTTACCTTTTACGGACGAGCGTACGTATTTGGCAGTTCCGTCAAACCACGTTCGCGAAGGCATCGCTCCAGATTTATCCAATGCTTTCGCATGCGATGAACATGTTCATGCAATACTTGATACCTACCGCGCTACTATGAATCCTCACGTTCTCGTAGAATATCCTTGTGATTGTAACAACAAGTAATACGCGAAACTTCTTCCCAGCCATGTTGCTTTATACACATGGCTGGCTTTTAAATTTAGATATTTTTCATGTACAATGCAATTATACAGACGGCGAGCTAAGAGTATTCTTTGCCGTTGTTAAAAGTTAAGTTATCTTTTTTGGTGCCCTACACAAAATGTCTCTCGTAGTATTGCTCATACAATTCGTTCCATTTTGCTAGGGCGCTTGAACTTCATCTGTTTGCATAAGTCCTATACAAAGAATGTATGATTCCACTCATTAGTACGGTTATCATTGTTTTAATTATTACTATTTTAGGAATTTTTTCATTCCTCTCCAACCCCACTGAGCGTACAAACAGATACTTCGCTGTATCGTCCGGTTTTCTTGCCTTGTGGCTGGTCGTGAACTTCCTAGAAAACGAACCATCACTAGTAGGATACGAATCATTGCCTATTTTTTTACGATTGGATTTTGCACTAGCTATTACCTACTTTTTTATCTGGTTTGCTTTTTGTTACTCGTTCACACTCAGACCTTTTCCTGCCCTGGGAAAATACAAAATATTTTCTGTACTCACACTTAGTACCCTGCTTTTGGTTGGTCTTTCACTATTTACAGACACTATTCTTACCAATATTACTTTTGATGATTCAATTCAGTTTACCAGAGGCTCATTATGGTGGCTCTACGTCTTTCAAATGACGGGGACTGCAGTGGGAAGCATCCTCCTCCTACTCCTAGGGAAACACAATGCAAAAAAAGCAAACCATAAAATTCTTATTCGTCAGATTAATCTCGTTATTCTTGGATTTAGTATTGCAGCAGGAAATGGACTGATAATTAATTTAATTCTGCAACCCTTTTTCCCAACAAGTATTGCAGTGGCTCGATATGGAATATATGGTGTTGTAGTTTTAGTAGTACTCACCAGTTACGCAGTTGCTCGCTATCAGTTCTTTGATATAAAACTGGCAATAATACGAACTTTTAGTTTTTTTACTCTCTCTCTTGCGATAATGCTCCTCTATGTCTATGCACTCATCATTGGGATGTCGTACTTATTTGATAAGGAATTTGCTCCTGATTTTATTTTTGTAAGTGTTATTTTGACAACCATCGTTGCCTTAAGCTTCCACCCACTTCAAAAAAATATCGCCAGGCTTACTAGGCATCTTTTTTACAAAAATTACTATGACCCGGAAAAACTTTTTTCCGAACTCACCCACATTATGGCGTCACACATCAATATCGATGTCATGACTACGTCACTCTTGCACACTCTGGAATCAACTCTTCACCTAACAGGAGTTGCTTTTATGGTATATAAAAAAGACGGAACCTTTGATCTTAAAATTAGTGGCACTGCCCATCATGATCATTATCTCGAAAGAACGGAAGCGGAAAAAATAGATGAACTATACAGACAACATTTCCCCTACCCTGAAGGAATGAAAATGTATAGATACCAGGACATAGTCGACGAATCTACCAAAGAGCTTTTTCGTGCTTTACACATTGAACTTATTATCCCTATTATCAAGGCTGACAAAATTACCACCTTGTTTATACTTGGTACGAAAAAATCTGGTCAAGCGTACTCACCACAAGATTTGGAATTTCTAGGTATTTTTGCGAATCAAGTTGGTATAGCAATTCAAAATGCATTGGCCTATCGAGAGATTGTTGAGTTTAACTCGGTGTTGGAAGCTCGTGTGAATGAACGTACGAAACAGCTAGAGGAAGCTCAAGCGGAAAAGTTACAAGAAGCACTTGCGGTCACGAAGCTTAAAGATGAGTTCGTGTTTATCGCTACACATGAGCTCAGAGCCCCGCTAACAGCGATACTGCTCCTTTTAGAGATGACGTCCAGAGATGAGGCACACTTGCCTCTACCACTCAGGTCAAACTTAGATTCTATACGTGAGGCGAGTAACCACCTTAACCAGCTCATTGATGACCTATTAGAAATCGCACGCTCTGAATCCTCGCCAACAATACAACCCACACAGACAGTAGACCTGGTTACCTTGGTGCAACAAGCAGAGCAAGTAATCCATCCTCTTGCTGACGCACGAGGCATATCCATTTCCTATGTACATGCTAATACACCACATGCTGTATTAGCACACAAAGAAAAGCTTAAAGAGGTTGTAACAAACCTCATAAGTAATGCAATCAAGTACAATAAACCAAACGGCAGAATTACGATTACCTTTACAGAAAACAAGGATTCGATTACCACAGAAATTTCTGATACTGGCTACGGCATACCAGAGCAATACCACAACAAAATTTTTGAAAAGTTCTTTCGAGCTACGAGTAAAGAGGTGGAGGAAATAACGGGAACAGGTTTGGGACTTTTTATTTCAAAAATGTTACTGGAAAAAATGGGAGGATCTATCACCTTCTCTTCAATAGAACACGAAGGTAGCACCTTTTCTTTTACCCTTAGAAAAAGCAGCAATGAACTCAAAGATACAGGAAACTCTGCATAAGTCATAAGTATGGTATTCTAGTAAGGACCATGATGAAAAGTAAGAAACGATATGTATAAAAAAAAGATACTTCTTGCGGAAGACAATCAATTCATCCTTAGAAGTTTTAAACATTTACTCAGTGAGCAAGGTTACGAAGTTGACACAGTATGTGATGGAGCCTTGGTTGTGTCTATCGTAAAAGAATTTCAACCTGATGTCCTTGTACTGGATTTGATACTTCCCAACATAAATGGTTTTGATATTCTCAAAGAACTTCGTTCATCCAAAGAATTTGATACACTTCCAATTATTGTTGCCACCAGTCTCGGTCAAAACGAAGACAAAGAAATCGTTATGAATTTGGGTGCAACTGACTACATAATCAAGTCCCAGATTACCGGTAAGGATCTGGTGGACAAAATTACCAAGGTTCTTGAGTAGCAAGAGAAAAAGAAGGTCGGTCCCTTCTTATTTCATTTGCTTGGGACCTCGTTATCATAAGAGACCCAGCACCAGAACAGAATTCGATGCTGGGCTTCCTCACTGTTATAGATAGAAACGAGAGTGCCATGAGTGAGTTTACTCACTCATGGCACTCGAGTGCTCTATCAATCTGCTTTGCATATAGACGGCAGCGAGAGGTGTTGCGAAAAAGTGTTCTTCTTGGTCTCACAGTTCTAACGCAACAATGATTGTACTGCTTCGTAAGGTGTTTTCCAATCAAGTACTTTCCTTGGTCTTGTGTTGAGTAGAAACTCTGCACGTTTAATGCGATGGTAAGGTACTTTTGTGAAGTCCGTGCCTTTGGGAAAGAATTGGCGAATGAGACCGTTGGTATTCTCATTTGTTCCTCGTTCCCACGGACTTTTAGGGTGAGCGAAGTATACCTGCATATCTGTATCAAACGTAAACTGTTTATGTTCCGCCATCTCCCAACCACGATCATAGGTGAGTGATTTCTTCATATGTGTAGGAAGTGTTCGTATTGCTCGAGCAAATGCCTTTCGTACTGAAGGTGCTTTCTTGTTTTTGAGACGTACAAGAAGTACTGTGCGTGTTGTACGCTCTACCAGTGTACCAAGCGCAGAACTACGTCCTTTTCCAAGAATGATGTCTCCTTCCCAGTGCCCCGGTACTGACCGGTCGGCAACTTCGAGAGGACGTTCTTCAATACTTACCATGTCAGGAATACGTCCTTGGTGACCACGAGGTTTTCCTTGTACCTGTTTGTGACGATACGAGTGATGTTGTCGTAAATATGCAATAAGTTCACGTTTGAGTTCACCTCGAGGAAGTACGTACAAATATTGATATATGGTCTCGTGTGACACATGCATAGATATATCTGTTGGGTAGATACGCTTGAGCATACTCGCAATTTGTTCTGGTGACCAGAATTGTGCGAGGTACTTTTCGACAAGTTTTGTAAGTCCCGGATTCTTGAGAAGTTTTCTATGTCCCGTATGACGCGCACTACTACATTTGAGTGCTTGTTGGTGTGCAACATACGCTCGATATGTTTTACGTCCTAAACAATCTCGCTTTACCTCTCGAGAAATGGTACTTGTACTGCGACCAAAAGTCTTTGCAATTGCCCTAAAACTTTGCCCCGTTGCTAGAGCGCGACTAATTTCTTCTCGGTCTTCAAAAGTTAGCCTATGTTACATAATTCATATACAACACATTACTTGATAAGTGTTGCGTTAGAAAACTGAGAGGAAGTTCTTATATTTTGCGTGCGTACCCTGCGGGGCATGCTACGGCTTGCGCTACTAAAATACCCACAACAACGTTGTGGGTATTTTAGTAGAAGCCTGTGCGCGTGCCAGGACTCGAACCTGGGACCTCACGATTATCAGTCGAGCGCTCTAACCAGCTGAGCTACACGCGCATGGATTATTTCTTGAGCAGTTCTAAAAAAGCTTTCGTCGCCATAGCTACTGCTCGGCGACGTTCTGTCCCGAAAACGTACACACTACAGGTGCCATGCCCATGACTTGATGAATAGGTAAAACTATGCGGTTGTAGCTTACGAACGGAACTCTTATAGAACTGTTCTTTCTTTAACCTCAACGTATCTTGCCAGACTTTCTGCTCTTTATCAAGGTTCATAGACTCATATAAATGTAGTTGAATTCGAACCTCAGATCGTGGAATCTGAAAACATTTTTCAATCCACAAAAGAAATAGCTCAATAACTTCAGGGTCAGTATTTGCTAAAGTTAACTGAGAATCTTTTTTCTTTCCTCCTTCTCCAACATACAGCATGAGACCTGCAATCATTAAGTCTTTTTTTGACGTTTTTTTAAAATATTTCAACCAGTGTTTATATTCTTCCTCATCTTTTACCTCTTTTTTCTTACGCATTGTATTCCTGTACCGCTCTCGCGATGCTTCCCCTTTCGACCACCCTTTCCTTCGCAATTCAAGAATACGTTCCTCAGAAAGTGGGTACTCTCGTAGCCAATAACTCAGTGTACTTTTGGGAACATCTAATGCTTTGCTAATAGCTGAATAACTCAAGTGTTCTGTAACTCGCATTTTAATAGCTTTTGTTCGCAGCTCCTTCTGCATTGTATGCAAGTATACCACATGTTGATGTTACATACATAAGTACAATTCCATAGTTACTTAAGTTGCGATTACGATAAACCCTCAACCATTTTAAAAACTGGTTGAGGGTTTTATCGGCTAGATCTGGCCGATGATGCAGAAGTTGATGGGACCACCTTTTTCTGCACCTGGCGGTCTGGCTGCTTCAAGCTCACGAGCTTCCATCTGGCTCGATACTTCGTCCAATCGAGTAGCTGTTTCGAAGTCTGGCATTAAACCCATCCAAACCAAGAACTTTTGAAACGGTGTATACCCAGTACATCGTTGTTCAATATCCTGACCAAAAATACTTCGAGTAGCCTTCATGGTATCCTCCCTATATTTTTGTGACTACAGAAAAGCAAAAAGTAATCAATCCAATGCCACCGACAATTACCCCTATGAAAATAATTGTACGTTTAAGCGGATAAAATACTTCCACTACTGGTCGCTGCCCTGGAACATGTTTTACGCGTATCCTCCCGAACTGATTTAATTCAAACCTCTTTGCGCAACGCAGAACATAATTTTTCCAATAGAATCTGGGAATAGCACTTATCTTCCTTTCCAGTTCTTCTACTGAACTCGCTATTACTATTTTTTGCTTTTCCATCATTGCCTCCTAGGCATATTTATCACAAGCAAGTGGACATTGTTTTCCCTATTTGTAATAGTACAACAAACAACACACTTTTGTCAAGTATGTTGTTCTTACACGTAAAACCTAATAGATATACTCTCTTTTGTTCCGCCTGCTCTACTTCACCAGAAAGTGAAATAGGCGCTCATTCCTACTTAGTCTTTCCCAATGTCATCTAGTCTTTCCTAGTTGTCATCATAGATTTAAGGCTCGTATGCACACCTTCTTGTCCTCGATCGAGGGACAAGAATCGACTGTAAGTGAGTCACTGTCGTGACCACACGTTCCATTTGGAATTAATCCACGAGCAGCTTCCGCTACCCGTGCCTTGTTACGACTTACACCCTGTTACTGAACTTACCGTAGGCAGTGTTAAACACTGACATCGGGTACTCCCAGCTCCCTTGTGTTGACGGGCGGTGAGTACAAGACTCGAGAACGTATTCACCGCAGTATAGCTGACCTGCGATTACTAGCGATTCCAACTTCATGTGGGCGAGTTGCAGCCCACAATCCGAACTGAGGATGCTTTTATTAGGATTTGCTCAGGATTACTCCGTCGCGACCCGTTGTAGCACCCATTGTAGCGCGCGTGCCGCCCAAGGCATCAGAGGGAAATACGGACCTGGCGTCATCCCCACCTTCCTCCCAAAAAAGGGCAGTCTTGCCTGACACTTGTAACAGACAATAGGGGTTGCGTTCGTTACCCGACTTAACGGTACAATTCAAACCACGAACTGACGACGGCCATGCATCACCTGCCTACGAGCCCGAAGGCCACTAACGTTTCTGCTAGTGTTCCCGTAGGTTTCAAGCCTTGGTAAGGTTCTTCGCTTATCGACGAATTAAGCCGCACGCTCCACCGCTTGTGCGAGTCCCCGTCTATTCCTTTGAGTTTTAAGCTTGCGCTCGTACTACCCAGGCGCCTAACTTAACGCGTTAGCTTCGCCTCGGAGAGGGTCGATACTCCCCAAAGCTAGTTAGGATCGTTTAGGGCGTGGACTACTGGGGTATCTAATCCCATTCGCTACCCACGCTTTCGTGTCTCAGTGTCAGAAATGAGCCAGTGAACTGCCTTCGCCTTTGGTGTTCCCCATGATATCAACGGATTTCACTCCTACACCATGAGTTCCGTTCACCTCTCTCACTCTCTAGTTTTGCCGTTTCCTCCGCACTCCTGAGGTTGGGCCCCAGTCTTTAACAGAAGACTAACAAAACCACCTACACACCCTTTACGCCCAGTGATTCCGGGTAACGCTTGAGGCTTCCGTATGACCGCTCCTGCTGGCACGGAATTAGGAGCCCCTTATTCATGAGGTAACGTCAAAAATTTCCTCCCTCATAAAAGAAGTTTACGACCCAAAGGCCTTCATCCTTCACGCGGCGTCGCTCCGTCAGGCTTTCGCCCATTGCGGAATATTCTCGGCTGCAGCCTCCCGTAGGAGTATGGACCGTGTCGCAGTTCCATCGGTGGGGGTCAGGCTCTCACCTCCCCTAAGCGTCATAGCCTTGGTAAGCCATTACCTTACCAACAAGCTGATACTACGCAGGCCGCTCCCAAAGCGATAAATCTTTACCCTTGCGGGACTATCAGGAATTATCCAATCTTTCGACTGGTTATGCCTGACTTTGGGGTACGTACCTACGTGTTACTACCTCGTCTGCCATGCAACTAAATGCATTCGACTTGCATGCCTTATCCACGCCGCCAGCGTTCACCCTGAGCTAGGATCAAACTCTAACAATAGATAGGAATCTTGTGCTAAATACTGCATGAGTATTTAGACTTTTGAGCTGATGAGTGTCTGCATTACCTCCATCCGAAGACGGGTAAAAATCAAACACTCAAAGACGGAACAAAAGAGAATATGTCTCAATTTGTCCCTATATTTGTATATTTATCATGTACCACGTCGGGTACACGATATTAGGTTCTCGTCTTTATTCGGTTGTAAAAGGTCTTAAAACCACCTCATTAGGCAGTGGAAACAAGTATACTTACAGCACACAGGAAGTCAACCCCGTACCAGTGCAAGCTCGGTACAAGGCAAGCCCCGTTGTGAATTAGCGAGATTTGAACAGTAAAGTTCATCCGCACGAAGTGTATCGCTAATTTCTACTACGGGGTCAAGTTTCTGACCACTAAAAATACATGGTTTACATAACAAAATAACCCCTCCAAACAATGTCCTAAAACAGCGTTTGGAGGGTTAAAAAAGAGAACTAATATCGTACAGGGACTTCATGTATGAGGTCGATTATCTTTCTACCATCAAGATGCGTCATGCCTGACTGATTCAGAATAACGAAGATATTTTTAAATACTTCAGCACCTTTTCCTTCGATGAGAGCTATGACCTTCCTCATACGTTCTTTATTGAAGACCATGTCAACAACCAGAACTTTTTGCCCCATTTCTATTCCATGCCGAAGTACCATTTTCTGATCAACAGTACTTGTAACACCTTGGAATTTGGCACGTAGGAATTGGAAGAGGGTTTTTGCGACAAACGGGACCGTAAGTGTCTCTGGGGTCATTTCAGTAAAGCCAGTTCTAGCACCGAGTCTCCTTGCAATCTCATGCGACATCACGATTGATGTATGTGACCCGATTACCCAATCGAAACCATCACTAGGAAAACTTTGCCCAAAAAGCACATCTTTACAAGCGTCCTCAATGAGAAGGGGTTGTTGTCGTATCACACTACCATCAAAAAAAGCATCGGTTTTTTGCCCGCTTGTTACCAAACGATGTACTCGTATCGGATCGGCATCTTTTTCCCAACAGACTCCAGCTTTCCTTCCAAGTTCTTCCCATAAATAACGTACATTTTCCATCACACAACCTCCTCGGTAGTTAGGTAGTTACGTCTTGCAAACTAGTCTCAGTTCACTATACACAGGTACCCGAATATCACAACAGTGGTATAGTAGTCAGCAATGCAAAATAATGAAACAATCGTTATCTCTGTTGGTGGCTCACTTATAGCTCCCGACCAGATAAACGTACCTTTTCTTAAAAATCTTAAAAAATTTATTACAAAAGAAGTAGGGCTTGGAAAAAAGTTTATTATCATTGCAGGAGGTGGTAAAACTTGTCGTCGCTACCAAGATGCAGCAAAGCAGATAGGTAGTCTCGTGCATGAAGACCTCGACTGGCTCGGTATACACGCCACACGGTTAAACGGTCACCTACTCCGCACTGTCTTCTATGACATAGCCTTCCCTGCACTTATCAAAAGCCCCCACAAGAAGGTTAAAACAGACAAGCCTGTCATTATTGCTGCAGGATGGAAACCTGGCTGGAGCACCGACTACGTCGCGGTACGTATTGCCAAAAACATGGGAGCAAAACGACTCGTCAACCTATCAAATATCGACTACGCGTACGACAAAGATCCAAACAAATTTAAAGATGCTGTAAAGATTAAAGAGGTAAACTGGAAAACATTCCGCGCTCTCCTACCCACCGAATGGACCCCGGGGCTCTCAGCACCCTTTGACCCTATCGCTGCTGCTGAAGCAGAGAAGAGTAGTATCGAAGTCGCTATTATCAATGGATCACGACTTACACAAGTAGAGAACTATCTCGAAGGCAAGACATTTACAGGTACCAAAATATCGTAGGATTATAGAAACATATACGAAGTTTCTCTTATACGAGATTTCGTTTCGCGAGTTCTTTTTCCAATGTTCGTTCTAATTCCTCAATGGTTCCGTTGTTCATAAGATGTAAATCGGCCTTTTGCATGACAGCAAAAAGACTCTGTTTGTTTGGGTCATCTGATATGCTCTCACGTTTTTCTTGGGCCACAAACTCCTCAAAGCTCACGCGATCTGTCTCACTCTTGCGGGCAGAAACACGCGCATACCGAAGTGTGACGTCGGCATCGACGTCGATAAGCACTCCTCCTTTTTCGTGCAATGCATCAACTTCACCAAGCACGCGAAGTGATTCTATAACGGCATTTCCTCCTTGTTCTTCTGCTTGAGCCAGAAGTTGCTCAAGAATGTATCCAGACGAGTGTGTTTTTCGCAAGTCATTTGCGACATCTATCATCGTGTTTCTATTTACAGAGAGACCTCTCCTTTCTATCTCCTCGACAATAAACGCACGTGCTGAGTAGTGAACAAAACCTTTCTTTACAAGATATGCCACGACTGTACCTTTTCCAGCCCCCGATGTCCCTGTGATACCAATAATCACCATTTTATTTTTTAGCCTTGAGGGCAGTTTCTTCTTGAGCAAGTTTATGTGCTTGCATTTTTTCGAAAGCAACCAGAAGTGGTGCTGCTAAGAACAGTGACGAGTACGTACCTGCAATCACCCCTGCAGTGAGAGCTAGTGCGAAGTACTGGGTGGCGCTTCCACCAAAGAGAAGTATTGCAACAACCACAATAAGCACGGTGACTGACGTGTTAAACGAACGTACGAAGGTTTGTTCAAGTGAGGTGCCGACCACTTCGTCAAAAGGCTCTTCTATTTCATCTTCTTGGTTATGCTTTAGGTTTTCTCGAACACGATCAAAGATGACAATGGTGTCATTAACACTGTATCCCAAAATGGTAAGTAGAGCGGTCACAAAAAGTACATCGATTTCTGCTGTGCCATAAAAGTGTCCAATAATAGCAAAGACGCCTATAGGAATAGTAACGTCATGGATAAGTGTCAGAATCGCAATAAACCCGTACTTCCACGAAGACACTGGTTCGCTCACGTGACGAAACGCGAATGCTACATATACAATCGTGAGAGCAAGCACCACAAGAAGTGCCATTACAGCTTTACTTTGGAGTTCCGCCCCTATCGTAGGTCCTACGGTGTTTTGCCGGTGAAGTTCTGGCGTAGTCACTCCCCCCACAGCAAACGCATCTAAAATTGCAGAGAGCTCATTCTGCTCTATTTCACGTACCCGCAATAGATACGCCTTTTCTCCAAATGGTCTGAGTGAGTAAGCGCCAAGCTCTAGAGTATTTAATTTTTCTTCAACAAGATTCTTGTCTGCACGAGCATCACTATACCCTATTTCAAGCAATGTTCCCCCTGTAAACTCAATACTTGGGCGTAGTCCATATACGATACTGGCAATCAAAGAACCACCGACCAGTAGCATTGCGATTGTAAAAAAGATATTTCTATGTTTAATAATCCACATACTATTTTTTATCTACACCACTGAGGAACAGCACTCTCAATATTTTATTTTCGGAGATACCCGCGACCGCGAGCAAGAACGTGCGAGTTACGACTATTGCGGTAAACATCGAAAGGAGAATACCAATAATAAGCGTAAGTGCGAAACCTTGTACACTCGCAGTCCCAAACCAGAACAATACAACAGCGGAGAGAACACTGGTTAGGTTACCGTCACGTATAGGCAACCATGCCCGAGCAACACCCTCCATAACCGCATCACGAACACTCTTTCCTCGACGAAGTTCGTCTTTCATGCGTTCAAATATAAGTATATTTGCATCAACTGCCATACCACTTGAGAGCACGAGTCCCGCAAGTCCAGCTGCGGTAATCGTCACAGGAATAAAGAGGTATACCGCAAGATTTAAAATAAGGTAGAGTACAAGCGCCACAGAGGCAATAAGCCCAGGAAGTCGGTACCAAAGGGTAAGAAACAGCATTACAATACTAATACCATACAGTCCTGCGACCGTACCCTTATCAAGTGTTTCCATGCCTAGTGAAGCACCTACTGACTCCGTAGAAGCAAGCTCTATGGGTACGGGAAGTGCGCCAAGGTTTAGATTGCGTACGAGCTCACGCGCCTTTTCTGCGGTAAATCCACCACTGATGACCGCTGTTCCCCCTCGTATTTCTTCATTTATAACTGGCTCACTGATGAGTCGATCGTCGAGAAAAATCGCAAGCTGTTTTCCAATATTATCACCGGTAATGTTTGCAAAAAGCTCCTTACCTTCAGCATCAAAATCAACCATAACAAGGGGTTCGTTGGCATACCCACCGCTTTGGGTTCCCGAAAACTGAAGATTGGCACGGGTGAGGTATTTCCCTGTGAGACCTGTTTCAATATACGTTCTTTCTGTTGACGTGCCTACAGGATCTCCTACGAGTTTAAATTCTAACGAAGGTGTTGCTCCAATCATTGCGATTGCTTTTTCTAGATCAGTTACTCCTGGGAGTTCAACGATAAGCCTTTCTGTCTTATCACTCTCTGAAAGAACACTAGCCTTCTCAACCTGTACAAGTGGTTCTGAAACTCCAAAGACATTAACCCGTTGCTCAATCACATCTCGAAGAGCGCTCATTGCTTCGTTCACGTTAGCAGAATCTACTTCAGAAGTGTCAGCCTCATATACCAAATGACTTCCCCCTACCAAATCAAGACCGTACGAAAAATGACGACCTGTATCAGAGTGGGTCGTCGAAAACATGTAGTACCCAATTCCAGCACCTGAAATAAAAAGTATGAGCGCCCAAGCGCGTACAACCGTAAGATTCATCCCGTTAGAGACAGGTCACCCCGTCTGTTAAACTGATAATTTTTAAATTCTGAATATTTTTCATACAACACAAATACGACGCGTTAAGACAGGATTTTACGTATGTGAAGAAGTATAGCCTTTTTATACAACTCTGCAATTATAGCGTACGTGGGTGCGTGATTTCACGAAGTGCTACAATATTTTCAAAAAGCTTGGCAACGGTCACGGGCCCGACTCCCCCAGGGGTAGGTGTAAATAGTGCAGATTTCTCCGCACAAGCTTGATCAGCATCACCCTGCACCACCCCAGCTACCTCACCACTCCCCGCGTCTAAAATGATAACACCTTCTTGAATCATGTCTGGTTTCAAAAGCCCAGGACTCCCTGCGCCTAGCATAATCACCTCTGCTTGTTGTGTAAGGGTCTCAAGGTTGACTGTTTCTTTGTTTGCTACAGTAACGATTGCACCGAGACGTCTTGCCCATACAGCTGAAGGACCACCTACCAACCTTCCCTCTCCAATCACAAGTACTTTCTTTCCTACAAGTTTTATTTTGCTCCTACTGAGAATCTCTGCAAAAGCACCAACCACAGGGGGTAGGAACGGGAGATTACCTTCCTTGAATTGTTGGTAAGCGGTATTCCCCAATACATCCACATCATGGGTTAACGGAAAAATACTAAGAATGTTGTCCAACATGAAAGTTGGAGCAATAGGTAGCTGCAACACAATACCATCAAACTTTCGTGTTGAGTGCATGATGAGTTGCAACAGGTGTTCGTTTTTTTGCTCGAAAGGACCCAGTTTAAGGATTTCCGTAACAACACCAATACTCTTCCCAAAACTTTGCTTGAGTGCAGCGAATTGTCGTATCGCTGGAGTTTCGTGTGTCACCACGATACCAAGAGAAAGATGTGGGTCCTGCTCGGATGTTATATCTTTAAGCCTTGTTTTAATATCATGGGCAATGAGTTTTCCATCTATAATCATTCAGACCAGTGTACCAGATAGCTTGAGCAATTGCATTATTTACGAGACACACACTGTTAATTTAATACTGTACAGACGCGTTGACTTTATTAGATTTTCAATGTATTATTTTTTTTGGGAACGTGAAGCAACTAACCTTTATACTAGAGGACAGAAACCATGAAGAAGGTCAAGTCGAACTCAGGGAGGTACGGAGAATACATACGTGCCATGCAACAAACTTTGTATGAAAGCCACCAAATCATGGTGGAACGTGGAAAAATGACAGACGGGCTAGAACAAGCATATCTAGAATTCTGTCAGGCAATTTCAGTTGTATTCGAAGAGAAAAGAGAGCAGTTTCGTATGGATGATGTGATGGTAAAAATCCCTTTGAACCAGTGGGCACAAGTTTACTTTTCACACATTGAAGAGTTTTACACAAAACGTTCTGCACATTGAGCTCTATACAAAATTTTTAAGACCCAAGGATGCTGTTGTATTCCTTGGGTCTTAACTTATACTATAAGTATATACATAATTATAAATCACCATGAACGAGGGATTTGAAGATTTTCAAAAGTATTCAACACAACCAACTGTTGAAAGTTTTATTGAAGAAGCAGGTTTGTCTGCAGAAGACACAGAAAAGCTTCAAGAATATTTTGACCAAGACCCAACTACTTCTGAAGAGAAGATACAGAAGGCAAAGTGGATTGTCCAAAATCTTACTGGCGATAGAACAATCGAAGAATTGGAAGAAGAGTTCCAAGCGAAACGAGCAGAGATATTATCTGAAAGCGGTTTTGAAGACCATGATTATACGGTCACTACTGGTAATCAAGAGGGAGCAGGTGCCGTAAATTTGGGACTTAAACGACCTGAAGAAGGACTGTAAACAGTTTAATTTATACTGAAATTTTTGACACAATAAGACACAAGCCCCATTGTGTCTTATACAAGCGGTGTGTCGTTCTAACTTCCTTACTTCCCCACTGCAGAAAGGAGTGTCTTAATGGTTTTCAACCCAGTCTCAAAATCAAGCCAGAACGAACGGTTTTTGAGGTAATACAAATCGTACGAAAGCTTATTTCTCGTTTGTTCTATATCTACCCCATGATGAGGATGCTCGTGATGGTTGAGCTGAGCCCAGCCTGAGAGCCCAGGGGTAACAAGATGACGTGCATTGTAATACGGTATTTCATTTGCATACTTGTGCACAGCTTCAGAAAATTCCGGACGTGGACCAATAAGTGAGTATCCCCCTTGAAGAACATTCCACAGCTGAGGTAACTCATCAATCCGTGTTGTACGTAAGATAGCCCCGACTCTGGTGACTGTGTTTGACCCCTTCGCCCAATCCCCTTTATCGTTGGCAATCGTCATTGTTCTGAATTTTACAAGGTCCAAAGGCTGATTGTCCTTACCAACCCGTCGCTGGAAAGAAAAAATCGGCCCGCCATCATCAAGTTTTATAGCAAGTGCAACAAACGGAAGAAGTACGAGAGTAAACATACCAAGAAACAATGACACGACTATATCAAAAGTTCGATGATAGAGGTTGTAGACAAAGAGAGGTTGCCGAGTCACATGTGCAATGAACCATGTCTCCTCAAGCATGGAAATAGGAATACGTCTAAAAATATCCTCATAGAGTTGTGAGGCATCAAGGATGGTAAGTTTCTGACTTAAGAATAAGAGATTGTAGAGAATTGGAGTGATGCTCACTATATGCGGATCGCGAGTGTCAACAATAATAACCGTAATCTTTTCTTGCGTAATAAAGTTGAGTATCTGCTCCTGAAATTTTTCTGATACATCAACATTATGTGGTGCAAACTGATGTCGCACGTCCAAACCGTACCTTTCATTTATCCGCAATTCCTGAGTGAGTTGCTCTATTTCTTTTCCTTCCCCTAAAACAAGGGCACCTGTCTGGTGGCGTACACCGACATAACGGGTGAGCACCAAGCGCCACAACACCACGAGCACAGAAGAGACTCCAAGAAAAATCACGAGAATAGTCTTAGGAGTAATTCCAAAATACGGCACAAGAAAGAAAAACAAGGCTGCGAGTATGACGGTAACCGTCTGACTGTAGGCAATTAGAGAGGGGAGCTTACTTCTGAAAAGTGACGTATGCTGATCATACAGACCAGCAATAAAATAAACGATGATCGAAACAAAGAAGAGCAGTGTAAACGGTGCTGCGTGCTGAACCCAAACTTCACGTGTTGGAAAGGAGAATTCCCGGAGGACAAGTGTTAGCCATAGTGCTACGTAGAAAACCAGCACATCGCCAAAAAGCAGTAAAAGTGGCTCATTTCTTATATATCCCATAGGTTATCCGTGTTAAGATGCTACCATACTTAGACCACATTGTCTCCTTTATGCAAGTCTACGTATAAAACACTGCCAGGCACATATAGAAACATGTAACATTCTTCGCATGACATAGGTTACAGTAACTAAACACGACATACTATATATACTCATGGAATCTAAATCTAAACTTAAAAAAATCAAAGTCTTGTACATCATCACCAAAAGCAACTTTGGCGGAGCCCAACGCTACATATACGATATCGCTACCAACCTCAACAAAGAAATATACGAACCGGTTGTGGCACTGGGGGGGACAGGTGACAAACACGCGCCACAGGGTGTCTTGCAACATATGCTTGAGGAAAAACAGATACGCATAGTGCCCGTATTACACTTTATGCGAGACATGTCTTTTTCGGAAGATATTACTGCCTTCTTTGAGCTTGTACGTATAATAAAAAAAGAAAAACCAGACGTGCTCCATGTGACGAGCTCCAAGGCAGGTGGACTCGGTGCACTCGCAGGACGTATTGCTCGAGTACCATGTATCATCTTTACCTCTCACGGACTTGCGTACGATGAAGTATGGAGACCACAGTGGCAACGAGTACTTATTTGGATATCGTCGTGGTGTACAATGTTGCTCTCAACAAAAACGATACAGATTTCTGAAGATACCTGTAGACGGGCGCAACGTATGCCATTTCTTGCTCATAAAATTGAACTCATTCATAATGGTATCAATCCACCACAGTATTTACCTCGTTATGAAGCACGCACGTTTCTCGACTCACAACATGAGATGTTGAGTACCCCTTGGATAGGCACCCTTGCAGAATTAACGTCCAATAAAAACTTGGGAATTTTAATAGATGCCTTGGCACTTCTTCATACAGAAGGAATCCCTGCTCACCTATGGCTCATCGGTGATGGGGAAAAGCGTAATGGTCTCATAGAGCAAGCTTCAAGGTGCGGGCTTTTGAACTTCGTGCACCTTCCTGGGTACCTCACGAACGCATCGTGCTTTCTACAGGCCTTTGATGTATTTGTACTTCCCTCTCGCAAAGAAGGCCTCCCGTATGTACTCTTGGAAGCAGGGTATGCGTCTCTGCCTGTTGTGGTAAGTAACATACCAGGAGTAAAAGATATAGTTACCCATAAAAAAAACGGTCTCGCGGTCGAGGCAGACGCAAGAACCTTTGCTACCGCAATCGCTCGACTCCTTCTAGATAGCACGCTTCGCACTTCACTTAGCAAAGCACTCTACAACCATGTTTCAGATTCTTTCTCGATAGAACGAATGGTACAGAAAACATCAGCACTCTACACATAAAGGGCTTACTCTGCATCAAAACCCTCCAGCTCACTGTCGAGTTTACCGCGTCGCACAGAATGCTCATAACGGGTCATTGAGAGCACGAGCCCGAGAGCTGCAAACTTAGTAATGAGATGACTTCCTCCATACGATAAAAAAGGTATCGTCGTACCAGTCACCGGCAAAAGTCCGATATTCATTCCAGTATGAATAATCACGTGGGTTAAAAACCAGAGAACAATACCACTACAAGCAAGCGTTTCGAAGTTGGTGGCACCAAGATACGCATGCATGAGAATACGCCAAAAGAGCACCCCGAACAGCATGAGAAAAACCAAAATGCCAACAAACCCCCATTCTTCAGCAAACGCCGCGAATATAAAATCTGTCTCATACTCAGGTAAAAATTCAAGCTTTGATTGGGAACCATACCCAATACCTTTCCCTGTAATCCCACCTGAACCAACTGCAATCGTAGACTGGTATGCATTGTAACCAGCTCCTTGAATATCGGCGAGTGGGTGCAAAAAAGATACGATGCGCAATTTTTGATAATCTGCTAAACCAAAAAACCACAGACCTGAAGCAACCACAGCTCCTGTTAGAAACACAACAAACAGATGCGTTCGAGAAATACCTGCTATCAGTACCATTCCAAACCACACAGCAAACACGATCATTGCTGAACCGAAGTCAGGCTGGAGAAAGAGGAGAAAGAAAATTACAAATGTATACGCGCCTGAGATAAGGATATGTTTGAAGTGTCCTATCTCCATATGGCGACGAGCAAAGTACTTTGCAAGGACGAGCACGAGAACCAGCTGTGCGACATCAGAAGGTTGAAACGCAAAGAATCCAAGGTCAAACCTGTTTTGTGCACCTAGCACCACCGTCCCAAAAAAAAGAACAAGAACAAGCAGTCCCACTGCACCTAGGTACAAACTAAATACAACACTTGATTTATACAGGAGTCGTGTATCAACAAAAGAGACAGCAAACATTACAAGCAGAGAAATGAGAATCCAAATTACCTGACGTTCAAAAAAGACACTTTCCCCTAGGAAAGAGTTCATGGTGACGAGTCCAAGTAGCGAAAGGAGTGTGGCTGACGTAATGAGAGCCCAATCCATGCTACGGAACAGGCTACCTTCTCGTAGACTGTTTTTGAGTGAGCGCATAGTTAATTATCTTGTGTAGGTACTCGGACAATAAGTTGCCACCGCTCAGCAGGTGCTGTAAAAGGCGAAGTCCAAGAAAATGTTATAGGGCTTTTCCCACGAGCAGAGATTAAATCAACATACGTCTTTGAAATACCGACAGCATTATTGTTGACATCAAATACAATAGCGACCACCTCAACATCTGTGAGAGGAAACGGCTCCTTGTTGACGAGGGATGCGGTGAGTTCTGGCTGTGTGGATGAGTTTGAAAGCTCCTGTTCTTCGACCGAAAGGATGTAGAGCGCGCGCATCTGTGTCCATACGAGTGGCTCTATCCACTCAAATTCAGTCCTGTAAGGCACTTGATTCAAAAGTTCTATTCTTCCCTCAAATACGGGCACAATACCACCTTGGGTAATAAAAATAGAATTTTCTTTTTCTGCAATGATTTCATTGTTTCTGTTGTACAGCGTAAAACGATATCGCGCAGCATCTACCTTACCTGTTGGATTCGGGTTTTCTACGTACGCGAGAGCACTCCAGAGCGTCGGGGTGGCTTGTATGGCGCGAGACCAGACTGTATTGAGTGGCTTTACTTGTGAGGCACACATGAGTGAACAACCACCTCCGCAGTCGACACCAATTTCATCTTGATTGAGTTTTCTATCAAAACATGACGGAGGACGATACATTCCAATCGTAATGTACGCCGCAAATATAACGAAGCCAATAGAAACTAATCCGAATAGTATCTTTGAACGTTGTTTAGTTGCCCAAGCGGAATACATTCTGTTAAAGGTACTCCAAAAAGGAGGTGACCTTATTACTATTCCTATAATGACGCCTTCGTACGATATACATCGTATGTATTGTATCAGAAACAAATAGCAGTGGTATACCGTATACCACTGCTATTTCATTTTGAAAAGTTATAAAAATAAATGCCTTATGCTGGCGACTAGCTACTCTCCCCTTTACGAGTACCATCGCCACTACTATGCTTAACTTCTGTGTTCGGAATGAGAACAGGTGTATCCACAGCGTCAAATCACCAGCATAAGAAATTTATTTTATTTGAATGAACTACCACTTACAGCGAGATGAATAAACAGAAAAAGTCTTGAAAATATGGCCATACAAATAAGTATGGCTAAGGTCCCTGGTTGGAATAGTCACCAACCTATATGGCGTGACAGGCCAATAGAAATCATATAGTACAGGGACCAACATAGAAGAACTATGGTCGGGACGGTAGGATTTGAACCTACGACCTTCTCCGTCCGAGGGAGACGCGCTACCGGTCTGCGCTACGCCCCGACACATTTTCAAGATTGCAAGCATTTGTTTTGTATACACTTCGTCTTACGACGAACAACGAATCACATATATAATATGTGACCATGCGATTATCAGATTTCCTAACAGGAAACTCGACGAATTAGTACACCTCGGCTTAATACATTACTGTACTTCCACCTGGTGCCTATCAACGTAGTAGTCTCCTACGGGTCTCAAATGATTCCTTATCTTGGAGTTGGCTTCCCGCTTAGATGCTTTCAGCGGTTATCCATTCCCAACTTAGCTACTCGGCAGTGCAGCTGACGCTACAGCCGATAGACCAGAGGTCAGTTCATCCCGGTCCTCTCGTACTAGGGACAAATCTCCTCAAGAATCAACGCCCACGGTAGATAGAGAACCAACCTGTCTCACGCTCCTTTTCACATGTTTCCATATGGGATGGACTGTAACTTTCCCCCCCACCACTTTTTTTAGAAAAGTGGTGGGGGGTAGTCGACGTTCAGTCTCTACAGGTCCAAGTTCTAACTTTGTTAGGACTTGGTTCCCTCGGTATTGCCCTCAGACATATGTCTGGTCGGGTTTCACCGATTTTAGTCAACTTTAAACCCGAACACTATCCTTGATAGTGTTTTAGGGACCGCCGTAATAAGGTTGTTCTCTACACTTTTTGTATATACATGAATCACCACCGCTGGTGAAATGTATAGACACTTTATAAGACAGAAAAACTAAAACTCTCTATGCGGGTTCAAACTGTTCAATTGTCAATTCGCCAACTGGCGGATTCAACCTCTGAACGGTTTGAACCCAGCTCGCGTACCACTTTAAACGGCGAACAGCCGTACCCTTGGGACCTTCTCCAGCCCCAGGATGTGGTGAGCCGACATCGAGGTGCCGAACTCCGCCGTCGCTTTGGACGCTTGGGCGGAACTAGCCTGTTATCCCCGGGGTAACTTTTATCCGTTAATCTCCAGCCGCATCTAATGCGAACTGTCGGTTCACTAGATTCTGCTTTCGCACCTGCTCGGGATGTACCCCTTGCAGTCAAGCTAGCTTATGCTCTTACACTATCGGCACGGTTTCCATTCGCGCCTAGCTAACCTTTGAACCCCTCCGTTACTCTTTAGGAGGGTACCGCCCCAGTAAAACTGCCTGCCACGCACTGTCTCTCATGGGTTTTATGTCCATGTAGGTTAGAACCTGCACATTTATAGAGTGGTATTTCACTGTCGACTCCACAACCCCCAAAAGGGCCGCTTCAAAGTCTCCCACCTATTCTACGCAATAAACACACAGATCCAATACGAAGCTGCAGTAAAGCTCCACGGGGTCTTTCTGTCTAACCGCGGGTAACCGGCATCTTTACCGGTATTGCGTTTTCACCGAGCTACTCCCCGAGACAGTTGCCCAGTCGTTACACCATTCGTGCGCGTCGGAACTTACCCGACAAGGAATTTCGCTCTTCTATTCCTCTACGAAGGGCCATATCTTCATCCCCAACACCTTAATGGTGAGGAGCACGGCGTATGGTCTCTAGTTGGCCGTGGGCGGACAATATACTCGTTACCAAGTATAAAGGTAGCCTTGTTGTATGGTGTAATGTACTGTCTGTACTCCTGTTTACCCACTCTATAATCGTTCCAGTCCTTTGTTACACATCACGAATGACATGTAACAAACCTTAGAACGATTATAGTTATCGCTGACATTGACCAGGGCTTATATCGTCCAGCAACGTATCACGCTGCGCACGATACTTAAGTTAAAAGTTTTAAAGTTGAAAGTTAAAAGTTACGACGTTTTTCGTTTTTACTTTATAAACTTTACACTTTTTACTTTTTACTCAGTATCACATGCAATGTGATACGTTACCAACAATATTTAACCTTCTGGCATTGGTCAGGTGTCACCCTCTATACATCCTCTTACGAGTTCGCAGAGAGCTGTGTTTTTGGTAAACAGTCGCCAGGCAAACTTTCGCTGCGGCCCCCACCACAAGTGGTGGGGGCAGGCCTTATCCCTAAGTTACGGCCGCTTTTTTGCCGAGTTCCTTGGGGAGAAATCACTCGTTCGTCTTAGTCTTCTCGACCTTCCCACCTGTGTCGGTTTAGGTACGGTCTCTACATATCTAGAGCTTAGAGGCTTTTCTTGGAAGCGTGCTCCCTTACATTGCCGTTGGACGAATCCGCCAGCTTCCCGCTCTGCTTGGATTTCTGATTAAACAGAGGTGTCCGGATTTTCCTAAACACCATCCTCACAGCACGGACGATAAGTCAATAAATCGCGTAAGGTACAACACTCCGTCCCCCCTTCGCAATATGCAGAGGTGATGGAATATTAACCATCTGTCCATCGGATCCCCCTTTCGGGATCTCCTTAGGCCCGACTAACCCTTGGCTGATAAACATGGCCAAGGAAACCTCGGGATTTCGACGTGCAGGGATCTCACCTGCATTGCGGTTACTCGCGCCGGCATTCTCACTTCCATACGCTCCACCATGGGTTACCCCTTTGGCTTCATTGCAGAATGGAACGCTCTCCTACCACGCCGTACACATCACGCTACGCGCGATACGTAAGTTGAAAGTTTAAAAGTTGAAAGTTTAAAAGTTACGACGTTTTTCGTTTTTACTTTATAAACTTTACACTTTTTACTTTTAACTTCG
>Ga0209417_1001446_pt1 | contig 43387 bp, 42 predicted proteins | sample RifGroF2_FD_184002 | JGI IMG/M metagenome (GOLD analysis project Ga0209417, IMG submission 184002) | Groundwater microbial communities from Rifle, Colorado, USA - Groundwater F2 (SPAdes) (version 2) | ecosystem: Environmental > Aquatic > Deep subsurface > Groundwater | place: Rifle, Colorado...
AACTGGTTGAAGAAGAACATTTAGAAATGTGGAGTATATTATGCAAAGTAAAAATTGAATGCGTTCATTGAAATATCATCTGTATAAGAGGTTGCTTTGCATAATATTTCCCTTGGCATAACATCGCTTATGTCAAGCTTGACATAACCTGTGGGCGATCGCGTTGACAATTGCCTCGGACACCGCCTGTTTCGGCAGTTCATATTCCACTGGTGCCTGAGGGCTTTTTTCGCGTGTTCCGACAGAGCGTGCAATCTTTGACATGACAAAGTCAACAGCCTGATCCACGAGATCAAATATGGTCCCCTTGTATATCTGGTACGATGGGATCGGTTTACGAACTTCAGTTCCATGGTAGTGCATGCATTTGACTTCAGAAGAGATCATGAACCGTTGCGGAGCCTTTCCGAACAGAAGCACGGCGGCATGGGATGGGACACCACGATCCAATAAGTTCAGATGTTCCAATGCCTTCACCATGGGAATGTTTTCTGCAAGGGCGAACTGACGTTCACGCCGTGCAGTTCCGAGAAACCAGCGTAAGCGGTCTTCTGACAAGTCGTCCAGTGTGGCTTTTGGACAGGCTGTCGCGTCAAAAGGTCCTGTGCGCAAATTGCCATTATGCTCCAGGTATTCAACCAAGCTGGCATATAGAGCGGCAGTAAGGTCAGATGTACCGGTAAACCGGCGGCGTATCAGTTGGGAGCCAGCTTTCCGGATCAACGCAGCCATCTTCGGATGCCTGCCTTTGTCATCGGCACCCTTTACAAAAATCAAACGGGTCTTGCTTTTTTCTGTCGCCCTATCAAATTCTCGTTCTGTCGGGGACATCCCCTTTGAATCTTCAAAGCCGTATTCAAAGCCAAGAATTCCGACATATAAGCCACAGTGGTCAACCTGTTCGAGATAGACTTCATCAGACCTGCGGTCTGAGGCTGGCAGGTCTTCAAAGAGGAAAACATCGAAGAAGCGGCGGAGCAGAGGATCACCGAGTACGAAATCACGTACAGCACGCCGTTCTTCGGCGAGTTCCTTCTGGACACTGCTCACGAATAACGTCTGACGCCTCATCCTGCACTCTCCAAGGCAGGCTTGATGAACTTCGTGCAGATATCGCGTTCGCTCAGGCTTTTTTTATCCATAGACATATCACCCTTAGTAAAACAATAACTATATACAACCTGGGCGGTTTTTCAAGGAAGAGCAACACTCATAAGAAAGGCAGGTATTGGAATCAGCCAGCCTTCGCAAAGAAGCTACGGCGCGGCATTTTTCGCTGTAGGCGAAAAACATGGTGGGCACTACTGGACTCGAACCAGCGACCTCTACAATGTGAATGTAGCGTTCTAACCAACTGAACTAAGTGCCCATTTAAAAGGGGGCAGTAATCTAATATGGAAATCGGTGAGTTCAAATCTCTTCTTCTATCCAGAGCATAATTAATTACTTGAAATGCATGATCGTTTGGGTTATTTTTACGCTAACTGTTCCAGTCGTGGCTGGTCACGGCCCTGGTCGCCGAAGGCGTTGCCACAGGCAGAGTGTCTTGGAATTCAAAAAGCATGGGGGATGGTATGAGTGACAGCAAAAAAACTTCTGACAACGAGCTCAAGGTCTTTATTTCCAGCCGGGAATCGAAATGCGGGGAGTGCGGACACTCACTCGGCTTCCATGCGTGGATTGTCCTGAAGGAGGACAAAGGCGCCTTGTGCCTGACCTGCGCGGACATGGATCATCTTGTTTTTCTGCCTTCCGGAGACATGGCGCTAACCCGGCGTTCAAAGAAGCATTCCCGTCTTTCGGCAGTAGTGCTGAAGTGGTCCCGCTCACGCAGACGGTATGAGCGCCAGGGACTGCTGGTCGAGAACGAGGCGCTTGAAAAGGCCGAGAAAGAGTGTGACGCAGATGCAGGACAGCGGGAAATACGCCAGGCCCAGTCAGCGATCCGCAGCAACGAGTTGGATAAAAAATATTTAAACGACTTCTCTGCACGTATCCGCGAATTGTTCCCCAACTGCCCCAAAGGCAGGGAAAAGGAGATTGCCGCACACGCCTGCCGGAAATACAGCGGCCGTGTCGGACGCAGCGCAAATGCCAAGGAGCTTGATGGAGAGGCTGTCAAATTGGCAGTGATCGCCCACATCCGGCATGTTGAAACCGATTATGACAAACTTCTTTCCGGCATGCTTGAAAAGAGCGAGGCCCGGAGAATCGTATATGAAAAGGTTGGACAAGTCTTGAAGGCGTGGGGATCAGGCGGAGGGAACCATGAACTCGCCACAGACTTGCACAGACTATGAGCATAGCTCTGGGAACTTCCGGAAAATGCTGGTGGCGAACCCGAATGACGCTAAGATAAGAGAAGACAAACTAAAGTTTGAACTCCAACATTTGTCGCGTATGCTGAGGTTGGAGTCCAAGCTTCAGCTTGTGTGTTTGTCTGATGTGCGTCCGCGTGGAAGAGTAGACAAACTAAAGTTTGAACACCAACGAGGAGTCGGTGTGCTGAGGTTGGAGTTTCACGTGAGCACGTTGACACGTGGAACGTGACTCATGTGGCAAGCTTCAGCTTGTGTATTCATGGTGTATATTGCAGGCAAATAACGGAGAACTTCAGTTGGGCGAAAAACCAAACAAGATTGACAAGCTTCTCAAGAACATCAAAGGTCTCGATGTCGAGATGCCGGAACGCGATCCGGAGGAGCCGGACCTGACAGCTGAGCAGTTCAACGAGATCAGGGAGCTGACCGACGAGGTCCTTCCAGACGACTTGGTCAAGGCGCTCGGGAAATGGCAGGCCGCGCATCTTCTCCTGAAGCTGAAGGAGGATGAACTCATGGAAGGCATGGCTGAAACTGACAAGTACGACAACAAGATAAGGATGCTCAAGAACGCGCTTATCCTCTCTGCATTGTTCTTCTTCGCCCTCCTGATTGTAAGCCTGCTCCTTAAGGCGTTCAGGCACTAGCCGACAATTGGGCCATGGACCTCCACAGACTTTGGATTCAGCCGCTGCATAATTCAGGTATTTAATTCTTGACTTTCAATTCCGCCAGAATTATATCTTGATCATGAACAAAACAAAAAAATCCACCAATTTTCTTATGTTGTTGACTGGTTTCCTCTTCCTGTCTGTCATTGCGCTTTACGCAGAAGATACGCGGCAGGCGGCGACCGGTCAGGAGTCGGTATTCCTTCCAAATGAAAAATTCAAGATCAGCGGCGAGGCGCTCTCATACAAGCTGAAAAAACCTGGTCAGACCCAGTTCCAGCAGGCTGGCGGAACATGTTCCACCTGCGGCGTAGTGGCGGCAATGGAGGCATTCGGGTTGGTCGTCAGTTTCTATTGCGTGCGATGAATTCAGCAGGTAGGGCGCTCTCGCCGAGAGCGCCGTGGACGCCTCGGCGAGGCGTCCCTACCTTTAGAAATAAAGACTTACGCAATGTCAAAATATGCGTTTGGTAGACAGCCCTGACGGGCGTACCTACTTGAATGATTCTGCAGATGCATCGGATGGCATGCGCCAGTCGCCGCGCGGTGACAGGCTGATTGTTCCGACCTTCGGGCCATCCGGTATGCAGCTGCGCTTGAACTGCTGCGAGAAGAACCGCCGTATGAAGAGTTTCTGGAACTCCACAAGCTTCTTCTTTGTATACTTCCCATTGAATGCGATGTTCGCAAGATAGAGGATTTTTTCCGGTGACGCCCCGTACTTTACAGTATGGTACAGGAAGAAGTCATGGACTTCATATGGTCCGATAATATCCTCTGTCTTCTGGACGATCCTGTCGGAGTCATGTGGCAGGAGTTCGGGAGACACGGGTGTGTCGATTATGTCGTGCAGTATTTTCCTGAATTCGGGATGTGAATTGTCGGCAACCCATGCGATCAGGTAGCGGATCAGGGTTTTGGGAACTCCGCAGTTGACGGCGTACATGGACATGTGGTCGGCGTTGTAGGTCGACCAACCGAGTGCGATCTCGGAAAGGTCGCCGGTTCCGACTACAATACCTTTTTCCTTGTTCGCTATGTCCATCAATATCTGGGTGCGTTCGCGGGCCTGGACGTTTTCATAGGTGACGTCGTGTATCTTCGGATCGTGTTTGATCTCCTTGAAATGATCCTTGCATGCGGCCTTTATGTCGATTTCGCGGAAATCGGTGCCGGACATGCGGCACAGCTCCAGTGAGTTCCCGTATGTCCTGCCGGTAGTTCCGAATCCGGGCATCGTTATTGCGGTGATATCATTGTTCTTCCTGCCAAGTAATTTCATCGCCTCTATCGAAACAAGAAGGGCAAGCGTTGAATCGAGCCCCCCGGAAATCCCTATCACGGCCTTTGCTGAGTTGGTATGTTCCAGGCGTTTTGCGAGTCCCGCAGACTGGATGCTGAATATTTCGCGGCACCTTTCATCGCGTGTGGCCGGGTTGGATGGCACGAACGGATGCGGATCGATCTGCCTGCTGATGGAAGACAGTTTCATAGGCTTGTCCATCTTTATAAAAAGATATTTTTCCGGCAGCTCATTGTCGGCAAAGGAACTTGATGAGAACCTCGTATAAGCCAGGCGTTCACAGTCGATGTCGGCGAAGAGGATGTTCCCTGTGCGCAGGAACCTTTCATTTTCTGCGAGCATAAGTCCGTTCTCGGCGATCATTGAATGCCCGCTGAAGACGAGGTCGGTAGTGGATTCCCCGACGCCGGCCGAGCTGTAGACATATCCGGCGATGCAGCGGGCGCTCTGCTGCTTCACGAGGTCGCGCCTGTAGTCGGCCTTGGCCACAAGCTCGTTGCTGGCCGAAAGGTTGGCAATTACAGTCGCTCCGGAGATGGCGTGGTATGAGCTGGGCGGGATGACGTTCCAGAGATCCTCGCAGATCTCGACGGACAGTTTGAAGTTCTCGTCGCATTCGAATACGAGATTCCTGCCGAAAGGTATTTCTGCTTTTCCTATCCTGACAGTTTCACTTTTGAACTTCTTCCCGGACGTGAACCAGCGTTTCTCGTAGAACTCCCTGTAGTTGGGATTGTATGTCTTCGGGACGATCCCGCGGATTTCACCTTTCTGGATTATGAACGCGCAGTTGTACAGGCGGCTCTTGTGGAGCAGGGGGGTGCCGGCGATTATGACGATGTCCATCTTTCTTGCGAAATCCGCAAGTTCGGTGATGGCCGACAAGGCTTTCCGTATCAGGCGGGTCTGCTGGAAAAGGTCCGCGCAGGTGTATGATGTGATTGAAAGTTCGGGGAATACCACGAGCGCGGCGGAGTTGCCGGCCGCCTTGCGCACCAGCTCTTTCATCCTTGCCAGATTGAATGCCGTGTCGGCTACCCTTGTTTCAGGCACTGCTGCCGCTACCCTGTAGAAACCATGCATTTTCGTTTTTCCGCTGTTTCTCTCTTTTATATCTCGGAATATACATTAGATTCAGCAACAGTCCAAGGAAATCTTTTTTTCGTAGTCACGAAATAAAGAGACTCTGATGTGGGATGGGGGGCTGATGAAGAACGGGAAGAAAATAATAATTGCCGTGCCTCACGGTTTTTGCGCCGGTGTCAGAAGGGCTCTTGAAACAGTAGAGAAGGCATTGGAACTCTATGGCAAGCCAGTATACGTCAGGCACGAGATCGTACACAACGAGTACATTGTTGATGCCCTGTCTGAAAAGGGCGTTGTCTTCCTCGAGCACATTTCAAGACTCCCTAAAAAAGCCCACCTGGTCTTCAGCGCCCACGGAGTTTCCCCGGAAATAGAGGACGATGCTGGAAAGAGGGGCCTCGACATCATAGACGCCACGTGTCCGCTTGTGAAGAAGATCCACCTGCAGGCTGTCAGCTATTCCGCCAAGGGATATGCAATAATAATAATCGGACACAGGAAGCATCCGGAAGTGGTCGGTACAGCCGGACAGGTCGATGAGAGTTTGATAGTGGAATCACTCAAGGATGTCGGAAAGCTTCCGGAAATTGCGCAGAAACGGATCGCGTGCCTTACACAGACGACACTCAGCGCCGATGACACCCGCGACATCATCTGCGCGATCAAGAAGAAGTTCAGAGGACGCAAGATAGCAGTGCTCAACGATATCTGCTATGCGACCCAGAACCGGCAGAATGCCGTGAAGACGCTTGCCAGGAAATGCGATGCGGTGTTCATCATAGGATCCGAGAACAGCTCGAACGCAAACCGCCTACGCGAAGTCGCCGAGAAGGCAGGCGCGAAAGCGTTTCTGATCAGCGGGGAGAAGGGAGTGCCTCCAAATGCGCTGAAGGGACTCAATGTCATCGGGATTTCAGCAGGTGCGTCGACTCCTGAGATCCTCATCTCGAAATTCATAACTTTCCTGAACAAGATGGGCTGGCACGACATCGAGACGATTGGAACCGAAGAGAAGAAGATCGTCTTCAAGCTCCCTGCGAGATTCGCAGGCGAGTAGGTGCGGGCTTCCCCATGCACATGGATGATTGGATTAATGGATTGCTGGATGATTGCGTATTAAGACATAAGACCAAAAACAGCCTGGATAAATTATCCGAAATGCCTTTCTGGAAATTCTCATGTATCTCCATGACTGCTGTGTTATCTTGGACTCAAACCCAATCATCCATTAATCCACCCATCCATTCATCCATTCTTAATATCTCGCCCATAGCTGGGCTGCCGCCATGAGAAGACGCATGCCTGTCAGGCGCGAACCGTTGTTGATCGATCCGGCCGTAGCGAACAGGAGTCCGCGCTTTTCCTTCGCCTGTTCGAAATCGCGCAGGAGTTCGCAGACCATCCGTACTTCCTCGTTCCTGCTGAATGTGAACGGGGCAAGCTGCCCGTGGATTACCGCCTTCGGGCAGTGCGCACGGATTTCGCTGACTGTCAGGGTCGGTCCGAAGTTGACGCCTGTCATTTCCAATTTTGTAAAGAATGGAAGGAGGTGCGACATGGCTGAGTCGGAATGCTGATATCTTGAGTCGCCTGGATTGGGACTGTAGCGGTCAAAGATTTCCTTGAGGATTGGATAGCCGAACAGTTCATACATTTCAGGATTGAAGAGGCAGCAGTTGTCGTCGGCGAACCCGAAGCCGCGTGGAGCAGTTTCAGGAGTATATCCTGCTTCCTCGTCAAGTACTTTTGCTATTTCGAGCATAGTTTTAAGGATGGCGTTCCGGAAACGGATGGCGAGATCAGGATTGTCCAAGACGAGGAAGATCATGTTTTCCGCGCCGTAGACGCTGGTCGCAAATGTGCATGGGCCGCGCTGCCAGCGGTAGAGACCGGGCTTGATGCCGCGCGGAAGGAGCTTCGCCTTTGCCTCGTCCCAGCCTTCAGGGAGGATGAATTTGCGGATATCGCATTTTTCTACGCGGTCAAGAAGAGCCTTGAGCTCGTCCTCGGTGTTCGCGGACTGCTGGAGCCACCATGAGCCTTCATGCCAGATATTTTTTGCTTCGAAGACGTCGTGCAGGCCCTTTGTTCCAGGGTAGCAGTCCTCCTTCGGGGCGGAATGTTTTTCACTAAGGGTCCGCCTGCCTATAATCTTCTCGGCCTTGTCATTGTATGCCTTATTCAAGGAGAGCCTCCAGTCATCATCATGTCCAAGGCGCCACATGTCTTCAGGAATTCCGAGTTCGTCGAAGACTGTTTCATTGCTGTGGAAAATGGCAAGAGGGACTTGCTTTATGGATTTTGAGAAGGGGTCTTTTGCGGATTCATCCTGATCCTTCCAGAACCTTTCGACATCTACCGGTGCAAGGCCGCCGTTCTTATGTGCTTCCTTGACCAGCCATTCAGCCTTTGAAACGTGGTCCTTTGAAAAAACTGACAGGTCCGACATATGATTAACTCCTTGTTAAACAATAATTCTTCTTTCAATAGTTTGTAAAATAACATGATTAATTGTATATAATATGGAATAAAACAGCAATTATTTGTAATATTATGACTTATGCAGATATTCACAGAGAACGATCTTCCTGCCAGAAAGCCCCAGCTTATGCAGATAGCCTGCGGAGGGGCCGCATACGACTTGTTCCCGCTTCACGTGAGTCTTGACGCCATCCATCTCCGTAAAACCGCGGGCAGGGCTCCGGAACACCGCCACGATGTCTATCATGTCGTACTATATGGCGAGAGCAGGGGGAAGTTTTCCATAAATGGGAGAATATTGCCGGCTGAACAAGGAGTGCTCGTCTTGAGTTCTCCGGGCGAGGGGCATCTTTTCCCGCCAGTGGACAAGGGGATGATCAAGTATACAGAATTTACTTTTTCATACGCTTCTAACAAGGGGAAGCATCTGGACATGCCGTTCAAGGAGCTTCTGTCGCTGCATTCCGGCATCGATCTCCAGCACTGGGACAACGTCACGAAATTAAATCTGGACCAGTATAAGGAACTACACCGCATAATTGCCGGAATATCTGAAGTGAAGGAGAGTTCCTCGGGCATAAGGCATATCCAGTTATATAGGAACATCGCAGAACTTTTCAATTTCCTCACGCTTGCATATGCGGTCGCGGACCTTCCGGTCGAAGACTCGCTCTCGTCGGGACTTTCGAGGGCGCGGGATTATATCCACGCCAATTACGGGAAGAAGATCAAGATTGCGAAACTCGCAGAGCTTGCTTGTCTGTCCAAGGGGCATTTCCAGAGGGCGTTCAAGAAGAAATTCGCTCTTTCTCCTGTAGGCTACATCAATGAACACAGGATAAGCGCCGCCAGGAATCTCCTGCGCACGACCCCTTATCCCTGCGCCGAGATTGCAGAACGTGTGGGATTCGAGGACATCTTCTATTTTTCAAAGGTATTCAAGAAGATTTCCGGCAGAAGCCCAGCCGCATACAGGAATGAGCCGGGGAAGCTATAATGCCCGAACATCCAACATTGAACATCGAACGTCCAATAATGAATTGAAGATTGGGAAGTTCGGGAGTTCAAAAATGCGTAAGCGTTAAGCTGGTCTTTTCCCCTCACACGCAGGGCGGTTTTTACTTGTCATGAGCCTGTCGAATGAAACCGCCAACTAATCGTCGGGTTAAAACCCGACATACTTTCTTGGAAAAACAGCCTCACTTCACCCAGCTTAACGCTTACAAAAATGTGAAAGTTCGGAAGTTGTAAGCTCTCAAGCGCTGTCGGGATTAAGTATGGCGTCCCGAGCGCATAAATAGCCTCGGGACGCCTCGCGAGCCAGTTTCGCGTGAGCGACGTTGTCGCAACGCGACTCACGTCGGCGAAACTGGCATACTGTCTTCGCCAAGGCTATGCCGGGCACGCAAAGTCACCGCTTTGTTTTTACAGCTGAGACTGTTGCTTTCGCCAGGATTTTCCTCAGGTACGGCTCAAGTGCGTCAGCCATGCGTAAAAAACCAAGGTCAGTCGCATGGACTCCGTCGACGGTGCATTCATCGAAGTCCTTGCCGAGGAATTCATAGCCGTTGGCGAAGTAAAGATTCTTGTCGCCGGCGAGGATGCGTTTCCTGACCTCTTCTTTCTGTATTGAGCGGCATCTGTCCGTCTTTGCGGCCTCGGTTGGCTCGTAAAGAGTTGATGCAAACCGGATTTTTGAGACAGTAAGGATAGGGACTGACGGATGGGCTTTGCGCAAGATGTCGACGAATTCAGGGAAGCGTATTGCGAGAAGTTCAGGTTCGTGGCAGTTCCCCTCGAAATCAAGTACGAATATTGCCGGACGCTTTACCGTCGCGACAAGCCGCGCCACCTCCGGTTCGCCGCGTCCGCTGCCCGAGAATCCGAGATTGACAAACTCCATATTGATCCTGCGCGAAAGAATGTTGGTGAAGCACATGCCGGGCCTTGACGCGCATCCGCCCTGCGTGATGGAAGTTCCATAGACAACAATCCGTCCGGCATTGTCATAGGGAACCGGTGCTTCGATTTTTGCGCCTGGAGCAAGTCCGATTTCAATTTCCATCTGCCTGGCATCGTTGTAGAGGGGGAAATTCAAGGTAATCATGCGCGTTTCGGAAACATCATGCTTGAAGAGTACGAGCTCGTAGTCATCAAGCTTGGAATCGTATTTCGTGGCGGAGCAGAACGTTGTTTTCCCAGGCGCGCCGATGTAGCAGTCGAACCCGCCCTGGCCTGTGTCGGCCATGTGCACCATATGGAAGGATCCGTGCTTTTTTATGCGCAGGACGAGACGCTGTGAATCGGTACGGAAACGCATCTGTCCGCCTGCAGTGCAGTTGGCGAGGTAGTCGACTGACTTGGGGATGGGTTCCCTGGGTTTTATCGGAAGTCGGCGGTAAAGGCCTTCTTCCTGGAACCACGGAAGTCCAGCAATATGGAAGGGCTGTTTCTTAGGTGAATGCCAGGAAAGCCCCTCAGATCCGGCATTTTTGCCGTCCATGTTCCTGTCTATTTTCTTGATATCAATCTTTTTTCTTTTCATGTGTATCAGTCCGAGTTAATTTTTCTATATAAATCAATATTGCCTGCTTTCCAGAAAAGTTCCACTCCATTTTCTTTCGGCTTGAATTCATAGATCCTAATTTCCCTACGGCCGTATGGTTCTTCCTTTAAGACTACCATGTCGTTTTTATTGATTTTAAACCTCATGTCCTGTCCATATTTCCATTTGCTTGAAAAATAGTGGAACGATTCATCGCTCCCTAGATAATGGTAGCCTTGGAATGTCGGGGATGAATTCAAGATGAATGCCTGGCTTAGCTCCGATTTCCTTATCTCGGTAAAATCAGAAGTGCATCCCCCAGGCATGAGCGACAATAGTATTATTGACAGGACTGTTTTCATTGTTGGCTGTGATTTATTCAAGGCAAAGAACACGCAAAATTGCGTTAACTACAGACAAATGCTGGTGTACCTATATCACTTCGTCATTCGGTTGTTCGACTGTCCATCCGCTTACCGGAGCTTGTCCTGGGCTGATTTCAGTTTCCTGATCGCCTCTGCGGCGCCTTCAGGAGCGCGGAACACCGATGTGCCTGCGACGATCATGTTGGCTCCGGCTTCGGCGACGACAAATATTGATTTGCCGTCTATTCCACCATCGACTTCCAGATGGATTTTCCTGTCAAGCTTTATTATAGCATCCCTTATTGCCCGGGTCTTGGGCATCATGTCCGACATGAAGCTCTGTCCGCCGAAACCAGGTTCGACTGTCATGACAAGCACTAGGTCGATCTTGTCGAGGTAAGGAATGAGTTTGTCTGCTGGAGTCTTAGGTTTCAAGGAAAGTCCTGCGGAACAGCCGAAGCTGCGGATTTCGCGGATCGTATCTTCAATGTTGTCGGAACATTCCACGTGGAATGTGATGCTGTCGGCGCCGGCGTCGGCGAAGGGTTTTACAAACGACTTGGGATTTGTCAGCATGAGATGCACATCGAACGGAAGCTTTGTGATATTCCTCAGCGCCTGGACGACTGGCGGCCCAATGGTGAGGTTGGGTACGAAATGCCCGTCCATGATGTCGACATGGATCAGGTCGGCTCCGGCCTTTTCAACTCTGGCGATCTCGTTGCCGAGTTCCGCGAAGTTCGCAGCCAGTATCGAAGGCGCTATCAATATTTTCCTTGAATCGAGGTTTGTCACAGGATTGCGTGTCATGGAAAAAACTTTCTTCTAATGTTTAAAATTCTTTCAAGTAACCTATATCCTATGGGATGAATTGTCGAATGAATTTTTATTCTTGTCGGCTTTAAGAAAGAAAGTGCAGGAATGAAGATTCCGGCTGAAGCCGGTACTCGTGCGTTGATTTTGCAGGCAAAGGTTTGCTGTCATGACAGAGGCGTTGTGGAGTCCCGCGCCTTCAGGCGAAAGAATTATATTGAATTCTTATCCGGATAATTTCCGGGCGAGACGCCAGCGCTCCATATTTACTTAGTAGTTCGATTGTCCGTCTAAAGTAGGTACGCCCTTTAGCCCTGTCTACTATACGCATTTCCCTGTACTGTCCACGCCACGCTCTCCGCTTCTTCTGTCTTTTTATCTTTACGTCAGGCGCTTCCCACTTCGCTCTGCGAGCTACGAGGGACAGGTCGGCCTGACTTTGGACTGCGGTGATTATTCACCGCTTTGTTTTTACAGCTGTTCGTCACACCATGGCATTTAGCAAAGGCGATAGCTGTTGTTTTCTTTACGCTTCCAGCGGAATCCAAAGCGCAGAATGATCTGCGCAGTCCAAAGATTCGTCCTCCGACTGGAGGACTCATCATAAAGAATTCAAAATAATGCGTATATTAGACAGGGCTAAAGCCCATCCCTACTTCATCAGCCTCTCCGCCGAATCACCCTTTATCCAGCCTTCCGAACCGTTGTCTGTGCGGACGCGGAGCCAGTTGTCCCTTTCCTCCTCGATGAAGAGTTTCTCGCCGCAGTTGATCCGGAAGTCGGTCTGCCTGGAGGTTTCCGAAGGCAGAAGATATACCTGCATGTTCTTGATGACGGCATAGGCTGTCTTGGGACTGTACGAAGTCGTCGACTGGCTGAACGGAGCGGTCAGGATCAGCATGAAGACCATGACTGCAGCAGTGATGCTTGTATAGAATCTTGCTTCTGATGCAAACCTGCGGCGGAAGGCGAGTATGATCCCTGCTATGGCCCAGACTATGGCGGCGATGAGCATCCATTCGTCGGGACGCAGCAGATCCCTGGCGAACACAATGAGATCCTTCGGAGAGTCGATGCTGCCGACTTCAGGCAGCATGAATTTCCTGTGGACCAGGTTCAGGTTTTCCCTGATGTCGGAATCCCGCGGCGAGAGATGCAGCGCCCTTTCATACATTACCAGCGCCCGTGCAGGTTCTCCGATCTGGTAGAGACAGTTTCCCAGGTTGTAGAGCAGGGCGGGATCAGGTGCGTTCATGTCGAGCTGCTTCCTGTAGAATTCCGCCACCTTCACGAATTCACCGTGGTTATAGGCCGTCAGCGGATTGAACTGCTGATCAGTGCTGAGCTCTGAAAAAAGCGACAGAGGAAGCATGAACAGGACAAGCAGCATCGAGAATTTCTTCAATGATGCCAGCAGGGAACTGCGGAGGTCGGACTTGCTGGAGCCTGACGTGCCCGGCATGTAGGCGGAATCGGCTCCGGATCTCAGGAGGGCCGAAAGTTCGCCGTCCTTTATTTTACCGGCGAGTTCGGTCGCGGACGTTCCAGGGGGAAGTCCCATGAGGTCGTTCAGGTATGGGACAACTTCGTTCTGGATCATTGCGTGCATTTTTTCAGGGCCGGATCTGCGGATTTCGCCGAGGAGCTTGTTCTTTCTTGCTATGGCATTGATTTTCCTGCGCAGCACCGGATCGTTTTCGAGACGCAGCCTCCTGTAATGCCGGAATTCGCTGAATCCCCAGAGAGCCGGACCGAGGATGAACAGGAAGAGAATCAGGATGATATGGTTTTTCCATAATGGAAGAATTACCTGTCCCGAAAGATTCTTCTTGAGATAGAGGATGTCGTTTATCTTTTTTCCATTGATCTTCTTGTCCGTGAACAGCGCTTGCGTGGTGGTTGGGGCTCCGGAATCGGAAACGACCGAAGCCTGGGGATTATCCGATTTCTCAACCTTCAATTTCCGATTGAACGGAACTTCCACATATTTCCCGGCCGACGTGGAGAAATAGGATACCGGAAGATTGATTTCAGTGCTGCCCTCCTGGAGGGGGATCATTACATATCTGATCTCGAACGAGCCGGTCGCAGGTGCGGGAGACTTCTTTGTTTCCGGAGGATACACGCGGAATCCATCCAGCCTAAGTTCAGGCGCCTTGAGCGTGTCTATGGTCCCTTCTCCGGAGCCGCTTATCTTCAAGGTCGCCGGCTCGCCGGTCTTGAGGTTTTCCTGGCTGATTTCTGTCTTGATCTTCCAGTTTCCTATTAGCCCAAGATAATTAACTGTCCCTGAAGGATCCGGAAGCGATACCGCTTCAAACTCGGGAAAGCGGCAGCTCAGATTCTGTTCCACTGACTTGTAGTTCGCGAATGGGCTTACGAACATATCTTCAAATGGATCGCTGGAACGGCTGCTCCTCCTGCTGTCATTCGGAATCTTCACAACGCACGATATGTCAATCTTGCCGGACAGTTTTCCTGCGGCAATAGGACGGAAAGCCGAACGGAATGTGTAGACGTTGAAAATCTGTCCGTTGACTTTCTCGTTCGATGTCTGCGCTGAAGCGAAGTGTCCGTTCTGGGGGTTTGTCGAACTGAAATCATGGAACGCCACGTTCTCCATGCCGATCGCCGGCCAGCTCCTTATGTCGAAATCAAGTCCCCGCACACCGTAGACCTTTATTTCAAATGATACTTCCTCTCCTATATAGATGCTCTTCCTGTCGGTGAGCAGCGAGCATTTTGCAAAGAGTATTTCATTAAGCCCGGCATTTTTCTTTTCTGTCTTTCCATCGTTGGAACTTACAGTGTATTTCCTGCTCATGGCCTTGAACGTCACCGGATCCGTCAATGTCTTTTTTTTGCCGCACTGGATTTTCAGGGCAGGTATTTTTAGTTCGCCTTCCTTTTCAGGGACGAACTCATAAATGGCGATATAGGCGGATGTCCGCTTGAAGTTGACGATCGATGTCTGCATGCTTTTCGAGACGCCCTGGCGCCACGAGATGCCTTCGGCCCCTGGGAACTCGATCACTTCAGGATAGTCCTCGGAGGAAATAAGCTGGAGGCGCACTGGTTCTCCGACCATGGCCGGCTGCGGGGTTATTGTCATGTTTATGTCGCTTGCGGAAAAAACCTGGAGCGAGAAGAAGAGGAGAAAAGACAAGACAAGAAGCGAAGCCACCCGGCCTGATAGGGCATGAACCGTATTATTGAAATGTGATATTGTCTTATACATTATATTCTGGAACCTGTAAAGAGCACGGCAACAGAGTGCCGTGGCTACATCTAATCCAAGCTGTAGCCGCGTCACTCTGCTGACGCGTCTTTCTCTAAGGCATGCAACTTGGCTTATAATAATATTATAAATTTGCGCAGGCAAATTTATCACCAGTCCTTCTCAACGGAGTTTGCCCGCGAATTCTCCCTGTTCTGCTCCTTCATCTCCTTCTGCAGCTTCTTCTCGTCGTTCGCCATCAGATCAAGCAGGGCTTCGGCCTGCTCGGGATCGATGTCCTTGTCATCCCGGGGCTGTTCCTTCTGCGGTTTTGCCTTCTGTTTCTCCTGGTTCTTCTGATCCTGGTCCTGCTTGCCCTTCTGCTCCTGTTTGTCCTTGTCCTTATTCTGCCCCTCATCCTTAGACATTCCAAGCTCCTTCATCGCATTTTTCAGATTTTCCTCGGCTTTCTGCCCATTTCCCTTCTTCTGCTCCTCCTGGGCTTTCTCAATTTCCTTTTCAGCCTTGGACGCGGATTCCTCAGACTGCTTTGAATCCTGCTTCTGAGCCTCCTGCTTGTAGTCGTCTACAGCTTTTTTCGCCTCTTCGGTCTTCTTCTGGGCATCATCCTGCTTGTTCTGCTGGCCGCCCTTGTCCTGCTGTTCACCCTTCTGGTCCTGCTGCTCCTTCTGTCCGCTCTTCTGGTCTTGCTTCTGATCTTGTTTTTGATCCTTCTGATCTTTCTGATCCTCTTTCTTGTCCTGCTGGGATTTTCCTTCATTCTTATCCTTCTGTGAATCGTGGGCTTCCTTGGTCTTCTGCTGGGCCTCCTGCTTTTTCTGTTCCATTTTCTTCTGCTGTTCAAGTATCTTCTTCGCCTGTTCCCTGTCCTTGAGGAGTTTCTGCTGGTTCATGGCGACTTCAAGGGGATTTGGGGTGGCGCGCATGGATTCCCTGTACATCTCCTCGGCGGAATCCAGGGCCTTTATCGCGTCTTCAGGCTTGGTCTGGATCAGCGTCCTGGCATTCTCATGTTTTATCACCCCGAGATTCTGGCAGGCTTTCGAAACAAGTTCGCGGTCGCCCGGATCCACGCTTATCGCGTTCTCGTAAAGTGCCGCTGCCTTGTCCAGTTCCTTGTTCTTCTGCAGCTCAAGCGCCTTGTTGTATATCTCATAAGGAGTCTTGATGTCTGTGGATTTCTTCCCTCCGTCCTTGATCGGAGCCTTGTCATCAGGCATTGGAACCGCGGTGTCCAGGGGTTGGTCGGCCGGGACTGGCTGCTTGTCGGCGGCGGACGTAGGCTGTTTTTTGTCATCCATGGGAATCTTGTCCTGCGCACCTGCGAAATTCGCAATGCACATGATGGCGAAGATCATGAAGACGTTCCTGCGCTCGTTTACTGCGAAATACGCAAACAGCAGGAACAATGCGGCGAATAACGGTATATGGAAGCGCTCGATCGGCCTCGTCTGGTTGCCCTGGTCGTATTGTTCCGGTATCAGCGCCTTCACCCTCTTGATGATCGAATCAAGTCCGGTGTTTGTCGCTGTCGATCTTACGTATATGCCTGAAGTCTCAGTCGAAAGGGCGTTGAGCTGCTTTTCGTTGAGAGGACTCTTCACGAGTTCTCCGTCTTTGTCCCTGAGAAAAGTCTGTTCACCCGGTTTCGCGCCGGGAAGTACGATCAGGCCGGGCTGCGACGGATCCCCTATGCCGACGACGAAAATCGGTATCCTTGTCTTCTTGAGCTCTTCAAGAGCTGTAGAGCTTGACCCCTGCAGCTCATCTCCGTCGGTCAGGAGTATTATCGCCCTGTGCCCTCCTTCGGCGGCCTTGAACGCCTCCATCGACGCCTCGATCGCGCGCTGTATGTTCGTCCCACCGAGCGGTATGCTTTCGACGGACATCTCGTTGATGGCCTGGAACAGAGTGGTCTTGTCGGCGGTCATCGGACATTGGAGAAAGGCGGTTCCCGCGAAATCGATTATGCCGAACCTGTCGCCAGGACACTGCTTAATCAGTTCCCGCAGGAACCATTTCGAATGTTCAAGCCGCGATGGCTGCACATCCTGCGAGAGCATGCTTTTCGAGACGTCCTGGACTATGAGCAGGTCTCTTCCTTTCCCTGTGAACGGCAGGATTTTTGTCCCCCAGCTCGGACGGGCTATTGCGACAATCAGAAACAGTATCGCAGTAGCCAGCAGGATATTGCGGATGGTCCGCTTGCGGGTTGACAGTGTCGTATATGCAGGATTTTCCGCCCTTTCTCCGAGAATCAATGACAGCTGCTTTTTCCTGCGCTGGTACGACAGTACCCAGAAAAAAACTATAAGCGGAATGAGCCACAGGAGATTCCAAAAGTATTCAGGTTTTAAAAAACTCATTTTTATCCATGCCCTTTTTATATCTCTACAGGATGTCGTTTTCAGAGTTGGAGTTTCCAGCTACTGACTTCTTTGTTTCATTTGACATTTGAAATAAGGGTTTTGTTCCATAACTTATCAAAAACCCGATAATATGAGGCTTGACCATGCACAAAATCAAGGTGAATCTGAAAGAACGTGGATATGATATACTCATAGGCAAGGGGATTGTCAGCGGTTCCCGGACCTTGAAAGATCTTGTCGCAGGACGCAGATGCCTGGTCATTACCGACAGCAACGTTTCAAAAATCTATGGTCTGTCAGTCCTAAGGACGCTCAAAAATGCCGGTGCCGAATCTGAAATCATACCGTTCAAGGCGGGTGAATCATCCAAGAATCTGGAAACATATGGAAAGCTTCTCAGACAGGCATGCCGCGCGGGACTCGACCGTTCATCCCTGATTGTCGCCCTGGGAGGAGGGGTTCCCGGCGATGTCGCCGGATTTGTCGCGGCCAGCTATATGAGGGGGTTAAATTTCATCCAGATCCCGACAACCCTTCTTGCCATGGTGGACTCGAGCGTGGGCGGAAAGACAGGCATCGATCTTCCCGAAGGCAAGAACCTTGTCGGCGCCTTCTGGCAGCCCAGCCTTGTCCTGATAGACCCCACGGTCCTGACGACTCTCCCGAAACGCGAAATTCGCTGTGGGCTTGCGGAGGTCGTAAAGTACGGAATCATAATGGATGAAAAGTTTTTCTCGTTTCTCGAGAAAAATTTAAATGGAATAAAGAGGATGGAGCAAAAGACATACGGAGAAATAATCGCCAGGTGCTGCGAGTTAAAGGCGAAAGTCGTGTGCGCCGATGAACGTGAGACAACCGGCCTGCGCGCGATCCTGAACTACGGACATACCTTCGGCCATGCGGTCGAGACTGTCACGGAATACGGGAAATATGCCCATGGCGAAGCGGTTTCAATTGGAATGTGCATGGCTGCGAATCTCGCAGTCTTAAATCATAAATTTGCGCCTGAAATGGCGATGCGCCAGTTTGACCTGCTAAATGCGCTTGGTCTGCCGACTACTCTGGACAGTGGAATAAAACCTGCGCAAATTTATAAGGCGATGTTCAAGGACAAGAAAGTAGCAAATGGAAAGCTCCGCCTGGTCCTGCCTGACCGCATCGGAAAAGTTTCCATTGTGAAGGACGCGAAGCCGGAAGATGTGATGAGGGCGATAGAAGAGGTCGTAGTTTGATAGTCGTCGGTCGTAGCTGTGCGTCCAACAAAATCCTAGAGATGAGAAGTCTGCTGAATGAGAGACTTGATGTCGGCATCGGAAATCGAATCCATTTCCGACTTATCGTAGACGGAGAGTAGATATATCCTGGAGGATTTTTCAATTACCAGAGTGATTACTCTTGCGCCTCCGCTCTTGCCCTTACCCTTGCTTTTTATTGCGAGCCTGATCTTGAAACATGAATGGCCGAGTGGAGTTCCAGTTCCAGGATTTTGAGTAAAAAGAGTCTGTAAGTCAGCAAGTTCACGCTTTAGGGATGGATATTTCTTGACGAGTCGCCTTGCTTCTCTGGCAAAATTATCTGTTATAATGATCTCAAAGATCATTGAGGAATTTTCCGAGAGTTACATGTTTAGTTTTGTGGCTTTCTATCTTCTTCACTTGGGAAAACGCATCGCTAAACTGTTTTTTTAAGCCTGACATCTGACGCGCATGCTTGTACTCAGAGATGAGATTGTTCCATTCCGAAAAAGGAATCTGAACGGCGGTCTTAGCGCCGGTATGGTCTGTAAGATATTGTAAATGAAGTTCCATAAGCATAATTCCTTTTCTCCTATAAAGATAAGGAGAAATCATGAAAAGTCAAACAGGTCGTCCTGTTTTTGCTATTTTTCAGACTCCTGATTAAATATCTCAATTTATAGAGATTCCCCAAATCTTTAATAATTCCAGATCGTGTACTTGCTCTGACGCAATTCAGATGGTAACCATATTATGGCTCGTTTAAATGGTTATTTAGGACAACTCAGATGATTCATGAAGAGATTTTCGAAGTAGTCGATGAGGACAACAATGTGATTGGCACTGCCAAACGCAGCGAGTGCCACGGTAATCCTGCGCTCATCCACAGGACGGTGCACGTGATAGTCTTCCATCCGGACGGACGGATGCTTCTCCAGAAGCGATCCATGAACAAGGACATCCAGCCGGGAAAATGGGATACTGCGGTCGGCGGACACCTTATGCCTGGAGAGGATTTTGAGATCGCCGCGCGCCGCGAAATGCAGGAGGAGCTAGGAGTTCCGGTGAACCTTCCACTCAAATATCTTTTCGATTCGAAGATAAGAAACAAGATCGAGTCCGAAAACACAAGAGTCTACTCGACCACCTACGAAGGCCCTTTTGACTTTCCAAAGGACGAGATCGACGATGTAAAGTTCTGGACGGTATTCGAACTCCGCAATGGCCTGTCCGAAGATTTCTTCACAGAAAACCTGAAGGTAGAACTTGAGAAGCTTTTCGTGATGGGGATTATTTGATAGGTTTTACTTCTTTTCAGTCTTATCTTTTTTTGTCCAAGCTAGAAACGGAAATTTATGGTATACATTTGTCCTGGCCTCTTCAAGCCAACCGAGACCGCTTCCTCTGCCAACAGTTCCATCGATGAAAAGGACGTTTCTGTATCCTTTTGAATGGTTCTTTTCCTTGTCATACATGATAGGTGTGTCAACAGGATCACCTTCTTTAAAACCCCCAACATAAACATAATCTGTCGTTTCTTCAGTTATCTCATGTTCGTATTCAAGGAAAGGTCTGGAAACTGACGGGCATGTAAACATTTTTACGTTTTCTAGATAACCTCCTGAACGAAGCATTTCGAGTCCTTTGGCACCGGTTCTGTCAGGAAATTGCTCTTTGTATTCCTGCGAATACATCCTCAATGCAAGTCCGATTGATTGAATATTGCTGGCACAACTAAATTTTCTGAACTCCTCGCGATAAGATGGAAATATTAGTGGAATCGATACCAGCCCTATTAAGCCAAGGACCATTCCGGCTATGAAAAAATGCCAGTACTTCTGATTTTTAAAAGGAATTTTTAAAGCGCCAAAACCAATTCCAATTGCTATCAAAGCGCAAGGTATAAGAAAAAGACCTTCAAAAAGCAGAAACAGGAGAAAATTGTCAATCAAAAGCCGGAACAAGTTATTGGCAAGTGGTAGGCAGCTTATGATGCCGGATGAAAAGCAAAGCACGGCAGTGAGTTGCCATATGATATTATTTGTTCTGGATACGGAAGTATTGTCCGGCAGGATTGGCTTTTCCTGTGAGGGTATCTTTTGGTTGTTCTGTATATCGTTCATGATAATGCCCCCCATTGATAAATCTTGCTTGTTGAATTGAATATAGAACTGCTGCTTCAACAATAAACTCCGTTGGAGTTCAAACTTTAGTTTGTCTTAATTTTCATAGGTTAAGCAAGCTAAAGCTTGTACTCCAACCTAATCAGTCAGCTCAGCAGAGGTGTTATGTAATGACCTCTGTTGTAATATTACTTGTCTTATACAGAATTATTAGAGCGTAACTAAGATTTAAAAGGATTTTCCCGTTTAGGGATGAAAAATGCATGGATTCTAAGTATTGTAATCATTGTTTTGTTTTTATTTCGAAGTATGGCGGTTTCGCCGAAACCGCCTGAGCCAGTTTCGGCGAAACTGGCATACTGGGAAGATCTGCAAAAACGTTTACTTTAATATTTTTTCAAGAGACTAATGGAACAATCAGATGTAAAAGCAGCATATCCTTCTCCGGGGGCGCAGGTATGGGAGAGGTTCAAGCATGACAAGGTCGCGCTTGTCGGTACAGGCGGGGTAGTCTTTCTTGTCCTAGTTGCCGTGATGGCGCCGTTCATCGCGAACGGCAGGCCGCTGCTGCTGTTTCGCGACGGCCATCTTTCGCTTCCGTTCCTGAGATATCTTTTCGCGCCGGACACGATTGAAGTCGTTGTAGAGAAGTTCTTCAATTATATCCTCTTTTTTTCAATACCGTCCGCCATTGCATGGCTGATGTTGAAAAGAAGAAAAGGATTGATGCTCAAGATTCTTGCCATTTGGGCATTGATACTTGTAGTTCCTTTCATCCTTGTGAATCCGCGTCTGGACAAGACCGACTGGCGGCAGGAATGCTCGAGCTTGAAGGCAGGCGAGTTTGCGATATTCGCAATGGTTCCCTACGGACCTTTTGAGAATTGCGCGGAACCTTTTCTGAAGCCGGACCGCTCGCATTATTTCGGCACTGACCAGATAGGGAGGGATGTGCTTTCGAGAATGGTCTACGGAGCGAGAGTCTCGCTCGCAGTCGGTTTTCTTGCCACGGGGCTGACAATGTTCTTTGGGATATTGATTGGAATGATCTGCGGATATTTCGGAGGCAGGTTCGATTTCCTGATGATGAGAATTGTCGAAATCATAATGTGTTTCCCGACATTCCTTCTACTCCTCATCCTGATGGCGATAATGATGGACAGGAAATACCAGCAGTCCATACTCCTGGTGATTGCAGTGATAGGTCTTACTTCCTGGACAGGATTGAGCAGGATTGTCAGGGGCGAGACTCTGCAGCAGCGCGCCTTGCCCTACATCAAGGCCTGTGAATCCATAGGTGTATCTATCTGGAAGATCCTGTTCCGGCACATCCTGCCGAACATCACCGGACCGATACTTGTGAGTTTTACATTCGGGATAGCCGGTTCAATACTTGCGGAAAGCGGACTGAGTTTCCTCGGTTTCGGCGTCCAGCCACCTACTGCAAGCTGGGGCGAACTCCTCCGGCAGGCTTTTTCTGATCCTCTGAGGTACTGGCATCTGACGCTGTGGCCAGGCCTCGCCATATTCATCGCCGTGGTCTCGTTCAATTTCGCCGGTGAAGGCCTGCACCGAGCATTCGATCCGAAAAGCGATTAACAGAGGCACAGAGGCACAGAGGCACAGAGGCACAGAGGCACAGAGTAATAGATTAAAAGAAGAGCCTAGGAAAATAATAAAGTCAGGAATTCAAAAGTGTTGAGTTTGCTTTGTGCCTTTGCCACTTTGTGCCTTTGAACCTATCTGTTCTTCCGGCATATCTTTATTGCCAGCGCCTCCAGCTCCATCCTGGGTACGGTTGCACCTGATACCAAGGCCTTGTTGACTTCCAGGACTTCCGAGATGATGTGCGCGAGCTCCTGGTCGGTGAATCTCTCGGAGGACTCGAATATCTTAAATGCCCGGTAGGGGTTGAGCTTGAAGATGGTGTCGTCTTTCATGGACATCCTGGTTTCAGGAGAGGCGCTTTGCACCTTTGAAGCAAAATCGTTATACTGGGATCGGGGCCTGACTGAAAGCTTCTGTGCAGCCGCCTTTATCTTTATAAGATCCTGGAAGTGGTTCATGACCGCATATATGACCTTCATTTCGGGATTCTTGCTGTCCATGTTCACGAATACATTCAGAATTCCGATCGCCTCCTTGAGGTTGCGTTCGCCCAGCGCGTTGGAAAACGACCAGCCTGCGGTCTCAGGCGTCCTGCTGCAGATGTCCTTGCAGTCGTCCAGCGAGATTTCGTTTCTGGGGATGATATACGCGAAAAGCTTCTGCAGTTCGGATTTCACCCGGCCGACATCCACGCCCGCTGTTTCAGACACGAAGGCGACGGCGTCTTCGGAGATCCGGACTTTGTTCTCGCGGCATGAATCGTAGATGACCGAGCGGAGCTTGTCGTTCCAATCCTTTGACATGATGTCGACCTTCTCGAAGAAATGGATCTCGCCTGATTTCTGGCAGGCCTTGAAGAGCGCCGAACGCCTGTCGACCGACAAGATGCTGAGTACGAGATCGGTGTCGTCAGGGAGCGCCTTCTTCAATGCGTCCGTGAAAGCCTCCATTACATTCTCAAATTCCTCGGAGTCCTTGAGCTTGCTTATCTTTTCAAAGTCGAGGTTTTTCAGCCATACAGTTTTTTTAGAGCTTAGAAAGGCCGGCGTGGAAAGTGACTCGACGATCATGCTGATCGCCTGGGCCGGCTTTATGGCATCGTTGTCGCCATGGATGATTTCGAGGCACGGATCACTCTCATAGTCCTTGCCGCAGAGCGAAATGATGACCTCACGCGCCTTGTTCTTGGACGCGTATTCATCGGAACCGGTTATTAAATATAATTTGCCCATATTTTTTGCCACAGACTTTCACAGACTAATCAATATATTCTTCGCAGGAATTCAATTTTATCTCCAAAATTCACAAGCAATCCAATTCTTATGCCAGTAGCCCTGAGATAATTTATCAGTTGAGCCTCATGTTCATTTGCTATTGAGCTTACGGCTTTTATTTCGATGATCACTTTGTTGTCGACAACAATATCCGCCTTGAATTCTCCAATTACAGCACCTTTGTATTTTACTTTGAGAGGAACCTGAGATTCAGCGTTAAGACCACAGGCTTTTAATTCAATCAACAAAGCTCTTTCATAAATTGATTCAAGAAATCCACTGCCAAGTTCGTCAAAAACTTTATAGAAGCATTTGATTATCTTCTCTGTGGTTTCCTTGAACAAAAATTCTTCTTTGCCATTATTCATACATAATTGTGTTTTAGTCAGTGAAAGTCTGTGGCTGATCCTCTTCTCTTAATCTATTCCAGGGATGAAAGTCTGTCCGGGCTTGAGCGTGACGATTGTCTCGACCAGGAGCTTGATGGCGGCTTCCACATCCCTCAGGTCGCACATTTCCACGGGCGTGTGCATGTAGCGGTTCGGGATTCCTATGAGGGAGGTTGCGACTCCGCCGCGGGTCAGCTGGATGATTGCGGTATCTGTTCCGCCGCTCGCCCTGTAGCCGGCTTTCTCCTGGTAGCTGATCTTTTTCTTCTTTGCGGCAGCCCTGAGGATCTTTGAGATGACAGGATTGTCGTCGGCGCTCCTGCTGAGGATCGGGCCTTTGCCCAGATAAATGCTGCCAAGTGTCTTCTTCTCGATGTCGGGGGTGTCGGTAGCGAATCCGACGTCAATTGCAAACCCGACATTGGGGGCGATGCCGAACGCGCTGGTGGTGGCGCCACGGAGACCGAGTTCCTCCTGGACGGTTCCCACACCATAGACGGCGACATTTATCTTCCTTGTGCTGAGTTCGCGAAGTGTTTCGGCGACCACGAACGCGCCGATCTTGTCGTCCATGCCCTTGGAGACGATCCTGTTCTTGCCCATCCTGGTGAAGTTGGATTTGACGGCGACCGGGTCTCCGACACGTATGATCTTTTCGGCTTCCTTCTTGTTTTCGACGCCGATGTCGACCCATAGGTTCTTGATCTCAACTGCCTGGCTGCGGTCCTTTTCCTCGGTGAGATGGATCGGTTTTTTGCCGATGACGCCGTGTATCCTGCCTTTTTCAGTGAGGACTTCGACTTCGGTGCCGGGGACGGTGACCTTGTCGATCCCGCCTACATTCCTAATATATAGGAGTCCTTCTTCGGCGATATGCACGACTTGGAAGCCGATCTCGTCATAGTGTCCCGCCAGCATGACCTTGAAATCCGACTTTTCATTGAGGATGCCGATTGTATTACCGGTGACGTCGGTATACACTCTGCCGGCGAACTGGGAAATATATTTCCTGAATACTGCAGCGGTTTCGATTTCAAATCCGGACGGGCCGGAGCATTTCATCAGCTGTTCAAGAAAATTCAAACTCTTTTCGGAAAGCATTTTCTATTCTCCTTGGATTAATTATATTATGTGGGCCGTCCATGGAACCAAGCTGCCCTTGGCCGTCCTGTTTAATTTCCGTATAATATAATAAGGATTGTAAAATATGACATTCGACGAACTGAAAGTTTTCCATAAAGATGCGCTTGACCGCGTAAAGTACCTGGAGGAGTTCCTCAAGATACCGCAGAAACGCAAGGACAGGGCCGATATCGAGACGAAGATGGCCGCTCCCGATTTCTGGGACAGCCGCGAACGGGCGCAGGCGACCGTCTCACAGCTCAGCCAGTGCAAGAACATCATCGAGCCTTTCGAGACTGTCATGAAGAAGGTCCACGACTTTGCCGCGCTTGCGGAACTCACAGAGGAATGCAAGGACGAGGATATGCTCAAGGAGGCCGAAAACACCTGGCATCTTATTGAAGGCGCACTCGACAAGCTGGAGCTTGTAAGCTTTCTTTCAGGCAAGTTCGACCGGAACAATGCATTCTTCACGATCCATGCCGGGGCCGGCGGCACGGAATCCTGCGACTGGGCTTCAATCCTTCTTCGAATGTACCGACGCTGGTTTGAAAGACGCGGGTTCCAGGACGAGATAGTAGAAATGCAGCCAGGCGACGAAGCCGGAATAAAAAGCGTTACGCTCAGGGTCTCCGGCGATTTCGTATATGGCAACATCAAGGCTGAACGCGGTGTCCACCGGCTTGTGCGGATATCGCCGTTCGACAGCAACGCACGCCGCCACACTTCCTTCGCCTCCGTTGAAGCATTCCCGGAAATCGAAGAAGACATTGAAATTACGATCGATGAAAAGGATTTGAGGGTCGACACCTACCGTTCCAGCGGGGCAGGGGGACAGCACGTCAACAAGACAGACAGCGCCATCCGCCTGACCCATCTTCCTACCGGAGTTGTAGTCTCCTGCCAGATCGAGCGTTCGCAGCACAAGAACCGGGCAACCGCCATGAAGATGCTGCAGGCCAGGCTCTACGAGCTCGAAGAAGAGAAGCGCCGCAAGCAGGCCGAGAAGTTCAGCGGTGAAAAGACCGATATGGCATGGGGCAACCAGATCCGTTCATATGTCCTTCATCCATACCAGATGGTCAAGGATCTCAGGACCGACGTCGAGACCAGCAATACCCAGGGCGTGCTTGACGGCGACTTAGATAAGTTTGTCGAAGCCTGGCTGAAGTCCGGTGGAAAAGGCAAATAGAACAATCGAACAGCCGAACGACGAACAATCGAATAGCTCATTAGACAAAAGGAAGAAGACAGCCCTCGCGGGCTTAACTACGAACGAATTTCAAGATTTTATTTTGTTTGTAGTCAATGCCGCAAGGCATGTTCTTAATTCTTTCATCGTTTGTTATTTGGAGATTAGAGTTTGAGATTTGGAATTTATCAATAATGATAGTTTGAACTATGATATTCATATATAATTTGCTGTTTCCCGTAATCCTCCTCCTCTTTCTGCCCGGACTGATCTACAAGCTGATTAGGCGCGGCGGCAAGAAAAAGGGATATCTCGAGAGGTTCGGAATCTTTTCTGACGAGAAGAAAATGCTGCTTGTTGCGTTGAAGGATCCGATATGGATACACGCCGTCAGCGTAGGCGAAACCCAGATCGCCCTGAACTTCATCAGGAAATGGAAAACAAGGAAGCCCGTCCAGGACTTCGTGCTTTCGACTACCACCACCACTGGACAGGATATTGCTTTCTCAAAGGCTCCTGAGGGAACAGTCGTTATTTTTTCGCCGCTGGATTTTTTTCTGTTCGTGAAGCTTGCGGTCAATTTCATAAAGCCGAAGATGCTTGTGATCTTTGAGACCGAACTCTGGCCTAACATGGTCTGCGAAGCTCGCAAGTCCGGTGCGAATGTCGCTCTTGTGAACGCCAGGATATCCGACCGCTCCGCCGGAAGATATGAAACATTCAGATGGTTCTTCGGGCCTATTCTCAGGCAGATGACCTGCATCTGCGCACAGACCGAACAGGACAAGGTCAGGCTTGACGCCATTTCCGGGAACCTGCCCGTCCAGATACTCGGCAACATGAAGTTCGATCAGGAACTCCCTGCGAAGTTCGCAGAAATTGATTTTGAACAGTACTTTGGAAAGGGCAACTTCATAATCCTTCTCGGAGCAAGCACGCATCCCCGCGAGGAAAAGCTCATTGCCGAGAAATTTTTAAACCTTAAGAAAAATTTTCCATCCCTGAAATTCATATCCGTGCCGCGCCATGCGGAAAGAGGTGCGGAGATCGCAGCTGAATTCAAAGGACTCGGCATGTCATTTGCCAGGCGCTCAGAGAAGATTGTTCCTGATAAGCCTGTCGACTGCCTGCTTGCCGATACGACCGGTGAGCTGTTTGGTATCATGTCGAAGTCTGATATAGTTGTAGTCGGAAAAGGTTTTGCCGGGCATGACGAAGGACAGAACATAATTGAGCCGGCCATCCTGGGGAAGGCGATTGTCACAGGACCGGAAATGAAGAACTTCAGGTTCGTGCACAAGGTGCTCAAGGATGCGCATGGAGTCTTCGCAGTAGAGTCGGATGACATGCTCGAGAGCGGAATCGAGAAGCTGGTCTCGGACGAAAAGCACAGGCTCGAACTCGGGGAAAGTGCAAGGAACGAGATAGCGAAGCACAAAGGTTCGACGGAGAAGACAATCCAGGTATTGGAAAGGATTTTATAAACACGGGAAATACAAGAACCGTGAAAATAAGAAATCCGCCACTGCTGCGAAGGACAGGAAGTGCTTAGTATCCAGGTAAATGCAAAGCGTCACCCAACTTGTCTTGACTCCGTCCTGACATCGTTTCCTGACGGCATGAAGCCGGAAAGCTTCTCGCTGAGGATTTCAGTCAGTCTGCTTTTGTCTTTGAAATACAGGGAAATAAGTTTCTTGCCCTCCATCTGGTACAGCTTTTGCTTTTTCATCATTCCGATCTTGTAGTCGAGGGTGTCCATGCCCCAGTATTCGATATAGACGTCATATTCAGGCAGATAGAAATCCGGACGTATCGCGTATCCTTCTATGAGCCTGATCCGTTCGTCATAGCGGAAGGATATGCATCGGGAGTGAAGGTAATCCGATACGATCCGTTCACCGTCGGACTGTACTAATGTGCCGCTCCGAGTCTCTATGGTCTTGTTCAACTCGACTCCAGTGTCATAGTTCCTGCGTTTCAGGAAGACCTCATCGAAGCACTTGTCACAATACACTCTTTGGAAAGCCTTCATGCTTCTGGCGTATTCATCGTATTTTACGGTAACTGCGCATTTCTGGCACTTGTGTGTTGCCTGCTCCTCCCTGATCCGCATTGCCTCCGATATCAATGCATATGCCTTTTTCGAATCCTTCCGGTTATATTCCTTTTCTGATGGATTTACCGAGATGTCAAGAAGATCGTTGAGTGCTGGAGCCGCATCCGCTCCATATGCTGACAAGGCTTTTATGGCGTACTGTTTCACCTGCGGGTTTCTGTCGCGGCAGGCTTCCATCAGTACTGGTACGACTTCTGTGGGATTCGCGGTCCCTGCGAGTTTTCCAAGCGCTGAAACTGCCAACCTCTTTACATGGAATGAATCTGACTTTGTCATTCCGACAAGCTCGAAAATTACATCTGCCCTGCCAATCTTCCCTAGCTCTACAGCCCTTTCTGCGAGCCTCTTTTCAGTACTTCTGTCCATATTATCCCCCCATGCTATTTTCTCAGTTTTTCCTTGCCGGACGGCACACGTGACGTGAGTCAAGTGGGAGTCAACATTGAAATGATTAAAATAAAATGTAAAGTTGATATTAATAAAAAACGAACAAAATAGATTGGAAAATATGAAAATAAATACGCAGATAGCCAGGGCGAAGAGGGGCGAGACTAGTGCTGAAATGAAGAAGGTCGCTAAGAGCGAATACCTTTCGCCTGAATTCATACGCAGGCAGGTCGCAGCCGGAAAGATCGTTATCCCCGCAAATGTCAGACATAAGAATCTCCAGCCGGTTGGAATCGGAAAGGTCCTGCGGACAAAGATAAATGCGAACATTGGCAACTCCGGTCTGTCCAGCTGTCTCAACGAGGAGATCGCAAAACTCAAGATCGCCTTGAAGTATGGTGCCGACACCGTCATGGATCTCAGCACAGGCGAGAACATCTGCGAAATTCGCAGGAAAATTGTCCAGATGAGCGCTGCGCCTGTCGGAACCGTACCGATCTATGAGGCGGTAAGCCTTGTGGAGAAGCCTGAAGACCTTGAGATCGAGCTTCTGCTGGAGGTCGTCGAACGCCAGGCGGAGCAGGGGGTTGACTACATGACGATCCATGCCGGACTTCTCAGGAGCCATGTCCCGCTGGCGATGAAGAGGATGCTGAAGATCGTCAGCCGCGGCGGTGCGATACTCGCAAAATGGATGACTGTACATAAGAAGGAGAATCCTTTTTATGAGCACTTCGACAGGCTTCTCGCGATCTGCCAGAAATATGATGTTACTCTCTCGCTTGGCGACGGGCTGCGTCCGGGCTGTCTTGCGGATGCGAGCGACAAGGCGCAGTTTGCGGAACTCGCAACTTTAGGCGAGCTGGTTAAGCGCTGCCGCAAGGCCGGAGTACAGGTGATGGTCGAAGGTCCCGGTCATGTACCGCTCGACGAGATCGAGATGAACATGAAGATCGAGGATAAGATTTGCGGAGGTGCACCGTTCTACATTCTTGGTCCTGTCGTCGCCGACTGTGCGCCGGGATACGACCATATTTCCAGCGCGATCGGCGGAGCACTGGGAGCTTTCCACGGAGCAGCGATGCTTTGCTATGTGACTCCGAAGGAACATCTCGGACTTCCCGAGCTTGAAGACGTCAGGAACGGGGTGATCGCATACAAGATCGCGGCGCATGCCGCGGATGTCGCGCTCAAGAAGCCGCATGCAAGATGCCGCGACGACGCCATCAGCAAGGCACGCGCCGATTTCGACTGGGAAAAACAGTTCGAGCTCGCGCTTGATCCTGAACGCGCCCGCGAATACCGCGCACAGGCGCTCAGTAAGTCGGTTACCAAAAAGGGCAAGGACGAATCATTCTGCACTATGTGCGGTCCGAAATTCTGCTCGATGAGACTGAGCAAGGAAATAGATAAGTAAGACAGGCTTTCCTGCCTGTCTTTTGTTGAATTTGAATAACAGGCTTTCCAGCCTGTCTTGCTTTATAAAATCCTAAACGGAGGGAAATGCATATGCATCAGGCGGCGATTGACATTGGATGGCTGGTGGTTTTTACGTTTTCCGGTGCTCTCACAGGAATCATACTTGTCATGTGCGCGCTGGCGTTTCTGCCAAGAATAATTGACAAGCTGACGCCGAACATCGACGAGGAGAAGGAAATAGTTCGCGGCAACCAGGCCGTTGCGGAATATTTCGGAAGGGTTGTAGCCGCTGGAATAATCGGGATCAGCTTAATAATAGCTGCGGCCGTTCTCGGTGGAATCATTGCTTGTCTGATGTGAGGTTCTCCTGGGAAAAGACACAACTAAAGTTGTGAACTCCTACATTTGTCCAATCTATTGGTTTCCTGAATTTTTATTGAATTCGTTAGTAGTCAATCCGTCTTAGACGGATAAATCCCGCGAGGGCTGTTCTATATCGAGGAAAGAAATGAGAAGAATTCTTCCGCTGATATTTTTTCTTTTGAGCTTTCTGGCGCTATCCCAGATTCTATATGCGCGCGGTGGCGGTGGCTGTCTTGAAGAAGGCACTTTGATATACACGCCGTCCGGCACCAGCTCAATAGAGGAGTTGAAGGCCGGTGATTCTGTCCTTGCAGAAAGCAATGGCGGAGTTGCTGAGGCAAAAGTCCTGGCTCTGATGAAAGTGACTCCGGAATCCTATTGTGAAATATCCTGTGGAGGGCATAGGATCAGGGTGACTTCCGAGCATCCGGTTGAAATCAGACAGGGAGTTTTCAAGATTGCATCGCAGTTGAAGGTCGGAGACAGGATTCGGTTGTCTGACGGGCGGAAGATCATCGAAGATGAGATCTCTTCTGTTGAAAATAAAACTTCGGGATTGCCAGCATTCAATCTTCTTGTTTCACCCGGCGGAACATATATGGCGAACGGGATCGTCGTCCACAACAAGGGCTGTTTCCTTCCGGATACGATGGTCAGAAAGGCTGATGGCGTTGAGACTCCTATAAGCTCGATCAGGATTGGCGACAGGCTTCTTGCATTCAGGAACAACGGCGAACTCTCAGAGGCGACCGTCCGGAAAATCCTCACCCACGCGGTCGATGAATATCTGATCGTGAAGACGGACAGGATGCAGCTACGGGTCACTGTCGAACATCCGTTCTATGTAGGAGGCGGGATTTTCAAGACGCTTGAAGCGCTCAAGGCGGGTGATTTCATCTTTGCCTTTGATGGGAGCGGATTGAGCGCTCAGAGGATCGAAGCGATGACGAAGGTGGAAGAGGATGTCATAGTCTATAATCTCCAGACAGACGCGCCGAATACATATTTTGCGAACGGTATTGCAGTTCATAATAAAGGTGGTGGATTTGGCGGGGGAGGATTCAGGCGTGGTGGTTTTGGAGGAGGAGGATTATATCGCAGTGGAAGATATTCCTTGGGAGGTTCGAGCCCAGCAGCCAATTTATTCTTCATAATATTTGCCGGCGCAATTATTGTGATCGTAATAGTTGGCAAATATGTAGGAAATAATGAGGTCAATCTTGATTTCCTATTTTCGCCGTTCCAAGTTTCCCGCAAGACGAAGAAGACAATGAAGCTGCTGGAATTCATTTCCAGGCAGGATCCAGCATTTGCTCCCGACAAGCTGACGGAAACAGCCAGGGCGACATTCTTGAAGCTCCAGACGTGCTGGGAGGCGCGTGATTACGCTCCGATGCAGCCACTTATGATGAACGATCTCTTTACAGAGCACAACAAGCAGATCAAGGGGATGATCCGCAACCATGAGATAAATGTGATCGCAAGTCTGAGCGTTGACAGGATCGATCTGGTGAACGTGAGGTATACGTTGAAGGAGAACCGCAGGGAGTTCACGGCCCTGATAACTGCTACTGCCATGGACATCTATGTTGATGACCGCACGAAGGAGAAGATACGCGGGGATGACAAGCCGTCTCAGTTCCAGGAATTCTGGACATTCCATTATTTTGACAAGGCCTGGAGGCTCAGGGAGATTGAACAGACAGGCGAGTCGGATGCACTGAAGGAAGAGAACTTCTTCGAGCAGTTCACGGATGTCGGCGTCAATCAGATATATGGAGGTGAGGCTGGTAAGGAAGGTCCTTCGGGACCATGGCTTGAAAAGGAAGTCGAGGTGAAGGACACCAGGATTGAACGGCTTCTTAATTTCCTGGTTCAGACCGACAAGATATGGGACAGGCAGAAGATGGCTGAGACAGCGCGCCGGATATTCCTTGAAGTCACCCTCTCATGGGAGTCCGGAGAGATTGGAAATATTCCGAAGGGGGAATTGTTTCCGGAGCTTTATGACAGCCTGAAGGAGGATATTGAATCCAACAGTAAGAACGGGATAAGGATGGAATTCCGCAACTTGTGCGTGAGGAAGATCGAGCTTGTATTGGTTAGGAACATGTCGGACAACAGCAAGGACGAGTATGTTGCAAGAGTCCGGGCCCATGCGCAGAAGATAATGCTGCACAAGGGAAACGTCATAAGCAAAGATGATGACGTGACGTTTTTTGAACAATATCTTACATTTGGACGTATGGGCAACATGTGGAAGCTGAAAGAGGTTCTGCTGCAGGCGAATGAGAACGGGCTGGTCAAGCAGGAGAATGTCGACCAGGACTCCAATGCCCAGCAGCTGCAGTGGTATTACCAGCATAGGCGCGCAAATTAAAAATTGAAATAGCGGCAGCCCGCCTGTAGATTAGGGGCCGCAAAATTAATATAAAGCAAGGTGCCATGAAAAGATTATTATATTTGTCGATGATTGCGTGCTCAGCATTGTTCCTCGTCTCATGCGCCCTGTTCGATTCTGACGACGATGCCATCCTGGATGTAAACGGCATCCTGAAGCTGAGGCCCGGCGACAAGCTCTATACTTCGCACAATCTGTGGTTTGATGATAAAAATGAGATTTTCCAGGTCCACTACCACAGAGGCAGGATACTTCCATTCGGGACCGAAGTGAAGATCGTCGAGGCGCATCCATATGAGATCGTTTTCAGCGATGTCGCGGGCGGAGAGACGTACAGGCTTTCGGTCCTGAAGAAATTCGCGATGTCCAGCGCGGAGAACTACATGAAGCTGCTGTTCACCAAGAAGTCTCCGGACAAGCTTGTTGAAGGGATTTCCCCTGCGGTCCTTGATAAAATCAAGAAGGGTGTGGTTGGAAAGGGCATGTCCAAGAACGAAGTGATCATCTGCTTCGGATATCCGCCATTGCACAGGACTCCGTCAATCAGCGAGGACACCTGGATATTCTTCAATACCCCGGTTGAGACGGAAAGGGTCATGTTCAACAGAAAAGGACAGGTAGTTGACATAATAAAACATCAAGAGGTGAAAAAGTGAGAAAGAAAAACCAGACGATACTTATAACCGGCGGCGGTGGATTCCTCGGCTCTCACCTCTGTGAAAGGCTCCTTGACGAAGACCACGACGTCATATGCATGGATAATTTCTTCACTGGTTCGAAGGAGAACATAAGGCATCTACTCAACCATTCCGGTTTCGAGCTCATCCGCCACGATATCACCTGGCCGATCTACCTTGAAGTGGATGCGATATACAATCTGGCGTGTCCGGCCTCCCCGATACATTACCAGCATGATCCGGTGCAGACGACAAAGACGAGTGTCCTCGGTGCGATAAACCTCCTGGGAATGGCGAAGCGGCTCAAGGCTCCGATAATGCAGGCTTCGACTTCTGAAGTCTACGGCGATCCGGCCATACATCCCCAGACGGAGGAATACTGGGGCAATGTCAATCCGATCGGTCCGAGAAGCTGTTATGACGAAGGCAAGCGCTGCGCGGAAACATTGTTCTTCGACTATTACAGGCAGTTGAACGTGTCGGTCAAGGTCGTCAGGATCTTCAACACCTACGGACCCAGGATGCAGATCAACGACGGACGCGTTGTCAGCAACTTCATAGTTCAGGCGTTGAAGAATGAGGATATTACAATATATGGTGAAGGCCAGCAGACCCGGAGCTTCTGTTTCGTTACCGACATGATCGAGGGATTCGTGAAGATGATGCATACGCCCCACGATGTGACAGGGCCGATCAACCTTGGGAATCCCGGCGAATTCACGATGCTGGAGCTTGCGGAGAAGGTCATCAAGCTGACAAAATCGAAGTCCAAGCTTGTCCACAAGCCTCTGCCGAAGGATGATCCTGTGAGAAGGAAGCCCGACATCTCCAAGGCCGAAAAGATACTCGACTGGCATCCGACTGTCCCGCTCGACGAAGGGCTTGAACGGACCATCGCATATTTCAGGACGCTGCTGAAGAAGTGATGGTAAATATCCGCATGAATATTTACATGTGAAGGAAATTGCGGAAATCCAGTTGCAGTAATGCAAACATGCGTTATAATATGACCCCTGTGTGTTTATGGACGCGACTTGTCTGGTATGGATTCTGGATATGGCATTCCAGAAGCGGAACAGGTGAAATACGATGAAAACGACATCTGTTTACGAGTTCTGGCTGCAATCCTCCAGGGCGCGGAAGCAAGCACAATCACAACAAATATTGGTTAAAAAGAGGACAGTATGGTAAGAATCAGGTTGAAGAGAGTGGGCGGCAAGAATGAGCCAAGGTTCCGTCTTGTAGTCGCAGACATCCGCCACCAGAGGGACGGAAAATTCATCGAGGAAGTCGGCTACTACAATCCCGTCAAGAATGAACGCAAGATTGAAATGGACAGGATCGAATACTGGCTTTCAAAGGGTGCGAAGCCTTCTGAGACGGTCCAGAGCATGATCAACTACGCTCGCAAGCAGGCCGGCAAAGTTGAAGCCGCAGCGGTCCAGCCAAAGGTTGAGGCCGAGAAGAAAAGCTGAAAATAAACCAAGGAATATCCACCGTGTTAAGCAAACTGATGCAGATGTTCGGGAAAAAAGACAGCAGTTCAGCTCCTGTAGCGGCGAAATCCATTGACAAGAAGGCTCCTGCGGGGTCCCACGACCTCGAAAATTTTGTTGACTATGTCGTCAGGGCCCTTGTTGACCAGCCGGATTCTGTCAAAATCCAGATCGAGAAGCTCGAGAATTCCACAGTGATCAAGATCAACTGTGCCAAAGAGGATATGGGCAAGGTTATAGGAAAGAACGGCAAGACCATCATGGCGATCCGTTCACTTGTAAGCGGAGCAGGCGGACGCCTGGGACAGAAGTTCTCCGTCGAGGTTGTTGAGTGATTTGAGAATAGATATCATCACAATTTTCCCTCAGGTTTTTTTCGGGCCGTTCGCGGAAAGCGTGATAGCCAGGGCGGTCAAGAAGAATATTGTCGAGATAAACACTGTGAACCTGCGTGATTTCACGCATGACAAGCACAGGTCGGTCGATGACAAGCCGTATGGCGGCGGGCCGGGGATGCTGATGAAGCCCGAACCTATTTTCGAGGCAGTTGAAAGCCTGAGGACTGCTGGATCATGCGTGATCCTGCCGGGTCCGGGGGGTGAAGTTTTCACCCAGAAGACCGCGAGAGAGTTGACGAAGGTGAATCATCTGATATTCCTCTGCGGCCATTACGAGGGGATAGATGAAAGAGTTCGCGAAGGCCTTGCGGCGCGCGAAATTTCGATAGGCGACTATGTGCTGACCAACGGCAATCTTGCCGCGATGGTTGTGGTTGACGCGGTGGTCAGGCTCCTGCCAGGAGTGCTGGGATCCGAGGAATCCGGAGTGACGGAGTCGTTCAGCGAGGATTTGCTCGAGTATCCGCAGTACACCAGGCCGGAAGTTTTCAGGGGAATGAAGGTGCCAGACGTTCTCCTCTCTGGAAATCACGGGGAGATTGAGATATGGAGAAGGAAGCAGGCAGTTGAAAAAACAAAAAAAGTCAGGCCGGATCTGATACGCCCGGCGATAAAAAAGAAAACAGAGGAGAGAGACTGAGATGAACATCATGGATAAGATCAAAGCAAGCCAGTGCAAGAAGAACATAACCGAGTTTGTGCCGGGGGACGCCGTTAAAGTGTATACCAAGATCAAGGAAGGCGACAGCGAGCGTATCCAGGTCTTTGCAGGCACCGTGATCGCGAGAAAAGGTTCCGGAATCGGAGAGACCTTCACCGTCCGCAGGATCGCGTTCGGCCAGGGCATGGAGCGCATATTCCCTTTGAACTCGCCCGGAATCGACAAGATAGAAGTTGAAAGACACGGAAAAGTACGCCGTGCAAAACTCTATTACCTCAGGGAAAAAGTCGGTAAATCAGCTCGAGTCAAAGAGCAGAGATACGATGCGAAGGCAGAAGCCAAAGCCTGATTTCCTCGGAAAGAAATCCGAACTCCTGGCTTTCGAAAGGAAGCTCTGGAAGGACGGTATTAAATTCATCGCAGGCGTTGACGAGGCTGGAAGAGGACCTCTTGCAGGACCAGTCGTCGTCGCTGCGGTCATATTCCCTGACAATTCACGGATACCCGCAGTAGACGATTCAAAGCAGCTTTCAGAGAAACAGCGCTGCGAACTCCGCAGCATCATCCTTGAGCTCCCCGGCATCATGTATTCCATATCTGAAGTGCAGGCCGACGAGATCGACCGGATCAATATCCTCAGGGCCACCCATCTTGGAATGCGTAATGCACTGATGAAACTTCCAGAGGCGCAGATTGCGCTTGTCGACGGGCTCAGGGTCCCGAACATGCCGGTCGAGTGCAATTTCATAGTCAAGGGTGATTCAAAATCCGCCAGCATCGCCGCCGCCAGCATCCTCGCAAAAGTCCACAGGGACGAAATCATGATGATGTACGCCGGGAAATATCCCCAGTACGGGTTTGACAGTCATAAGGGTTATGGCACGGAAGATCATCTTAAGGCGTTGAAGAAGCACGGTCCGTGCCCGATCCACAGGAAGACATTTGCTCCGGTAAGGGATATAGTCAACCCGCCGCCTGTACAGGGAGTCCTCCTTTAATTGCATTGATGTCATAAATTTTTCATTCCGATGAAAAATTTATAAAGGATTGACATAATCAGGACAGGCGGGTATATTGTCACCCTCAAATTTAAACAGCATGGGGATTTATATTTTTTAAGATGTTATCCACTACTTGTTCCTACCAGATGGACGCCGGACGGGAGTTTTACCTGTCATGAGCGCTTTCACCCTCGAAACTATCCGACACAGCTGTGCTCATATCATGGCTGCCGCCGTCAAAAGGCTGTTTCCCGACACCAGGTTTGATATCGGACCTTCGACCGACGACGGGTTCTACTATGATTTCGACATGGAGCACCGTCTTGGACCGGAGGATCTTGAAGCCATTGAAGCTGAAATGCAGAAGATAGTCTCCGAGAAGCTTCCATTCAACAGGATGGAACTTTCGCGTGCAGACGCCCAGGATATCCTGAAGAAGGGCAATCAGAACTTCAAGCTGGAACGCCTTGCCGACATACCTGAAGGTGAAAGCATAAGCTTCTACCAGTGCGGTGATTTTGTGGATCTCTGCCGCGGACCGCATGTCGAGAACAGCGGGCAGGCCGGCTCCTTCAAGCTGCTTTCAATTGCGGGTTCATACTACCGCGGCAAGGAAACAAATCCGATGCTCCAGCGCGTCTACGGAACTGCGTTTGCGAATGACAAGGAACTCAGGAAATATCTCCTTCTTATTGAAGAGGCGAAGAAGCGCGATCATCGCAAGCTTGGAAAAGAACTCGAATTGTATACTGTCGCCGAGGATGTCGGTCCCGGACTTATAATCTGGCAGCCGAAGGGCGGCAGGATCAGGAACCAGATAGAGAATTTCTGGCGCGAGGAACATTACAAGAACGGCTACGAACTGCTTTACACTCCCCATATCGGCCTGGCAAAGCTCTGGCAGACCAGCGGGCATCTCGACTTCTACAAGGATGCCATGTATTCGCCGATGGAAATCGACAAGAACAATTACTATGTGAAGCCGATGAACTGCCCGTTCCACATACAGGCATATCAGACGAAGAACCGCTCATACCGCGAACTGCCACTGCGCTGGGCGGAACTCGGCACAGTATACCGCTATGAGAAAGGCGGAGTCCTCCATGGACTTCTGCGCGTGCGCGGATTCACACAGGACGATGCACATATCATATGCACGCCGGAACAGATCGAGGACGAAATCGAACGGGTACTCAAGTTCAGCCTCTACATATGGAAATGTTTCGGTTTCAAGGAAGTCAATGCGTATCTCGCAACCAGGCCGGAAAAGGCCGTGGGCGAGGAATCACGCTGGGCCCAGGCCATAGTTTCCCTTGAGAAAGCCGTCAACAAATGCGGACTCAAATGCGAAGTCGACAAGGGCGGCGGTGCGTTCTACGGGCCGAAGATCGATCTCAAGGTCAAGGATGCGATCGGACGCGAATGGCAGACGACGACCATACAGTTCGACTTCAACCTGCCGGAACGGTTCGATATGAATTATATAGCTGCCGACGGGCAGAAGCACCGTCCATACATGGTTCACCGTGCGCTGTTCGGCTCGCTTGAAAGATTTTTCGGGATACTGATCGAAAACTGCGCCGGAGCTTTCCCGTTGTGGCTTGCTCCTGAACAGGTCAGGATACTTCCGATAACGGAGGATCAGCATGAGGCGACATTGAACCTGGCGAACAAGCTCAAGGAGCTCGGGTTCAGGGTAGACTATGATCTGCGCACCGAGAAGATCGGCGCCAAGATCAGGGATGCAAGAAATCTCAGGATCCCCATGATTGCGGTGATCGGCGAGAAGGAAGTTGCGGCCGGTACTGTGTCGGTAAGGAGCCGCAGGGAAGGCGAGCTTGGTGCGATCAGCATAGACACGCTCATAGAGAAGATGAAGATTGAAGTGGCGGAAAAATTATAGAAAGTGTCATGTGTGTCATTACGCTTCTCCGGTGGAGAAGCATTGGTGTCAGAGTGTCATGAATTTAAACGATGCTTTGATACATTGATACTCTGATACTTTGACACTTGAAAATAAAAATAGGAGGGCCTGCTTATATCTAGGTTAGTCAAAGCCGGCGATCGTTTTCTCAGCGGTCGGGAAATTCGTCTTATTGGTGCAGATGGAAGTCAGCTTGGCGTAATGACTTTTACGCGCGGGCTCGAGCTTGCGAAGCAGGGCGGTCTGGATCTGGCGCTGGTTGCTGATAATGCGACCCCGCCAGTATGCAGGGTTGTCAACTTCGGCAAGCTGATCTACGAGCAGAAGAGGAAGGAAAAGGATCAGCGGAAGCTCCAGCACGCACACAAGGTGAAGGAGATAAAATTCGGCTGCAACATAGACCCGCATGATTATCAGATAAAAATTAATCATGCAATTGAATTTTTGGACAAGAGCTATAAACTAAAGACCTCCATGATGTTCAAGGGCCGCGAAATGGCCCACAAGGAGCTTGGTTTCGGCATAATGGAAAAGGTTGTAAAAGACCTTGAAGGACACGGAATTGCCGAGAACACGCCCAAACTTATGGGAAGAAGCATTATTATTAACTTTAATCCTGCACATCACTGAGAATGGCTGGCATCTGCCTTCGCAGCAGCATGAGCGGGTAAAAAACAAAGGAGACAAACGATGCCCAAGATGAAGACAAGGAAATGCGCTGCGAAGCGCGTGAAAATGACGGGGACCGGCAAGTTCACCCATTACAGGGCCGGATCCAGGCATCTCAAGACTGGAAAGAGCTCGAAGCGTAAACGCCTTCTCAGCAAGAAAAATGTAGTCAGAAGCACTGAAATGAGAAGAATCAGATCAGCTCTGCCTTACGGAGTCTGAGTTCAATTAAAATCAATATTAATTATTATTTTCAGGAGATATTTCAATGCCAAGAGTAACATTTGCAGTTCCTTCACGCAAACGCAGAAAGCGCGCGCTGGAAAGGGCGAAGGGTTTTTATGGTGCGAGCAGCAAGCAGATCCGTACGGTATATGATGCGGTCGACAAGGCCAATGCCAACGCCTATATCGGCAGGAAGCTGAAGAAGCGCGAATACAGGGGGCTCTGGACCATCAGAATCAATGCCGCATGCCGTTCACTCGGTACGACCTACAGCAAGTTCATAAATGGTCTCAAGAAGGCCCAGATCAATGTCAACCGTAAAGTCCTCGCGGATGTGGCGGTCAAGGATCCCGAAGCTTTCAAGGTGTTTGTCGAGAAGGCTATGGCTGCTCTCAAATAACAGCCTCTGTAATCAATTGTAAGAGCGCGGGATTAAGTTCCCGCGCTCTTTTTTTATGGAGTTTTAATCAAAACTGAAGGAGAAAAATGGATATCAAGAAACTGATGGCATTGATCCTATGTGTTGGATTGCTGGCTCCGATGAGCCTGAACGCCGAGGATGAGAAGGACGATGATGGTGCAAGGGCGGTGAAGACCATGGAACAGGCGTGGAAGGCTGCGATGGACCATTTCGGCGACGAGCAGGACAACGCCAGGAAAGTCGTTGACTTCTACAAGGCGAACTTCGCTGAAAAGATAAAGTTCCTGGAGAAGGAGCTGAAGGATGATCCCGCGGAAGCAGTTTCGGAGCTTATCGGAGATCTGTCCGAATGCAATGAGATGCTTGGGATGAAGGACGATAATCCCGAGGAGTTCAGGAAAAGGCTCGAATACATGAAGCTTGAAGTGAAGACGGACCTGCTTGGAGAGAAGATACAGGATCTCAAGGAAAAGGATGCCGGCAAGAACAAGGATGAAATCGAAAAAACTGAAAAAGAGTTGAAAGGCGAGTTGAACAGGCTTTTCGACACCAAGCTCCAGAACGAGAAGGAAGAGCTGAAGAATCTTGAGAATGACTTGGAGAAGCTCCGGCAGCATATTAAGCAGCGCGAGGAGAAACGAGATAAGATCATCGACAAGAAGTTCAAGGATCTCACTGGAGTCGAGGAGAATCTCGAGTTCTAATCAAGGGAGGCAATTTCCAAATTGCCTCGATAAACTTAATGATTGGATAGCAGGATGAATGCATGTAATAAGATGGAACTTCTTGCTCCTGCGGGAGGGCCGGAGGCTTTGGTTGCGGCTGTTGAAGCCGGAGCTGATGCGGTTTACTTCGGCCTCAAGGAGCTAAATGCCCGGCGGGGGGCCGAAAACTTCACGCAGGAGAATCTCGCTCGGAATGTAGGATTCGTGCATGAAAAGGGGGCGAAGGCGTATCTTACCCTCAATATAGATGTTTCTCAACGTGAACTCGGTGAGGCCGCAAGACAGCTTGAGCTTGCACGGCAGTGCAGGGTTGACGCTGTTCTTGTCAAGGATCCGGCGGTTCTGAAAATGATGCCATGTTTTCCCGAAATTGATTTTCACTTCAGTACCCAGGCGGGAATATCGTCTTCTGCTGGAGTGAGGGCGGCAAGGGAACTTGGTATAAAGCGCGTAGTCCTTGCCAGGGAGCTTTCAATTGACGAGATCAGGGCGGCTTCTTCTGTTGAAGGGATTGAGACCGAGGTCTTTGTCCAGGGGGCGCTTTGTTTTTGCATGTCCGGACATTGCCTGTTGTCAAGCTGGCTTGGCGGACGGAGCGGGAACCGCGGCTTATGCGCCAGCCCCTGCAGATTTGAATGGAAGGCCGGCGGCAGTGATGGCGGACGGTTCCTTTCAATGCATGACTTGTCGCTGCTGGAGAGGCTGGATGATCTGAAGCAGGCCGGTGTCGCCTCCCTCAAGATTGAAGGCAGGCTCAAGAATCCCGGATGGATCTCAAAAGCCGTGTCTGTCTACCGCAGGGCCATTGACAATGGAGTAGATGAAGAGCTGAGGAAGGAGGTTCTTGAACTCGGAGAGTATACAGGCAGGAATTTCACGGATGCTTATTTGAAAGGATGCAGGAAATGCCTGACCGGCGATTCTGGAAGAATATCAAAGGTGCCTGAGGATGTTGAAGCCACCACGGCAGGCCAGCCTGAAAGTTTACCTGATGATACATACGGCATTGATATTAAAATCGAAAACGGCAGGCTGGCCTGTGTGTTCACGCATGGAGTTTCCTCAAAAAAATATCTGTATCCTGTCAGCCTGGTGCGCTCGCCGGAAAGGGCTGTGGCGCTCGGTGCTGTCGGGGAAATGCTCTCGGAAGATCCGATCCAGGGGCTGTTGCCTGGGAACTTCTCCGTTGAAAACAGCGAATTGCAGATGCCGCGCAACATCCTGAAGAAGCTGAGGGAGGATCTCTCATCGTTCCTGCGCCTCGCCAAAAAGGGAACTGAAGAAAAGATCAAGGTTAAGATTCCTGCCGATGTCCAGTCGATCCTGGACGGCTGCAGGAATACGGTCCCGGATAATCCAAACATGATGAAGTTCAATGGAGTGATTGATGTTGTCAGGATCCCAGGATACGGCGATGCGTGCGAATTCCGCAGGAGATGCACCGGATACAGGATCATCATCGGCAGCGCCGGGGCGCATGAGATCCTTGATTCTGATTATGACTGGGGGCGGAGCCTTCCTGTCATCGCGCTTCCACCGGTGTTTTTCGAGGGCGACATCGAACGGATGAAATCTCTTCTGGAAGTCTGCAGGGCGAGGGGATTCACTGTTGAGATAAACAGCTGGGACGGATGGTTCCTTGCGAGAGGGGCGGGGGTCGGATTTGAAGCGGGGCCGGGCATGGCGGTGCTGAATTCCATGGCCGCCGGATTCCTCAATGAAAAAGGGTGCGGAACCGTGGCGGTTTCACTGGAGGCGGACAGCCGCCAGATGGAAGATCTTGCGTTGAGGAGTTCTGTTCCATTGCGCATATATGCCTACGGACGTCCGGTCCTCATGATAAGCCGTGCTGATTTCCCCCCTGAGTTCCACGGCAGGATTTTCCAGGACAGGAGGAACTGTTCGATGAGGCTAGGGATTGAATGGAATCTGAGTGTTTTCAGGCCGATAGAACCGTATGACCTCCGCCACGAGGCGAAGAGAGGGCCTGCGGCTGCGAGTTTCGCAGCGGATCTTTCGGGTTCCGTGGATTTTTCCTCTGAACTGAAAAGATCCGGAGCCGCTTGCAAATCCACTGTTAAAACATTTAATTACCAGAGGAAGTTAAGATAAGCATGCACTGCTATATTACAGGGGTAACGGTCGTTGATTGAGGCAATTTCAAAATTGCCTCATATGAGCTGATTTTTAAAGTTGGAGTTCACGGCTTTAGCGTGCGTAGCTTATTTAATACCAAGACACACTAAAGACCTTATGTTAAACATAGAATAGTTAGAAAAAGCCTTCTCCCTTCTTAAATTATAACAGCTTAAGAAAAAGAAAGGAGAAGGACTTATGAAAGCAGAAAGTAACACGGGAAGCGGAAGAGT
>Ga0209417_1001447_pt1 | contig 43368 bp, 37 predicted proteins | sample RifGroF2_FD_184002 | JGI IMG/M metagenome (GOLD analysis project Ga0209417, IMG submission 184002) | Groundwater microbial communities from Rifle, Colorado, USA - Groundwater F2 (SPAdes) (version 2) | ecosystem: Environmental > Aquatic > Deep subsurface > Groundwater | place: Rifle, Colorado...
CCAAGCCCGCCGCATCCAACCCCCCTGCCGCTAGTACGGGCAGGCCCCCGTGCCTGCCCTCTTTCCCCACCCGCAGGCACTGAGCCTGCCGAACGTGCCCTCCCCGGAGCCCCCGACCATGACCACCAACAGCAAGATCGCCTGGACCCACCACACCGTCAACCCCTGGTGGGGATGCCATCCCGTCTCCCCCGCCTGCGACCACTGCTACGCCCGCGCCCTCGCCCGTCGCAGCGCCTTCGCCAAGACCGCCTTCGACGGCGGACCCTACAACCTCCGCCCCGCCAAGGCCATCGCCGAACTGGCCAAGATCGAGCGCCTCGGCGCCAAGACCGAGACCCGCCAGCGCGTTTTCGTCGAGAGCATGGGCGACTTCTTCGAGGACCTCCCCGCACTCGCCGAGCCCCGCCGCCTCTTCCTCCAGGTGGCGTCCGAGGAGTGCGGGTGGATCGATTTCCTCTTCCTCACCAAGCGCCCCGAGAACATCACCCGCCTCTTCAAACAAGCCGGCTTCTCCCTTCTCCCGCCTAGCTGGTGGTTAGGCATCACCGCCGAGAACCAAGAGCAGTACAACCAGCGGTGGCCGCTCCTGGACGCCGCCCTCGACGGCTTCTATGACGCCTTCTCCACCAGGCTTCCCTATCCTCTTGGATTCGTCAGCATCGAGCCCATGCTCGGCCCCATCGACCTCCATGCCGAGGCGGCCGGCGAGCGTTCTCTCCCCGACTGGATCATCGTCGGCTGCGAGAAGATCGGCAACCGTCCCGGCCGACCCATGGAAGCGGAGTGGGTAGACACCATCACCCGCCATTGCGTGATGAATGGCATCCCCCTTTTCATCAAGCAGACCGTTACGGACGACGGCAAGCACGTCACCGACGATCCCGACCTCTTCCATTCCCTCTATCCCAGATTCCGCCAATTCCCCTCGTCCCTCAGCTAGGAGCCCCCGACCATGCCCAAGCGCGAACCCTGCCGCAGCGGCTTCGAGCAAGACTGCATCTACGCCCGCCGCCGCTACTGCTTCACCCGCCGCCCCTGCGTCTGCTCCGCCGCCAAGCGGGCCATCCGCCGCCGCGAGCGGCGCAACAACCACCGCGCCGAGCAACCTCCCCAGGAGTAGACCACATGCCAGCCCCCAGCTACCAAACCACCCCCGACCACCTCGCCGCCTACCGCCGCCACGTCCGCGACTGGCAGCTCCGCCTCGGCCTCCAGGACTGGGACATCACCGTCCTCCACCAGCCCGCCGACGACGACAGCGAAATCTGCGGCCGCTACGCCGGCGACTACGACGCCCGCCTCGCCACCATCACCCTCGGCCACCACTGGGGCACCCGCAACCCCGACGAACCCGGCCAGATCGAGACCGTCGCCCTGGAGGAGATCCTCCACCTCCTGCTTTCCGACATCTCCTCCCATGCCAGTTGCCGCTCCTTCGACGAGCAGGAGTACCGGCGCGACGAACACACCGCCATCCACCGCCTGATCGAAGCCCTCCTTTACCATCCCGCCCGGTCGCAGAGGCTCGGGCCATCGCCGGAGGAGTCCCTTGCCGCCTGCGGGGAACTTCTGTAGCCATGGACGATAGGCCACGCTTCAGCAGCGCCACTTGTGACGACGCCACCAGCGACCCGTTCGTACTGATGGCCGTAGCCCTCTCGTCGGACGACCTGTACTGTTACTCCCCTCCCACCGAGCAGGCTTCCGAACGCCTCCAGTCCGCCCGTGGCTGGCAGCCAGGCCCGCGCCGCTTCCCGTCCCGCGCAGTCCGGGACGGGCGTCCCACCCTCCTTTCCCAATGCGGCATCCACTCGCTGCATAGGCTCGCCGAAGGCGGCTAGCGACTCTTTCCCCTTTCGACCGGCCACTGACCACCGACCACTGGCCACTGACTCCATCACCCCATGATCCTCTCCCACGCCTCCGCCACTGCCAGCGCGGCCCTCACCCCCTGCTGCGCCTTCGCCCCGTCATAGACCCCCTTCACCACCGCCTCGGTGGACCAGTTCCCCTGGGCGACCAACGTCGCGTGGTCCACCGCCCCCGACTGCATCAGCAGCGTCACGAACGTATGCCGCAGACTGTGGAAAGATACCAGCTTCACATCCTGCTGGCGCCTCTCCCCCGCCTCCTTCGCCCGGTCCGTCTGAATCCCGGCCAGCGCGCAGATCGCCTTGAACTCGTCGCACAGGAACCTCTCCCCCTGCACCTTCGCCACCTCCCCGGCGGCCGGCCACAAAAACCCCTCCCCCACCACGCGCGGCAACTCCTTCACCCAGGGCCGTTCCAGCGAATGGTAGCTCACCATTCGCCGGGTCTTCTTCTCGGTCTTCCCCGGCACCACCGCCAGGATGCCATCCCCCCACCGGAAACTGCTCCCCCTCAGCCCGGCGATATCCCCCTCCCTCAACCCCGTCTCCATCCCGATCTGGATCGCCAACGGCCAGAACCCAGGCACCTGCGACGGAAAGCCACGCGACACCTCCACCAGCCTCTCCACCTCCCCCAGCGACAGCGCCCGGTAGCTCGTCCCCTCCGCCCGGTCCCTCACGATCTTGTCCCAGGGATTCGTCTCCAGTTCCGCAGGCACCGCCACCTGCTTCCAGACCATCGCCAGCATCGCCTTCCAGGTATTCCGGGTGGCCCCGGCGAGTTGCCTTTCCTCCAGCTCCCGCCAGAACTCCCCCGCCAGCCTTATCGACACCTCGCGGAGCAACTTCACCTCCGGGTGTTTCCTCCCCATCCAACCCACGAACGCCGCCACCCTCTGCCTTCTCAGATTCTCCGTGTTCGCGCTCGCCTTCTCCTGGGCATGGGCCTCATAGAAACTCCAGAGGTCCACCAGTGGCACCTCGATCCGCATCGCCTCTGGCGGCATCACCTGGCGCAGCACCTCCTGCGCCCGCCGACCCGACGCCACCGCCACCGCCGGATCATAGAACAGCCGCCGCGCCAGCTCCTGGTCATGCGTCCCCGTGGCCACCCACTTCGTGGACCACCTCCCATCCTCCCGCTTGAAGTTGACCCCCACATACCAGCATCCGGTTCCCTTCGGTCGCTGCACCAGACACACACCGGGACCTCTGTCCTTCTTTCCCATTGCCTTGCTCCACTTGCCATGGTAGACTTAGTACACACTGAACCGGGCACGTTCAGTTTACTATCAAATCTACCCGTGTCAAGCAAAGGCAAACCAAGAAGCCAAGCACAAACCAGCCGTCAACCACAGAAAAACAGCACTGAACGAAAAGAGCATGTACCGGGTATGGTTCTAGCCTAGCATGGTTGTGGTGGTTGGCATGGTTGGCATGGTATACTGACAGTTTACTATCACGGTTTCGTACTCACCGCACATCGGGGAAGGTGGGCTCGTGGGCGAGGCGGCGGCGGACCATGTTGTCCACGTCCGCCCGGCTGAATCCGGTTTCCAGGAGGATGCGGCGGAGGCTGCCGGGCTGGGTCTCCTCCCTGGTGCGGTTGGGGGTTCCCTCCGGCAGGAAGTGGAGGGCGGCATCGACGATCTCCTGGGCGCGGATGCCCAGCATGTCGGTCTTTCCGGACACCCAGGCGTCCGCCTTGTCCCACTCCTCCTCGGCGGCGTAGCCGCGTTCCACCTGGCCGCGCACCCGGCTTTCCTTGCGGCGGGTCTCGCTGAGCATCTGGTAGAGTTCCCGCGCTCGGGCACGGAAGCTGCTCTCGGGGTTGAAGGGCTGGGCGCGCAGGGGCGTGATGCCCTTGAGGAGTTCGCTCTTGGCCGTGCGCGTCTCGCCCCAGGGGGTTTCCTGCTGGCCTTCCTCGGAGAGGGCGATCTCGCCGGCGCGGCGAAGGTAGGTGAAGGAGGACGGCACCCAGCGCGAGGCGAGGTGCTTGCCCACCTTGGCGGTGGCCTCGGGAACGCTGTCCACGCCGGAGATCCAAATCGGCTGGTTGGAGCGCGTGTCCTTGTTGGTGGCGAGTTCGGCCAGGACGGCGGAGCCCATGGGGAGGCCCACGTAGTCCTCGCCCAGCAGCTTGGCGATGGCCCAGGCCTTGTTTTCCTCGGTCGTGCTGTCGGCCAGGACCGCCGTGGTCTTGGAGATCATGTCGTAGGGCAGGATGTAGCCCGCGTCGATGCTGGAGAGGTCGCCTTCCGGTCCTTTGAGCCAGACCAGGTTGCCGTGCCGCTGCCAGTCGGAACTCAGGACCCTTGCCGCCTGCTCCTCCTCCTTGTCGGGCGTGCCCCAGTCCTTGTCGGTGAGAGCGGAGATGGCCATGGCAATTCCCCCGCCGACCAGCATGGTCATGCCCCACTTGGTACTGCCCAGGCCATGTACGGCGAGGGTTCCCGCGAGGCCGTGGAAGTCGCCCTTCTTGGCGTCGGCAACGGCGTTGTACCAGTTGTTGACCATGTTGCGCAGGAACTCCATGCGGATGGTCATGAAGTCCATGCCGACCGGCGCGCGGCGCAGGATCATGGTCGCCAGGAGGGGGGCCTCGTCGTAGTAGGGGTAGGTCTCGCGGACCCGGCGGACGGCTTCCTCGTGGCCCATGCCGCGTTCGCGTTTGCTGTAGTAGTCCGCGAGCTTGAAGAGGTTGTCACTGCCGGCGTAGAACGCCGTCGCCTTTCTTCCTGCCCAGCGCAAGGGAGCGGTCGCCTTGCGCAGGAAGGTGCTCGGGCTGAGCAGGTTGGTCTCCCCGAAGGCATCCCGGACCGTAGCCCGAATCTCCGCGCTGCGGGCCGAGGAGCCGACGAGGCTGGAGGCGATAAGCCGTTCCAGCTCTTCCGGATCGTGCCAGAAGGTATCCCAGGCGCGCTGCACGCCTTTGGCGTAGGACGGGCGGGTCAGTTCGCCGCCGGCCAGGGCCTGAATAGGGTTGGTCAGGATGTTGCGCTCGACGGTGGGGAGGTTCATGACCGTATGGGTGTAGCGTCCTACCAGGTTGATCTTGCCGAGCCAGCGGCTCCACCACACGTCGGCACCGGCGTCCACCTGCTGGAGCAGGTCGTAGGTAGCGTGGTCGGTGTACATCTCCCTCTCTCCGAGCCGACCAAAGGCCGTGTCGTGGAGCGGGAAGGAGAAGTGCCGTCCGTCCGGCGCGGTGTAGGGGGAACGGTAGAGCACGCGGTCCGGATGGCCGATGGGCAGGGCCTCCTGCTGGGCGAGCAGCTCGCGCTGGAAGGCGTCGGCGGCGAGAATCTGGTTCTGCCGGGCGATGGTCGCCTCGGCCACCGCCGCCAGGTCGCGGATCTCCCCGTAGAAGGCGCGTAGGACCGGGGACAGCTCCTTGCGCTTGAGGAAGCTCTTCCGGATGGTCTTCCACTGGGGCGAGGCCTTGCCGCCAAAGACGTTCTGGACGCTGGTGTCCTTCTTCAGCAGGTAGTCCGCGGTGCCCTCGGCCATGGATTCCAGGGCGGCACGGGGGACGCGCAGGGACACCCCCTCGCCCTTGCTAGCCAGGTCGATGCTCTGGTTGTAGAGGTCGTTCAGCAGCTCGTAGTAGCGGCGGAAGCGGCGGGCGTAGCGGACGAAGGTCTCGCTGCGGCCGGCCAGGATGGACTCGTCGGCGGTCAGCAGGAAGTCCCGCAGGGCCTGGCGGTTCTGCGGGCTGGCGTAGGCCTTGGCGATGGCGGCGTTGATCCGCTCCTCCACGCCCGCCACCCGGTCCACGATGGCATCGGCCAGCGCCTGCTCCATCTCCTCCTTGGCCTCGCGGGTCGGCTTGTAGCCCGGCTCGACGAACTTGCGGTAGGCGCGCAGGGTGTACTTGCCCTCGTTCTCCTGGATGGCGATGGCGAGGCCCTCGGGGAGGATGTCGCCGAGCTGGTCGTGAATCTGCTGGGAGAGGATGTCGATCTGGCGGCGCGCCGCCGCCACGGCGTCGAAGGCGCGCGCGGCCACCGGATGGGCGGGGCGGGGGGCGTCCTCGACCGGGAGCGTGCCGAAGAGCATCGCGTCCAACTGGGCGCGCTCCCCGGCCGGGATGGTCCCCTTGGCGACCAGCCGGTTCATGGCCAGAAGGTCCTTGGCCATGGCCTCCATGTTGCGGTGCAGGGCGTGGGTGTCCGCCTCCATGCGCCCCTTGCGCTGCTGCTCCATCTCGTTCAGGACGGGACGGCGCCCGCCCACCTTGCGCCCGGCGGAGAGGTAGCGCCGCAACCAGTAGCGCAGGCCCTCGTCCGGGTTGTCGCCCACAATCCGCTTCCACGGGTCCAGCACCTTGTCCAGGCGCGACTGCTCGTCCCCCCTGCGGACCGAGTAGCGGATGTCATCCTCGCGCGGATTGAACCGCGCGGAGAGCGGAATCAGGTTGCCCTGGTCGTCGTAGGTGGCGGGGTCGGCCAGCTTGATTCTGGCCGGATCAAAGACCTGCATAGTCTTGGTTCCGCCATCTTCCGCGATCAGCACAGCGCCATAGCCATGGCGGGCAAGCGCCGGACCCATCACACGGGCGAACTCGCGGGGGAAATACCGGGTAGCCTGCCACTGGTAGGACCCACTTCCCGCCGACATTTCCAGCATGCGGACGCCCTTTTCGTAGTAGGCATCCTGCCGCTGCTTGCCTTCCATCCCCTGTAGGCTGGCGCGCGCGGCGTCAAGCTCCTGCTGGGCGATTCTCTGGTATGCGGGTCTCCCCGCTTCGGTCGTTGCGTCCAGCACCGCGCCAGGACGTACGTACAACCGCAAGATTCTGGCCTCGTCGGTGCGCAGCGCCACGCCCCAGCGGGTGACCCACTCCCCCATCTCCCCCTCGGTCTTCGGGTCTTCCTTGCCCTCGGTATCCTCAAACCGCCGCGTCTCGCCGTTCCATTTCCACACGGTCCCGCCATCGTCAACAAGCTGCGACGTGGGTGCCTTCCAGTCTATGGGAGGGCGGTCTCCGCCCGTTCCGTTGGCGTAGTCTTCGGCTACGATCTGGGCCTGTTCGCGGCCCTGCTGAATCCATCTTGCGGCATCGGGGGGCAGGACCGGCGTCAAGGAGATTGTCCGGCCCGGCGCAAACGTCCACCACTGTGACCGGGTGCCGTGGTAGGCTTCCGTCGTGTAGCCGTTCTGCGCGGCTGCCTCGTTCGCCAACCGCCCCGCCGTCTCCATGTCCCCGCGCGCGACGGCGGCGGCGTATTCGGCATCGCGGGCCACCACGTCGGGCGACGGGGCGGCATCGTACATCACCCCCGCCGTCTCCTGGGCGCGGGCGGCTTGCGGCGCTGTTTGGGCGAAAGCCTCGCCGCTGCGGACCTTGGCGAACACGTCCTGCCAGCCGTCCCGGAGCCGCAGGCCCAGGGCTCGCGCCAGTTTGCGGAAGAACTGCCGGATCTTCGCGAAGACGCGGCCCCAGGGCGTGCGCGTCTCTCCGGTCCAGGCCTCGTAGCCCCTGGCCTGGCGTTCCTCGTCCGCGCCAAACTCCGCCTCCACCGCGCGCATGTCCTCGGCGGTGAGGTCCGCCAGACTCATGGCGATGTGCCAGGAGTCATGGTCGATATCCCCCAGGCGAGCGATCTTGGCCACTTGCAGAATCCCGGCCTGGTTGTACCACGCGGCCGCGGCCACGTCGCTGTCCCGCAGTCTCCGCCCGTAGGTGGCGCGGAACGCTGCCGGGTCGATCTCGATGGTATCCACCAAGGCCGCGACGAAGCTCTTTCCGTTCGCCAGAACGACCTGGTAGCCCGGCCCCAGCTCGGAGCCGGCCACCGTAACCGACGCCTTGGGGAAGGCATCGCGCAGGGCCTTCACGGTCTGCTCGTCGGTCAGGGCACGGGGTTGCAGCATCTCCGCCGCGCGGACGGAGTAGCGCGGAGCCTCCTGCTCTTCCTGGCTCTGCATGCCGAGGGCGCGGGCGATATCCGGGACAGTCTGTTCCTTGAAAAACGCCCATCCCGGCTTGGGCCGGGCGTAACTGAAGTCTCGTCCCCCGATAAAGGCCAAGTCTGTCAGCGCTAGGGACGTGCTTTCCTCCGCATAGACAAAGCGGTAAGGCTTGCCGGCGTTCGTGGTCTTCTCTACAACGGACACGCCATGGTCCAGAAGCCATTGGGTGGCGGTGGCGTCTTCGTCCCTCGGGGCTGCCTCGGCTCTGGGCGGAACGCCCATGTCGCGCAGGCGCTCGAAGAGTTCAGCAATGGTGTCCGCGTCGATGTCGCGCCGGCCCTGGCCGTGCGGTGCGAGCGCCGGATCGGCCACCTTGTCCAGGACGAGCACGCGGGTCTTTACCTTGGTCCCCGCCTTCTCGAAGGTGATGGCAGGCAGGCCGAACTCGGCCACCAGATACGCGCCCTTGGCCTCCGGGCTGTCGTACCAGGCATCGAACTTGGCGTTGGTCGATCCTTCCGGCAAGATGGCCACTAGACGGCCCCCCTCGCGCAGGTGGCGGAAGGCCTTGCCGAGATGCTCCATGGCCGTCGCGCCGGCGTGGCCGAAGGGAGGATTCATGGCGATCACGTCGAACTTGTTCTGGATCGGGAAGTCCTCGAAGCCCTGGGTGCGCACGTTGCCGCCCGCGTTCAGCCGGAGCAGGTTGGACAGCTCCGGCGAGGGCTCCACGAAGATGCGGCGCGTGGTGTCCGGGAAGAACCGGGCGATGGCCCCGTGTCCTGCCGATGGTTCGAGGGCATCCTCGCCGGGACGCGCTCCCGCCCATTCCACCATCTTGTAGCCAAGCGGCTCGGGCGTGGCGAAGTAGTCCTTACCCATCTGGTTGCTGCGCTTGCTCCGCTTCTGCTGGGCATGGTAGAAGGCGATGGCGCGGGCAAAGTCGTCCACATCGAGGACGGACCGGTCCGCCTCCTTGCCGCCTTTGCCCTGCTCCGGGCTGGGCGCGTCATTGGTGCTGTTCAGGTAGCCCTCGCGGATCACCGTCCGCAAGTCCCTGGCCAGATTGCCCAGCGCCAGATTTTCGGCGGTTCCGGCCCGCTGGTTGATCTTGCTGCTGAAGAAGTAGTGCTCCAGGCCAAAGGCCGTCTTGGGGTACTCGAAGGCGGCGGGGCTCGCCTGCCCGGTGCGGTAGATTCTCCCCTCGGTCTGGGTGAAGTCCGTGGGGCGGATCGGCAAGGCCAGGTCGATCAGCACGCGGGGGTACTTCCCGGTCTGGTCATGCACGCTCATCCCCTCCTTGCCGGCGTCGCGCTGGACCAGGAGAATGCGAGTGGGGCTGTCGTCGTCGTTGAAGGCGTCGATCACGGACTCGCGGTTGCGGTCGGTCACCGTGCCGTTGAACTCCGCGATCTCCTCGCCAAAGGCGCGGGACAGGACGGTGCGCGCGTCCACGAAGGTCTTGGCCCGCAGCGGGACAAACTCGGGGTGCTCGGCCTCGAACGCGGTCACCTCCTGAGTCCACACCAGCGGCTGGACGGATTCCGGCATGGGCGGCAGCGCATAGGGCGCCAGGATGTTCTCCTGCAAGCGGCTGTGGAACACCACCACTTGGCGGCCCAGCGCGCGGTGCTGGCGGATACGGGGAATGTAGGCCCTGGCCTTGACCGCCTCCAGAACCTTGACTGTGCGGTTGTAGTCCCAGAGGCTGGTCATGGCCCGCGCCAGGTTCTCCCACTTGTCGCGGGACTCCTCGAAGCCCGTGGCGGCGCGATAGAAGCGGTTCAGCGGCTCGATGTCCGGGTCCTCGACGTCCACGAAGTGGCGCGAGTAGTCCTGCACCACATCCAGCGTGCGCCCCAGTAGGGTTCCCTCCCGGCGCAAGCGCTCGTTGAACTCCCGCTCCATCAAGCCAAGGTCCACCTCGGCAGTGGGCGAGGTCAGCTTGTTGTAGCGCATCCGGTAGCCGAAGTTCTGCATCAGGAAACGGTCTTCCTCGCTCCCCGCATTGTAGGCCCCGGAAGAGTCCTTGCCGGGGTCCACGATACGGTATAGGAAGCCATCCCCGTAGAGTGCGCTCTTGTGGTACGCGAAGGGCGTTGCCGACAGCATGACAACCTTGCTTGCCTGGGCGCGTTCCAGGCGGTCCGAGAACTCCTTGCGCAACGCCTCGGGAAGCCGTCTCCACGCTTCCGGGTTGGTGCGGAACATCCGGGCGAAATCCATGGGCTCCATGGGCAGGGAGGACGGCTCGAACGTCCTGGCGTAGGCCGCGCGCAGCTTGCCCAGCATCCCGCTGGCCGCCCGGATATGTGCGGTGCTGGCATTGTGCCCCAGCAGCAGGCGCATCTGCTGAGCCGCCGCCGTCATCTCCCCATCCGCGTTGGACGAGAGATGGTGGGCCTCGTCGAAGACGGCCAAGTCCCATTCCCTGGCGAAGAGCGCCTCGTTGGTCTGGAAGTTGGCGTAGGTCGTCGCCACTACCTGGCTGGTCCCGCCATTGTCCTTGCGGTCCTTGAGCTTGTGGATTCCGAACCCGAGCGCGCCAGAGGAGCGTGCCCAATCCGTCAGGATCTTCTGGGAAGGGACAACGATGATGATGTTCTTTGCGCCTTGCCGCAGAAAGCGCTTGACAATCCCCAGGCCGGAGAAAGTCTTGCCGGTGCCCGTGCCGTTGGTCATCAGGATGCCGCGGTTTGTCTCCGTCTGCTGGTCGGCATAGCGCAGCTCCGCCCTCCACACATCCTCCTGCTGCTCCTTGAACAGCATGGGCAGGGTCTGGCGGACATTCTCCAGGTCGCCCGGCACCACGGGGATGCTCTCCGCCTCGCGCTGTCTCTGCCGGCGTTCCTCGGCGCCTAGCGGCCGGCCATCACCATTTCCAGGATCGGCTCCCACGCCTGGGTCAGATCGCCCAGCGTCTCCGGCAGCAGGTGCATCAATCGCTTCTGCTGGCTCTCGGTCAGGCGGTACTCCCGCGTCGCCAGGCTCACCGCCTCGCTCCGGTTGAGCACCTCGGGCAGCGCCCCGCGCAGACCCGGATCGTCCGCCTCCTCTACCAGCGCGTCGATTGCCTCGCGCTCCACCAGCAGGGGGAGTACCAGTTGGTAGGACAGCAGAACCCTCGGGTCCTCCTTGGCGTTGGTCCGGTCCCATTCCTCCCACGCCAGGTCCACCGTCTCCTGGTCCGTTTCCGCCAGCAGCGTCTTGCCCCAGGCCGACCGGAGCTTGCCCGTCGCCGCTACCCGGTTCCAGATTCTCAGATTGACTTGGAACATCGCCTTGCTCCTCGAACATGGTACGGTCCAGCCGCCCGGCGAGATCATCGCGGAAGGCGCGCAGGTACTCGCGTACATTCGTCCCGAAATTGGACACCACAAACTGGAAGAAGTCCGCTAGGCTTTTGCCGGCGGCGGTGAACTCGCTGTAGGCACGCAGAAAATGCGGCTTGGCCTTCTGGTAGGTTTCCCAGGACAGCCGGGGAATGCCCGAAAGCATGGTGCCCGAGCCGCCGAACAGGTCATGCAGGCCATGCACGGCATCGTCCAACCCCTTCACGCCGTGCTTGGCGGCGTCCTTGAGGATGTCCGCCGCGCTGCGCTTGCCCGGCTTGGGTTTCGGCGGGGTCTTGGCCTTGGGCGGGTCCTGGGTGAAGAGGTCCCGTTCCTTTCCGAAGAGGTCGGGCTGACTCACCAGCTTCTCCGCCACGTCGCGCCCGGTGGCCTTCTGGATCGCCTTCTCGATCTGCGCCAGGGCCTTGGTGCCCTTTTCCAAGGAGAGGGAGCCATCCGCCAGCTTGTCGTGGGTCTGCTGCGCCTGGCGCGCGGCGAAAGTGGGCATGCCCTTGGTGGCCGCGATCACCGCCAGCCGGTCCCGGATCGGGGAGGCGGTGGCATCGTTGGCCAGAGGCGGGGCGGGAGGGGCGGGGGGCGTAGCGGCCACGGCCTCGTCGAACATCTTGTCGAACTCGGCATCGTCCAGGCTGGCTAGATCAGCGGCCGGCTTTGGCTCTTCCTTCGTGTCCTTCGTGGGATTCGTGGCCGCTTCCCGTTCTTGGACTGCTGCGGCCGACTCTTCCGCTTCTCGCTTCCGCCACGCTTCCAGCCTTTCCCTTGCTTGCGGCTCATCCTTCAATGCGGCACGGTGGCGTTCCGCCAAATCTGGGTAATCGGCGAGCGTCTTGGCAGGAACGTCCGGGGCGGTCCTTTCCCATGGGGTGGCATACGGGGCAAACCTGCGCTCCATGTTGTGGACCGCCGCCTCAACCGCCTCACGGTGTATGCGCCAGCGGATGGAGCGCTCGTCCTTCAGCAATACCCCATTGCGTTGTTCTCCCTCGACCAGCGGATGGACACTCCCGTCTATCATCAGGCCAATGATATTTCTCTTGCCTTGCCGTTTGACAAACTGTCCCTTTGCGTCGTGGACGAATTCCGATTGGGTGTATTCCGTCACTCGCTTTGGGTTCTTCTTCTCTTCCTGTTTCCGTTCCCGCTCCCGCTCCACCCTGGCCTGTTCCGCTTCGAGGTCCGCCCGCTGCTTGGCCATGATGGCCTCGCGGGCGGCGACCTTCTCCGCCTGCTGGATGGCCTTTTCCTCCGCCGGCATCTCCGTCTGCTGCTCCTGCTCCAGGCCCAGGTACTGGCGGACCTTGGTCTCGTCCCACTCGCGGGGACCGAGGAAGCGGCCGGGGCGGTTGTCCGTGTCCTCGTCGATCACCGCGCCCACCGGGGCGCGGTACCAGCGGCGGTCCGCCTCGCGGTAGACCTCCACCGCTTCGGTCTCTCCCACGGGGGTGAAGAAAAAGGCATGCCCTTTGCCCTTCACCAGCTCCCCCTTGACGGGGGGAGGAACAGGGGGTAGGTTCTGCTCCGGCGGGTTCCGATTGCGCGCGCCCTGGTCGGCCTGTACGGCCCCGGCCTCCACTCCAGGGAGAACGGCGGTGCTTTCCGGGGAAGGCCCGGGCAGGGGTCCGCTCCCTGCCAGCCCGCCCGTTTCCTTCTCCGCCGCGAAGTCGAAGGAGCCATCCGGCTCGCCGCCGGCATCGCGCACCATCCCGTCCGCCCCCACGATCTCGCCCTTGCGGACGCTCAGCGCCTCGGCCATGTCCAGGTCGATGGTGGTGCCGTCGTGGAGTTGGATGGTGCCCTCGGCCTCGTCCACCTCGGCCACCAGCCACTGGCCCTGGTGCAGCACCTGGTCGCCGTCGCGCAGCTCCGCCCCGTAGACCTGGGCATTGCTGCTTTCGCCGCGCTCCACATGCTGCTTGGCATTCTCCGTGAGCCGGGCCAGCTCCTCGGTCTTGCCGGGACCAGCCAGCCAGGCCCGCAGGGCGGCAAGGTGCTTGGCGCGGACCACGGGGGAGTGGATATCCTCCCCGTCGATGCCGAGGACCTTGGCCGCGCGCACCCTGGCGTCGCGCGTGCGACCGTGCTCCGCCATGGCGCGCTCGCGCCGCTGGCCGGAGGTGCGCCCCTTGCGCACGTCCTCCACGAACTCCTCCTCCAGGTAGTCGTAGAGGGCCGGGGTGCCGCGCACGGCAGCGTCGAACTCGCTCGCCGCCTTCTTCACCCCCTTGCGCTCGCCCTCAGGCACCTGGGCGAGCTCGTCGCGGTAGCGCTTGGCGCCCGCGCCCTGGGGCGTCAGCTTTACCTGGGACTCGTCCACCACGGCGGAGTACAGCCGGTGGGCGATCTCCTTGGCATTGCCCGCCCGGCCCTCGTACTCCACCTCGTACATGCCATTGCCGATGTAGCGCGACACCTGTCCGTTGGCCCAGCGGCTCTTGGCCCCGTCCGGCAGCACCAGCACCTTCTGGCCATCCTTGTAGTCGCTGGCGTCCTCCACGATGCCGCCCCACTCCTGGACCCGCTTGGCCGATGCCGTGCGGCTCTCCCCCGTGTGGCTGGCCAGCTCGTAGCGGCCATCCCAGGTGACTCCCACCACCTGCATGCGCCCGCGGTCCGTGCGCACCACCTTGTCCTTCACCCGCTCCACCTCGGCGGCGCGCTGCTCCGCCGTCAACGCCTGCGAGGGGAACTTGGCGCGGAGGATGGTCCCGAACTCCTGCGGGTAGCGGGAGTTCGACGCCATGAACTCGTCCACGTCGTCCGGGTTGCGGATGCCGTACTTCTGGGGGCGGGTGAGAATGTCCCGCATGTCCTCCCGCAGGTCCTCGTCGGCGTCGCGCGGCACCGCCAGGCCGGTTTCGGGCGGGACCTGGCCCTTCCTCCGGGCCTTGGGCGGGGCCTGCTGAGCATCGACATGGATGGGACCGCCGGTAGCCGGATCGAAGTTCCTGCCGTCCGCCGCCTGCCAGAAATCGGGATTGGGCTTCCACTCCGGATGGTCCTTGCGGAAGTCCACGAAGCGGGCCTTGAAGGTGGTCTTGGCGTCCCGGTTGCGGCGCCGGGAGTCCTGCATGGCCTCGTAGATTTCCTGCTCGCGCGGGCTCATGTCCTCCACTCCGCGCACGCTCGACCAATGGAAGGCGTTGGCGAACTCCTCGTCGCTCAGCCCGGCCAGGAAGTCGTCCGTCTCCTGCGCGCTCTGCTGGCGGGCGTCCCATGCCTCCCGCGCCCGGTCGGAGGACTGGCGCTTGCCGCCTGCCTTCTGCTTGGCCCGTTGCCGTTCCTCCTCGCGCAGGCGCGCGTCCAGATCGGCGTCCGCCTGGGCTTGTCCCTGCTGGCGCTTCTGGCGGGTCTGGCGACGGTTCATCTCGGACTCAAACACCTGCTGCCACTGCTCGGCGGTGCGCGTCTTCTCGTCCGCCGTCTCCCAGGCCGCCCTCACGTCGTCGGCAGGCATCTCGAACTTCCCGGCGAACTCGTCGATCTTGGCCTGCTTCTGGCGCAGGCCCGGCTGGGAGCGGATGGCACCATGCATCGCCCCGGCCATGCCCACGGTCAGGACGGTCTGCGCCGTGGTCTGGGCGATGGTCTGCACCGTCCGCTCCCACGTCACCGCTTCCGGATCAAGGCCACTGAGGGCGGCATTGAGGTTGTGCGACAGCTCCGTCACCACCTCCTCGGGCACCTCCTGCAGAATCGCCACCCCGGTCTGCTTCAGGAGGGCGCGCACCCCGCCCTTGGTCAGCTTGCCGCCACCGCCCAAGAGCTTCTCCAAGCCACCCAAACCGACCGCCTGCATGGCCGTGGCGATGCCGCCCTCGATGGCGGCCGCGCGCATGGCATAGGCCTGGGCGTCGGGCGCGCTCATTTCCAGGTCCGTAGCGCGATTGAGGGCCTCGTTGCTTTCCGCAGCCGCGAAGCCGGCGATCATGCCGACCCCGCCGAGCGGGGACGTCACCCCCGCCTGCACCGCCGAGCGCGTGGCTCCCCGTAGCAGGGCGTTGGCCCACTGCGGCGCGACCGAGCCCTGGTCCGCCACCTGCGCCGCCTGGTCCAGCACCTGGTTGGCGTCGTAGACCTCGCGCGAGTACTCGGGCGCGAACGGGCGGGTCAGCATGGACCCCAGCGCCCCGAACGCCTGCGCCCCACCCACGTTCACGTTGCGCAGAAAGGCATTGTCCGGCAGCTCCTTGGCCAGCTTCTCGGCTTCCTGCTGAAACGCCTCGTCTTCGGCCTGGCGCTCCGCCTGGGCCATCATCTTCGGACGCTCGCGGGGATCGTCCTTGATCCGGTCGAAGGAGAGCAGGAACTGTTCCGCGTCCCCGTCGTCCCATCCCCCCTGCTTCCGCATCAGGTCGGCGAAGTCCGCCGGGCTGGTGCCCTCGATCAGCACCGAGCGCGCGAAGGTGTCGTAGGGATTCAGCCCGAGCGCCTCGATCTTCTTCAGGGCGCGCTCCTGGCCACGGTCGGTGAAATCGTTCACTTGCTTCCCTTTCCCAGCCTCTCGGCAAAGTCCGTCATGTCCCGCTGCGCGCTGGCCAACTGCTTGGCGACGCGCGCCATCAGCGTGGCCGCGTCCTCCATCTTCCGCCCGGCGATGGTCTTCTGCACCTCGCCCTTGGCCCCCGCCAACTCCACCTGCGCCCGCTTGTTGGCGTTGCGCGCCGCCTCCAGTTGGGACTGGAGCTGGTCCACCATCTGCGCCGCCTGGTTCCAGGACTGCGCCACCTGGGCGCGCTGCTCCGGCGCCACGGCTTCGAGGCTGGGCTGCGGCACGCCCTTGGGGAGGAAGGAGACGGGGAGGATATCCGCCGGCGTGTCGCCGAAGTCCGGGGCGGCATCCGCCGCCTGCGCCCCGCCCGGCGCGCCTGGCGCGCCTTGCGCCTGTCCCGGATAGGGATTGAAGGCATCCACCCCGGCCAGCTTGGCGTACTCCCTCCGCGCCGCGTCGCGGTTCGCCACCATTTCCTGGCGCGTGGGGATGGCGTCGAGCTGCTTCTGGAGGTCCGCGAGCTGCGCATCGCCCGCCGCCACCTGCTGGCGGCTGGCTTCCAGCCGGGCCTTGTCGCCCTTCCCGCTCTTCACGTAGTTCACGGCCGACTGCATCCCCTCGCGCACCTTGGCGACGCGCTCCTCCAAATCCTCGCGCTCCTTCAGCCGCCGGTCCATGTCGGTGTTCAGAATCTCCACGTTGTGGCGGGCGAAGGGAATCAGGTTCTTCAGGGCGGCGGGGTCCTTGTCCGGCAGCAGCCAGGTCCTTCCCCGCCCGTCCACGTAGGTATCCCCGGCCACCGGCTGGGTGTTCCGCGCGATGGGGCGGGCACCCATCTTTATCAGCTTCAACTGTTCCTGCCCACGGGCCTGCTCCAGCCTTTCCTGCTCGTCCTTGGCGATGCGCCCCTCCCGCTGGGCGTCCAACTGCACCCCCGCCCCCTGCATCCCCACCTTCTGGGCCTCCAACTGGAGCCCTGCGGCCTGGAGGTTGATCCTCTGGTCTCCCTGCTTGAGAGTGGCCAGACTCACCGCCGAGTCGAATTGCAGCTTGCGGTCCGCCCTGGCGTTGTCCGCCGCCCGGTTCGTTTCCTGGAGCCTCACGATCTCCGCATCCATGGCGAGCTTGGTCGCCTCCCTCTGGCTGGCCTCCTTGGCCAGGCGCAGGCGCTCCTTCTCGACCTGCTGGGCAAAGTCCACTTCGTTGCGCGCCGCGTCGAAGAGCGCTCCGCCGAGCCCGGCCGGCACACTCTGGATTTTGAACGTGTAGCCCATCAGGAACCTCCCTTGGCCAGCATGGAGATGAGGCTCGCCATCTGCCCGGCATCCATGGTCTGGTATTCCGTGCTGCTCAGAATATGGTTCAGCATCTGGGCCGCGGTGCTCTGCTGGGTCATCCGCGTCTGCTGGTTCTGCCGGGTCTCGCTGCGGGCGTTGCCCAGCACGCTATCCAGCAGTTGCAGGCCGGCGGTGTCGCGCGACAGCGACAACTGCTCTCGGATCTGGTCGGCGTTCTGGATCTGCGACGCGGCCGTGGACCGCGCCTGCTGGCCGAGCTGCGCCCCCGTGGTCTGCGCCGCCAACTCGTCCTGCCGCGTGCTCTGGAACAGGTTGTCGTAGAGTTGCAGGGCCGTGGCGTCGTTGGAAGCCGCCAGGGACTCGCGCACCTGCGCCGCCGCCAGCTCGTCGTTGCGGGTGTCGCCCAGCATCTGGTTCATGCTGGAGAGGTAGAACTGGTCCGCTGAGGTCTTCAACTGCCGGTCCAACTGCTCCAGCTCCACGGCCTTGGAGTTCAGCCGGTCCTGGCTGGCCAGGCTCAGCCGGGCGCCGATCTGCGCGGTTATCCACGGGCTCATGGTCACGCCCTGCTGCGCGTAGCTCTGCGTGATCGACGCCATCTGCGCCGCGTTGTTGGCGTCCTCCTGCTGCTTGATCTGGCCCAGAATCTGCTCCTTCTCCTGGGTCTTGATCCCGGCGTTGTTCTTGGCGTAGCTGGCCAACTGGCGCAGCATGGTGGCCCGGTCGCCCGAGGCCCGGTCCGGGATCGCCGCCTCCTTGGCGTCGTACTCCTGGATCAGCCCGGTCATGGTGGAGCGGTCCTGCATAGCCTGGCCGTTGTCGGCGATGCCCTGGGCCGCGCGCAGGTTGGCCAGCTTGTCCGCGTTCGCTTCCTCCGCCCCGGAGTTCAGGGTCGGAGTGGTATTGCGGAAGCGCGTCACCTCGCCCAGCATGGTCGCCGTGTCGCGGTTGATGGTGCTCTGCGGCACCGTGAAATCCTGCTGGCTGTAGAGGTCCACCGCCCCCAGCGCCTGGTTGCGGTCCCGCTCCGTCGCCAGGTTCGCGGTCGCCGCGTCCCGCTGCCAGTTGCCGTACAACTGGTTGGCCAGGTTTCTCGCCCAGTTATTGCTCATTCGCGGCCTCCAGTTCCGTGATCCGATCGGCCAACTCCCGGTCCTTCGCGCTCATGTCCTTCAACGCCTTCCACAGTTGCTCCAGCCAGGGAATCAGCCGGGCCAGGTCCTTTGGGGGAGGCTCGGACGGCAACGGGTTGCCCATTTGCTCAGCCATGTTTCACGGTCCCTTCCGTATCCATCACCACCTGCCCCAGATGACACACCCCACGGCCCTCCACCGAGAGCGCGAAGCCCCGCGCGCGCACATCCAGCCGCCCGGCCGCCAGCACAATCTCCGTGTCGTCCGCCAAATCCGCCGTCGCCTCCGACTCCTGCCCGTTCGCCCGCGCCGGCGAGAGCCGGATCGTCACCGCCGATTCTGCCTCCTCCTGGTCGTGCAGCCACAGCAGCCGCTCCACCCGCGCCTTTTCCACGAACTCCGGGTACACCCCGCCCGACTTCAGGCTCCAGGGAATGGCCCCCAGCTCCCACGTCCACCCCGCCGCCAGTTCGTTCGGCGGCGCCACGAAGAAGGTCAGCTCCGAGGAAGTGTTGCTCGCCACGTAGCGCCGGTGGCGCGTGCCTCCCAGCGACACGAAATCGCAGGGCACGCCCGCCAGCGACGGCGCCGTGGGGAACTCCGCCCCGTCCGGCGCGAAGGAGTCCGCGCCGATGGTGTCCGCCGCCGTCACCGTCCCGGTCAGATCGCTCCCGTCCAGGGCGTCCTCCGCCAGCACCGCCAAGCCGTTTCCCGGCAGACCCAGCACCACCTGCACCCCGCCCGAAGGGGAATCCCAGAGCGAGGAGGAGACCGCCGCCAGCGAGAACTCGTACCACCTCTCCCTCACCACGTCCCACGCCAGACACAGGCGCGGGCAGCGCACCCCCAGCTCCTCCACGTCGCCCCGCTCGAAGAGCCAGAGCAGGTACCAATGCCGCTCCGGATCGAACACCCCATGGGTGAAGGCATCCAGGGAGTGGTCCACCCGTTCCGCCAGCAACCGCGCCAGCGAAGCCCCGATGTTCCGGTAGCTCGTCCCCTGCATCTCGATGATCCCCGCCTTGCCCGCGTAGTAGAACAGCGAGGGGCTGTCCTTGCCGTCCGCCAGCGCCGCGTGCGACACGCAGGCCGAAACCCCGCCGGGGTAGGGCACCACCCCCACTCCGTCCGCCCCCACGTCCAGCAAAATCAGCCCCCGGGTGTGGAAGAGGTAGCAGTAGCCCCCATGCACCGCCAGGCCCGTCAGACTCTCCCCCGCCCCGTCGTTGCGCGAAATCTCCGTGCCCAGCGTATAGCCCTCGATGTTCGCCGGGTAGGGGTTGGTCACATACACCCGCGTATCGGGCCGGAAGACCGTCGCCGCCGCGCCCGCGTGCGCCGCCGCGCAGTCCTCCGCCAGCGTGTAGGCCCCCGCCGTAGGGTCCGCCGCCACGATGCTGTGCAACCACGGCTCCCCCGCAATCCGGATCGTGGCCCCCACGTCCGAATGGCGCACCGTCCAGCCCACCGGACAGGTCACCGTGTCCAGCGAGGCCCCGTCCACCACCACCTCGCCCACCGACCGGCGCAGTGCCCCCGCCAGCACGAAGCGCCCCCGCCAGGCCCGCACAAACCGGCAGGGCGGAATCCACCCGTTGGGGTCCGCCACCGCCGTGTTGTAGACCACCGCCGAGTTCAGGGCGCCCTCCGCCGTCTGGTCCAGGTATTCCCCGTCCGTCAGCGCCGCGAACTCCGCCGCTGTCAGCTCCTCCACCAGATAGAGCAGCTCGGCGTTCGCCGCCTTGCTGCGGAAGATCCGGTAGCCCACCGTCCATCCCGCCCCTGCCCCCGGCGCGTAGGGATAGGCCACCAGCGTCAGCGTCGCATCCTTGGTGTCCCCCGCCAGCGACACCGCCGCCAGGGTCATGGAGGAGGGCAGGGTCAGCGCCCCCAGCCTCACCACCCGCTGCACCCCGTAGGTGTAGGCCGTCGAGGCCGCCAGCGTGGAACCCGTGGACAGCACCACCTCCAGCTCCCACTGCGGCTGCACCCCCAGCGGACGGTCGTCCGCGTCCAGCCCGTCCCTCACCAGGTTCTCGCCCACCCCGTTCACCACCAACTGCCGCCAGTCCAGTTGCGCCCAGTCCGGCAGGTAGTCGGCCTTGAAGATGTCAACCATGTCCGAGGAGAAGGCCATTAGAAGTCAAAGCTCCAGTCCACCAGCACCACCACCGAGGAGGCCGCGTCCATGCCCCAGCCCTTCAGGTACCACCAGTTGTTGTTCGGTGCCTCGTGAAACCAGTCCGTGGGCGGCTCTGGATAGGCCGACCAGTGCGGCCCATCCACCGCGTTGTCCACCCCCGCCCCCAGCGTGGCCTCGGCGTACATGAAGTACACCCCCTTCAGCACGTCGATCCCATGCCCCGTGAACTCCACTTCGCGGTCGCCGGTGCCTTCGCAGTCCGAGCCCTTGATATACACTGAGAGATTCCGACCAACCTGCGTGGACACTCCCAGTCCCGAGCCGATGCCGAACACCGAGCCATTGCACCGCGCGCTGTGGTAGCCACCCGACCGGTACAGCCCCGTCGCCACGTCCGGTCTGGCCGGCGCACCAGCCGCCGCCCATGTCGCCTTGGCATCATCGATCACTTCGTCCGGGTCCGCGCCATACGCAGACGGGCCATAGGACCCGCTATACGAATGCTGGCAGCCCCAGCCGCCGCGGTTCACCGCCGCCGTCCGCCGGAACGTCACCACCCCGTCATACAGCTCCTTCGCGTTCGCCACGATGCAGGTCTTCCCGGACCCGGCCTCGCCGAAGTACACCGCCGCCACCGCCGAGGTCGGCGCATTGGCCGCTCCCTCCGCCCACGACGCGAGCAGCCAGAAATGCGAGCCCGTACCCCCGAGGGCGGGCGTGAACTTGTTCGCCTCCGCCACCAGCCCCGTCAGGGTATAGGTCCCCTCCACGTCGATCAGCGGCGACACCCCCATTGCCATCTGCCGTTCCCGGATCGCGGCGATCACCGCCACGGAGAGGGCCTGCACGGACACATCGACCGAGCCCAGTGCCTCGGTGAAGACCGCTTCCCGGCTCAGCGTGATACGGAAGGTCTCGCACGCCGCCGAGATCGTTGCCTGGCCGAACCACTGCCCGTCGCTCCAGCCCGTGGCCACACTGCCCGCCGTCATCGTCGCCCCTTCCTCGCCCAGGCATTCCCCGCCCAGGGAGGCGCCCGTACCATCGTACAGCGTCAGAGTATTGCCCCGCCGGTCCTTCACCAGGATGTCCAGATCGAAGGGCACCTCCGCGTACGCCAATGCGGCCGCCGTCAGGATGGCGTTCATGTCCTCGGCCACCGCGAACTCGAGTTCGCCGATCTGCGAGGCCAGCCGCGACACCCGGATGCGCACCGCCGTGAACTCCCCGGCCTGCGAGATCGCCACCGTCGAGGAAAAGGTCTTCCCGGTCCAGTTCGCCCCCCAGTCCATCGCCTGGCCGAATCCATCGGTCAGATAGGGGAAGGCCACCCACGCGCCGCCCTGGCGCCCCTCCACCGCCACCGCCACGTCGCCCGGCGCGAAGTCCGCGCCCCAGGTCTCCACCGCGATGGTGAGGTTCTGCGCGGGCAGGTAGGGGTGAAGATAGGTCACCCCCGTTACGTCCGCCTGCCAGCGGCTCACGATTTCCGCCTCGTCGCTCGCCATCTCCACCCCGTTGAACAGCGCCACCACGCGCACCCCCTCCGCGTTGCCGATGGCCGTCCCCAGCTTCACCTGCACCTGGATGGCCCCGTTGGTCCACGTCGTTGGTAGCGCCCCCCCGGTGCTGGTAATGAGCGCGCCCGCGTCCACCGACCACACTCCCGCCACGCTCTTCTCCACCCGCATGGAGAATCCGTCACCCTCGTAGTTGGTGAGCCGTCCCCCGTTGCCCGTGATCCCCAGGCGCAGCGTGCCCGAGATGCCCGGCCGCATGGTCGCCGGCAGCGACACCGTGAACTCGGGTTCGCCGATGATCGCCGTGGCCGAGTCCACATAGTCACTTGGGGCACGTCCCTCGGGAATGATGGCGGGCGGAGACGACACAATGGCCAGCAGGCTGCCCGTGCTGGCGGGCGACGCCAGCTTGCAGGTGTGGGACCAGTGGACTCCATCCCAGCCGCTGTCCAGGCTCGCCTGCGGCGTCACCTCGGGGCTGACGGAGATCGTCCCTCCCATCGCCGCCACGTCGAAGTCCATGGCCGCATTCAACGAGCCCTCAACGGAAGCCGTAACCCCGATGGTGAACTGGCATCCCGGCCAGACTGTGCCCGGCAGGGAAACCTCCATCACCACCGTGGGTTCCTCTTCCTCCTCTTCCTCCTCGTCCTCCTCGCCCAAATCGTCGATGTCATCGCTCACCATGTCCGCCGTCACGATCATGGTCGCCGTGGCCTCTTCCTCCTCCTGGTGGAGCAGGACAAACTTATAGGTCCCCAAGGCAGGCGCCGAAAAGGACTGCGCGAACCTCCCCAGCGTCCAGCTTGCCACGTCCGCCAGATGGATCGTGCCGATGGAGGTCTCCACCCACGACCCCCCGCTGCTCAGCAACACCTGCAACTCCAGGTCCGCGCCCTGGTAGTCCGCCGCCGCTCCGCCATCGGGGTTTACCGCCAGGATGGAAAGCATGAAGGTATTGGATGTCTGCACCGTGGCCGGGACCGACAGCGCGAAGGTCATGGCGATGGCCACCTCTGCCTCCCCGTCGTCCTCCCCGGCCAGCACGGCGATCACCCGCATGGTCTCGCACGCCTCGGGGTCCGCCAGCGTCGCCTCTCCCTGCCACACCCCACCGGACCAGCCGGCAGCCAGGGCGTCAGCAGCAAGGGTCAGCGCAATTTCGTCGCCTGTCTCCGCGTCCCGTCCCACGGCCCGCAGGGCCAGCCCTGTCCCATCGTAGTCCGTCACTGCCAGCCCGAAACTGTCGTAGGCCGCCAGCACCAGCGCGAACGGCTCCCCTGGGTTGGCCGTTGCCGCCGCCCAGAGCTGAATGCTCGCCACCTCGCCGGGGGCAGACTCCCCCACCACCAGCGTAGCCGAAAGCAGCGCCGTCCCGTTCCAGGACAGCGTAAGCACCAGCTCCTCCAGCCCGGTGGCGGCAAACATCACCTGCCCGCTCCACACCCCCTCGTCCCAACCCGTAGTCAGGTCCAGGGCAACCCCGTCCGCGTCGGTAAGCGCCACGGCTACCCCGTCGCCATCCTCGGCAGTCAGCGTCAAATTCTCGCCCAGGTAGTGGGTCAGCAGATAGCCCCGCTCGTCCAGCACCACCGCCTTCACCGCGAACGCCGTAGCGGCCGCGCAGGCAGCGGGCACCAGCAGGTCCCCGCTGGCCACCGGCCACACCGCGATCTGCCAGGTCCACTGCTCGATCCCGTAGGAGGTGAAGACCAGGCGGATGTAGGAGCCATCGGCCTCATCGAAGCGGATGGTCTTCTCCCACACCCCGTCCACCCAGCCCGTGGAGATGTCCAGGGCGTCCCCGTTCTCGTCCGTGAGGCCCGTGTAGGCCGCCCAAGTCCCATCCGGCGCGCGCAGTTCCACGGCCCATTCCGCCTCGCTCCCGTCATACGCCTTCCAGTCCGCCGCCGTCGCCGTCCGGGCCCGGACCTTCAGCGTCGCCTGCTGGTAGCTCTGGAGCGTCGTCGGCCCGCTGGTCTGCCACAACTGCGTGATGTTCGCCGAACTCCCGCCGAGGCTCGCCGCGTCCTTCATCGCGTCCAGCAGGAAACCATCCTGGCCCAGCGGATCGGCCAGCACCACCATCTTCGACCAGCGGCCGTTGGCCCAGCCCTGCGTCACGTCCACTGCCGCGCCCGCCTCGTCCAGCAGCGCCAACTGCGTCGCCTCGTCCGTCCCCATGGCCAGCAGGGAAAGCCCGCTGCCCGTGTATTCCAGCAGCGTCGCCGCATTGGCGTCCCGCGCCTCCAACTGGAGCTTGAAGGCCACCGCCGGCGTCACCGCCGCAGGCAGGTCCACCACGATCTCCGCCAGCTCCGCGAAGACCGCCGTATCCTCCGCCCTCACCGTGCTGTCCAGGCTCAAGCCAACCTTCAGCCGGTAGTAGTCCGCGATGTCCGCCACCACCACCTGCTGCTCCCACACCCCATGGTCCCAGCCCGCAGTCGGATCGGGCGACCCGCCGCCCACCAGCAGCAGACCCGCGAAGGCCTCCCAGCCCCCGCCGTCGTCCGCCTGGATCACCAGCGCCAGCCCCGTCCCGTCCGCAAAGGTCGTAATCGGGCTCCCCGTCCGGTCCTGGGCCTCCAGGCGCAGCGCGAACGCATCCCCCGCAATTACCAGCGTCGGCAACTGCACGTCGAAGAAGGTCAGCCCCGACACCTCCGGCGTCTCCACCGGCGGCAGATAGGGCGGCCAGTTCGCATCCGCCACCGCCTCCGCCGACAGCAGCCGGAAGCCCGGACGCCGCCGGACCACGCCCGTGGAAGTCTCCACGTTGCTCATCTCGCTGCACTCGCCGGTAGCCAGCAGCGACGGGTCCTCCGCCGCGTTCAGCCCCTGCCACTTCCCGATTCCGACCACATTCTGGCTCACTCCCCCACCTCCGCCACATACCGCTGGGTCTGCTCGATCCTGCCCCGCGTCACCCCTTCCCGCCACGTCTGGTAGCGCGCCGAGAAGAAGGAGGCGTAGGTCTGCAACCGCCGCTGGTCCTGCGGTTCCATGGCAATCAGCTTGTCCGCCGCCAGATACTCCACCAGCTCGTCCGCCCCCTCCGGCAGGTCCATCAGCCCTGCGGTGCCCGCAGGCCAGGCCGGCATCCGGATGTAGACCATCCGCACCGTTCCGGTCGTATCCTGGGGCCACAGCAGGATCGCCGCCCCATCCGCGTCCGCCCGCCAGGTCCTCGGCGACGCCCCGGCATAGGACGACCCCAGAATCTCGAAGGTGGACGACCGGGGCAGCGGCGCCGCCCCGCCCATCGCCCCCTGCTGGTCGTTCGGCAACGGGCACCATTCCGCCTCCGACTCGTTCCACAACTCCACCCGCAGCAGCCGGGAGCAGTCCGCAGGCAGTTCCAGGCGGTTGGCAACGGCCGTTTCCGCGCCGATCTTCCGCAGACACCGGATCGCCAGCGGGTCCGCCAGCATCCGGTCCACCAGATCCCGGAACGCATCCCGCAGCCGCGCCGCCACCATCGCCGCCACATAGGTCTTCTGCGTCCGGTCATGGGCCAGCGCGCTCACCATCGTGCTCATCTCGGCCAGCGTTCTCATTTCCGTTCCTTCCGCAAAGCCGACACTTCATCCAGGATTCGTTCCGCCGTCCTGAGCACCGCCCGGTTCTCGCCCCGGAGCGAAGCCAGCTCGTCAGCCATCCGCGAACTCGCCTCCGCCTGGCGGTCCAGACCCTTCTCGAGCACCTTCACCCGCTCCACGATGGCCGTGCTCTGCTCCGCCTGCCGCCGCAGGTCCCCCTGCACCCCCTCGTAGCCCTTGTAGCCACCGGCCAGAGCCCCGATGAACGGCACCCAGATCCACCGCAGCCACCGGCAAGGCGGCTTCCACCACTGCTTGCGGGGCAAGTCGGCGCAATCCCCGATCTTGTCGAACTCGTCGGTCATGCCTACCCCCTCACCAGATCGTCGATCCGCTTCAGATTCTCGCCCGAACTCTCGCAGGCATAGTCCTGCCAGCGCGCCAGCATCTCCTGCCGCACATACAGCGGCACCTTGTGGATGGACCCGTACTCCCCGGCCCGGGTGAACACCGCGAACTGCGCCCCGTGGTACTCCGCCAGCGCCGCGTAGACCTCGACCTTCGCCCTGGTCTCCAGCACATCCACGATCACCACCTTGCGCCGGTCCGCCAGCGCCCGGTCCACCATCGACCGCGTGAAGCGCTCCGCCTGGTCCCACAACTGCGCGTCGAACCGATACTCCCCGCGAATGTCGCAGAACAGATGATCCGTCTCGTAGATCACCCACTGTCCCGCCGGGAACATCTCTTTCGCCCAGGTGGACTTGCCCGACCCGGGAAGCCCCCTCACCACCACCAAATAGGGACGATCCACCCCACCCTGGCCTACCTCAGTAAGCGACGCGGAGCGTTGCCGTTCGGCAGGGCAGGGCGGATCAAAAGGGACATGGCCGCGCGGCGGGGCCTTCAGCTCTTCTGGCTTTTCCTTGGTAGGTGGGAGCGCTTGGGTTGGTTTCCGGGCGCGCGGCATGTCGTTACTCCTTGGTCTTGTCTTCCACCACCGGAGACTCCACCCCGGTTTCCTCTTCCGTCTTCCCCACCGGGCTAGCCGCCGTGTCCGGCTTGGCTTCCGTTCCCGGCTCTACCTCCCGTGCCGACCCGACCCCCGTGCCCTGCACGGTCTTCTGCGCCGAGTCGGCCGGCGCATTGGCGTTGTCGTCTCCGCCCTTGGTGTCCGAGCTGGTCAAGTTGCCGTAGGCGGCCGAAATGTCCCGTAGCACTGCTGACACGCTTGCGGCGGCGGACGCGGCGAGGCTGGATTCCACCACCTTGCCCTGGCCGACATCCACGCCACAGCCGTACATCACGTTGTTCACCGTGATCGCCGGCAGTTTCCCCAGGTCCGTGCCCTTCGGAAACACCATCCGGGTCGTCATGATCTCCGTCGTCCGGCAGCCGACCACCAGCACCGCTACCGCCACCAGCAACTGCCACAGCTTCCAAGTCTTCATCGTCCTGTCTCCTTTGGTTTACCAAAGCACCGCCACCACCTCGAACCGATCATCCGCCAGCAACCGCCCCGGGTACCAGCCCTCCGTTTTCCGGTCCTGGCCCTTCAGATCCCGACAAAGCCCAGCGTCCAGCCACCAGTGCACCAGGCTCCCCGAGCACACATCCCGCTCGCGGCTCCGGAACACCCACTCGAAACGCTGCCCGCAGCGCAGCTTGAGAAACTCCCAGCTCCACAGCCAGTACAGCAGGATCTCCCGCTTGGGATAGGGGGTCCCCACATCCTCTATGGCCAACTCCACCGCATCCAGCAACATCGCCGCCGAGGCGTCCCGGGGACGCACAACGACGGCCTCCGCCACCCCCTCGAAGCGCTCTTCCCAAATCAGCTCCCAGCAACGCGGACTCGTCATCTCCACGGTCGAGAAGCGAGAGGCCACCATGCCCGCGTGCGTGAACCGCGCCACGTCCTCAATCCCGACTTCGCGGTTCCGTCCGGCCACCGTTTCCGAGTCCAAGTCCCGCATCACCCGCGCCTGCACCCGCGCGATGGTCTTCTGCAACACACTCGGCTTCGCGTACCGGTAGACCACCCCGTCTCCGGGCAGAACCTTTCCTGTCCGGATCAGCTCGCCCAGTTGCTGGTAAAGCGAACTCATGCCTGCCCCCCCAGCGTCTTGTCCGCCAAGACCAGCGGCAGGATGTCCGCCGCCTGTGCCAGCGTCCCCGCCGCGAACACCACCTCGTCATACATATCCCGCACGTCGCGGTACCGCGTCAGCCAGTCCCCGCCCAACTCCCTGCACTTCGCCTTGAGGGATCGGAACGTCCGTTCCGGCAGCGTGGTTCCCGTCGCCACCATCGCGCCCATCGCCTTGTCCCAGACCGCCCGGAACGCCATCAGCCCATCCCGGTGCTCGTCCCGCCACGCCGGGTACCAATCGACCGGAGCGGGGTCCGGCACCTCGATAACCGAACAGCCGGGCAGGTCCGCAAACGTCTCCGGCGTCACCCCGGTGACCACCCGGCCATCGGCCAGACGGACGCTGCGCGGGCACCAGCCCTGCGTATCGCATCCTGGCATGGTGTACTGTATGCTCATGCGTGGCTCCCAGGAGAGTTTGCGTAGATATCGGCGATCTCCGCCGCTGCCATGGGACGTGGCGCCGCTATGATATCATCCAGTTTGCCGGCAAAGCCGACAGCCATGACGCTCAATGGCTGGGCGGCATCAGTGCGGGTGCCCACGGGCAAGGTTGTCTTGAGGGTGCCATCTACATAGAACTCGGCATGTTTGTTGGTCTGGCCGGCATCGTCACCCCAGTATTGTGCCACGGCCAGATGCCACCAGCGGCCTTCCCCTCCCGTATAGTCGGTGGTGATTTCAACAACAGTAACAGTCCCGTACACAGTGATCGGGATGACTCGGTTCGGCGTGACGTTGGCCCGGATGTGCTGGGTGTTGGAACCCGCGCTGATGATCTGGATGTTCCCCGATGTGGCTTCGATCCACACCCAAAACGCCACGGTGTAGCCCTTTCCTGCTCCGCCGCCAGAGTCAGGAGTGTAGTTGCTCGTCATGAGCGTGGTATGCCCGACCGGCGCGACCAGACCGGAACCGGATACCACGGAGCAGTCTTCAGCGACCCCGATGGTCTTCCCGGCAATGGCGTCAATCCAGTTCTCTCCCCCGGCAACAGCAGCGGTAGCACGCCACCAGACATCGGTTCCCGATGGCGGAGTCCAACCCCCGGCCGCCGCCGTCCTGCGAGCCATCTGGAGTACACGCGAGCGGCGCATCAGGCAATCCCTCCCGCGCCGAGCTGCACCGTCCAGTGCGAACCATCATCGCAGACCAGCACCAGCCGGACAAGCCCGGCCAGCGTCGGCGGCTCGCCCCCATCCCACAGCGTCCCCGCCGGCCACGTGATCGCGTAGGCGGACGCATTGGTGATGGAGAGCACCACCGTCTTCCCCGCGCGGGCGGTCGGCAGCGTGATCGTCAGCGCCTCAGTCAGCGTGATGCTCGTCCACTGCTCATAGAGGTCCGGGACGGTGTAGGTGGCTCCCACGTTGCCCTTGGCATAGATACCACCATCCACCTGGAACCAATAGGCCCCGGACCATCGCCACACCCCCGCGCACGCCCCGGCGGTCGTGTCGTTTGCGCTCAACAGGCAGACCGTGCCAGCCACCGGACTGGCCGGAAGCGCCGCAACGGACTCCACCAGTTGCACGCCCGTCGTTGGGTGGACGTGATCGCCCTTCGCCCATGCCCCCGACTCTCCCGGCGCAGCAGTTCCCAATGCGGCAGGGTTGCTCCCGTACGCGGCGGGGATGTCTGTCGTCTTGGCAACCGTCCCGGCCCCCACCCCATGCACCCCGGTCGTCAGGCCGGCATGGGTGGCAATCGCCCCCGCCGCCTCGAACAGCGCCGCCAGCGTCGAGCGCAGCACATACTTCAGCGCCCCGCCCTGCCAGACCACGAACTTGTCGCCGTCTGCCGCCGTAGACACCGCCGTCTGCGGCTCGTCGCCCAGGTAGTCCGGCCCCAGCAGCGCATAGTCCGAGTCGAAGTCCGCCACCGCTATCGTGTAGGCGAACACCACGCCCACCGGATAGCTCGCAGGCGTCCCGCTCAGCTCCCAGGCGCCAGTCGCCACATTGAGCGTAGCCGTGACCAGAGACCCGTCAGCTTCACGCGGAGTCGTCCAAGTGGGGCGTCCCGCAGCATCAAGCTCAGTCGCCAAAGCATCGACGCCTTCCGGCCACTGGTCCGCCGCAAGCGTTCCTCCAGCCGGAGCCGACAGACTGCCCGTTGTTCCTTCAGCAACCGCTGCAAACCAGACCGCGAGGAACTGGCTGGAGACGCCGGCGGCTTCGTTGGCCCATTCGCTATCGTAGTCATCTTCGCTCGCCTTCTTGAGTACCTGTCCAGTCATGCCACCCGCAGGCACACCAGGCCCGACAGCACCTTGCTCGCCTGGCTGTCCCTTGTCGCTGCGCAACCTGCCGAGGATTGAATCGTAGATGACGCCCACGGTGGAATGCTCCTACGAACGGGCGAAGAAGGTAAGGGAGGAGGGGTCCGTAGCCGCGTGGTTGGCCAGCAGTTCGCCACCCTGCACGCTGTCCGTGGGAAAACTGTTGCTCCCCGCCGCGTCGATCTTCTCCACCAGCCAGATTTCCTGGGCGAGCTGCGCCTTCGGCGCGGGGGAATAGCACACGTAGGTGACCGTATCGGGAGCATCGCCGACCTCGACCACATGCTTGCTCGGCCAGTCCCGGAATCTCTCGTTGGTGCCCATGCTCTTCTCCAACCCCCTCCCGGCCGTCCGACCGGGAGGGGGCCTTGTGAGGGGTTACCGCTCGAAGACCACCTGCACGAAGTCCACGTACAGGACCTCGGCGTTCGCGCCGCCGTTCTTCACGGCCAGCACCACCTGCATCTCGGCCAGACCGGAGAGGGTCAGCTCGACGTGGTACGCCACGCACAGCCCGTCCACGTAGAAGTCCACGTAGGCCTTGGTGCCGTCGTCGCTCCAGTCGGTGATGGCGAAAGCGAGATCCGTCCACACCCCGCTGCTGCGGGTCGGGGCCGTCTCGTCGCTGGCCTTGGTCGTCTGGACCGCCGCGTTGGAGCATTCCACGATCCAGGTCGTCCCGCCGTCCACCTTGTGGAAGCCGATGCCGTCGTAGCTCGCCGAAGGACCGGCCCCAGCCGCGCCCAGCGCCGTGGCCGAACCGTCGTCCGACAGCCCCACGAAGAGGTTGGCGTCGTCCGTGTTCGCCTCGGTGTGCTTGATCCGCGCCTGGAAGAAGAGCTTCTTGCCCAGCACCGGCAGGATCAGCTCCTTGGTGCTGGCCACCACCACGTAGTTGTCGTCGGCCCCGGCCGGCGTCATCACCAGCACGCCGCCGTGGGCGTCGCTGGCCGCCGCCGTGCCGGCCGCCGCGTCCGCGCCGGTGGCCATGGTGAACATCTGGGTGTCCGTGTAGGAGTGGAAATCGTCGAAGATCTCCCCCTTGAGGCGCCGGTTCAGCCCGAACGCCGCGTTCTTCTCCGCGACGCCGTCGCCGAGGAGGAAGGCTTGAAAGTCAGCCGCATGCATCTGTCCCATGTCCTGGGTTCCTTTTTCCTAGATTCCGGAGACGAATGGCCGGGTGCCGAAGCGCGACAGCCGCGCCCGGTCCCTGGCCTCGGGGCGCAAGTCCTCAAGCCGCCCGCGCCGCTGGGCCCGGGCCGTACCGCGAAGCTCCGCCACGCTCCGCCGAAGCCGCTTCCGCCGCTCGCCGAAGTCCTGGTACGCGTCCGAGCGCTGCGCCAGGCGCACCACCGCGTCCGTGTACCCGTCCAGCGACAGCATCGGCGACCCGTCGTCGTGCGTCAGCACCAGCGCCAGCACCCGGCCCTCGTAGGTGAACCGCCACACGCAGTCCACCTCGTCCCAGACCAGACCCAGCTCCGGGCTCACCTGAGCCCGCAGGGCGCGCACCACCGTGGACGGAGCCTCGCGATCCATGACTAGGCCCCCATGGTGGTGTTGATCAGGAAGTTGTGGTAGCGGCCGCTCGTCCGGCAGCTACTGGCGAAGAGGTTCGCCCAGGCACAGAAGTCGCGGGCGCGCACCACGCCCTTGGGCAGCGGGTACCACCCCTGGCCGTGCGGATCGTGGATGCCCTCCTTCTCCACCCACTTCACCTCGTCGAAGTCGACCCGGTCGATGGAGTTCGAGAGCCCATCCGGAACCGCCAGGAACGGCGTCCCGTCGAAGCTCACGCTCTCGTAGCCCTCCTTGAACTCCTTGGTGTTCATGAAGCGCTCGTTGGTGGCGAAGAGCTGGGTGAAGAGGTAGTCCAGCACCTCCACGGAGGTGGTCACCGGCGTCCGCTTGGTGCCGAACTCGCGCAGCCACTTACGCAGGCTCGTCTTGCTCATCACCGCCGCGCTCATGTCGGTGCAGCGAGCCCGCGCCCAGTAGTTGGTCGCGTCGTCCCGGTCCACGCCCTGGAACGTGCCGCTCTCGGCCAGCACGTTGTAGATGCCGTTGCACGGCGCCTGCACCGCGTCGGGGTCCGCCCCCTCCCGCCAGTAGCCGTCCTCGCGACCGTCGATGGTCGTCATCACCGCGAAGTCGTTGTCGGCCACGCCGCGCGACTCCGCCAGGTAGACCAGGTTGCTGTCGTGGTCCACGTAGGTCACCATCACCGGCAACCCCACCTTGGTGCTCGTGCCCCGGTACCACTGGAGGTACATCCCCTCCGTGATCCAGCGCGTCCGCTCCAGCGAGACCGTGTTCCACAGCCCCGCGTTGTCCACCCGCACGGCCAGGCTGCTCTCGGCTTGGTCGGCCACCAGCAGGATGCCGCTCTGCGGCGACCGCAGGCACGCCTGCTTGAAGTAGGGCCAGCCCTCGAACACCGGCTGGAGCTTCTCGTCCATCAGGCTCACGAAGCTGTCCGGGTTCCCGTCCAGGTTCTCCAGCTCCTCCAGCGAGAGCTGGATGCCCGCGCCGTACATCGCCAGCCGGAACTCCTGCTCTCCCAGGGTCGTCTTCCCGCCGCTCGGGAACGTGCCCGTGCGCGGATGCACCGGACGCCAGCCGATGCCCCGGTTCACCCGGAACTTCATCCGCAGGCGGGTGCCATGCACCCCCTCGCTGGTCGTCTTGAGGTTCTTCATCAGGTAGTGGTCCGCCAGGCTACCCTCGCGGATATCCTTCAGACCGGGGATGTACACGTCCCGCAGCAGCTCGTCCGCCGCCTGCGTGTACGTGTAGAACAGGTCTCTGTCGCTCAGTTCCGCCATGTCCTTTTCCTCGGCGACCGGATCGGACTAGTGCCCGCCGGCCCGCAGTTGGGCCTGCACCCTCTCCATCACCCCCGCCGCCTTCGCGCGAGCCTCCTTGGTCAACTGCGCCAGCGACACCCCGTTCGGATGCTCCGTCGTGGTCCGCATGGTCGCCGCCTCGGTCGCGCCCGGCGTCGGGCTGGGAGTGGGGGCAGGACGATTGTTCTTGTTTACGGGCGCGGAGCCCTCGCCCTTCACCAGGGCCGTCTCGGCCTTCCGCGCAACTTCCGCGATGATCGCGTCCAGATCCGCATCCGGAGCCGCAGCCAACAGCGCCCGCTCCACCGCCGCGCGGGCCAAATCGCCCGCGTCGTCCGTTCGGCTGAACACGTCGTACTGCTCGATCGTGGTTTCGAGCCGCTCCACCTTCACCTGCCGTTCCCTCTCCGCCTTGATCCCCGCCAGAATCTGGCGGTTCTGCTCGGACAGGAGGGCCTTCACCTCGCCCACCTCCAGGTACTCCCCCGCCTCCTTGCCCTTCAGCGGGTCCTCGGCGGCGGCGGGCGCGGCCACCGCCATCCGCTCCGCCAGGCGCTCGCGCATCTCGCGCAGCTCCCGCTCGGCGTTCCGGCGGCGTTCCCGCTCCTGGTGCAGCGCCTTGGCCTTGTCTCCTCCGCCCTGCTCCTGCAAGGCGGCGGTGGACGCCGCAGCTTGGTCTGCCTGCTCGGCTGGGATCGGCTTGGTCACTTCGGTCGGTTTCGGTTTCGGCTTCTCGGTTTCCACGATCCTTCTCCTGTGCGCTGGAGGTGCGTCCCCGAAGGGCAGGGAATACCGTCCCCGGGCGGTTGGCCACTGGCCACGCGGTAGGTCGCGACCCTATTCATCCGCCTTCTTGGCGGCGGACTTCTCGCTCAGATACGCGGCCACGTCGCCGGGCCGCTTCCCCACCAGCAGGTCCAGGCACAGCGCCTTCAGCGCCTCGGCGGAGGCCTTGCCCACCGCATTCACCGTCGCCTTGTCCAGCGGCGCGGGCGCCAGCGACAGCTTGCCGGGCACCGCCTTCAGCAGCAGCTCGGCCACCCGCCGCGTCACCATCCGGAAGCCGCAGCCACCGCTGCCGTCGCCCGCCGGGATGCTCACCATCTCGCCATCCACGATGGTCCCCTGCTCCTCGTTGGTGTGGTTGTACACCGCCACCTTCTCGCGGGCCGCCATCGGATTCTTGTCGTCGCTCATCGCCATTCTCCTACATTGCCTGGGGCATCGGTTGCGCCGAAGGTTGCCCCCCCGGCATCGGTTCTTCCTCGTCGGCCGGTCCGACGATGGGCGGGGTCGTCCGCCCCGCCGAGGCGCTTGTCATCTCCGTCAGCATCGCCGCCCGCTGCTGCACATGCGCGAAAACCAGGGCGCGGCGGGCCTCGGGAGCGCGCTTGAACCGCTCCTCCTCCATCAGCGCCGAGTAGGTCATCAGATGCAGCGGGTGGTTCTCATGCGGCTGCGGGGTCACCGGCTCCCCCTCGTACAGCATCCGCCGGAAATCGTTCTGCGCGCTCGTCCGCGCCTTCATTGTGTCCAGGGCCGTGGGGTTCACCACCCCCAGGTCGAACATGGTCCACAGCGCCAGCGCGTCCGGGGTCCCGTCCGCCCGCACAATTGCCTGGTCGCGCCACAGCTCCAGAATCTTCGCCTCCCGCGAGGCGTAGTTCCGCGGCATTGCCGACCCCTCCGCAATCCGCAGGTCGTGCCGGATGTTCGAGGTCATGAACTCCCGCGCGTACCCCGCCCTCTCCTCGCCGTAGATCGAAATCACCTGCTCCACGTCGTAGCGCCGCCGCGCGATGGCCAGGGCCAGCCTGCCCACCCGCTCCGCGAACGCCTCGCGGTGGGTCACGTCCAGCGCCAAATCCTCCTCGGCCTCCTCCCGGAGAATGTCGAAGTGAATCGCGCTCCTCACCTGCGTGTCATTGCCCCCCTTCAGCACCTGGGGCCGACCCGCCAGCGAGTCGAAACTGTCCTCCGCGTCCGCCTTCTCCTGCATCGCCCCCACCAGCGGCTGTGCCTGCAACACCTGCACCTTTTCCCGGCTCGCCCCGGTAACGGTCAGAATCTGCCCATGCTCCTCGGTGATCTCCGTGTCCTGGAACTCCGCCTTCGGCCCGATGAACTTGTTCCGCCCGAACTGCCGGCGGTTCAGGTCGATGTCGTTCATCAGGCTGTCAATCGCCTGCTCCGCCTCCAGCAGCACCCGCGCCCGCGACGGCGGTAGCAGCGTCCCCGCTACCGGCTCCCCGAACCACGGGATGATCCCCATCGTCAGGTTGAACACATCCGTGGGGTCCACCTCCCGCGCCTCTTCCAGGTACGGCAGCGGCTCGTCTACCAAATCCATCCCCCCGGCCACCACCAGCAGGCGACCATCCGGCCGCGCGAACGAAGGCCGCTCCCGCGACACGATCAGCAGGAAGCGCTTTTCACTGCGCGCCCCCGTGTTCACATAGCTCCCCGTGAACCGCGCCACGCTGTCCACCAGCGCCAAGTTCAACGTGCTCTCCTCCACCTCGATCAGATCCTCGTCCTTCAGCGCCTTCCCGGCGAAGCGCTCCAGATAGTCCTTGGTCACCACGTCCGCCGTGATGATCCGGTTCACATCCTCCCAGCGCGACGCGCTCAGCGGAAAGAGGAACGTCGCCTCCGGGTTGTGGACCCGGAACTGCATGTCCCCGCCGAACTCCTCCACCTCGTCTTCCTGCACGAAGCTCAGCTTGCCCCGCCCGTTCTTGGTCGGTGTCGCGCCCATCGTCCGCCGCTTCCGCTTCTTCCGGAACGTCGGCGACTGCGCCCACACCGGCTCGCAATACCCGCGCGAGCACACGAACACCCACCGCGCCACCGCCTTCTCCGCCTCCAGCCAGCCATTGTTCGTCCGCCAGTGGTCGAAGATCGCCTCCGCCACCTGCGCCCGCTCGCTGTCCACATCCTCCTTGCCGCCACCGTAGGCCGTGATCGTCGGCTTGGTCTTGAACATCTTCCGCATCCACCAGCGGTACAGCTTCTTCAGCGCGTTCGACTTCGGCCTGATCCGCCCCTTCCCCTTCTTCCGCCGCAGCCCCGAGGACAGGCTGAACTGGAGGTTTGTCTCCCCGTTCAGCTCCGCCCTCACCAGCGCCGAGTCCGCCGCCCGCAGGCGCAGTTGGTCGACCCCGTCGCGCAGGAGCTGGTTCAGCTCCTCGTACGTCTTCGAAGGTTGCTTGCTCTGGTCCCTCACGGCACGATATCCTCGTCGTTCGGCTCGTCGTCGGGTTCAACAGGCACCTCAAGCGCCTCCTCCACCGACTGCAACGCCGCCAACTTCCGCTCCAGGATCGCGTCGAACATCCGCGCCAGCGTCCGGTACAGCAGCAGCATCGGCAGCATCATCGCCGCCACCACCGCCACCAGGAACAGCCCCATCAGGGCGATGACCTCGCCGCCGCTCATGCCTCGTCCTCCTCGGCCCGCGCCAGCACCAGCGCCATCTGCTGGCGCCGGAAAAGCTCCTGCATCTCCCCGATGTCGTCCACCGTCTCCGGAACCCACGGCTTCGCCGCAGGAGGCTCCTCGCGGAGCCCCGGACACTGCCTCACATACGGGTCCCCCAGCTCGCTCAAAGCGTCGATCCGATGCTTCTCCAGCGACGCCGGATGGTTCTGCAGCTCCCTCACCAGCTCGCCGCACTCCTCCATGTCCGGATCGAAGAACAGCTCCCCCCGCTGCAACAGCGGTTGCAGGGCGTGGGTGATCCGCTCGTCCTTGTCCTGCCGTTGCAGCGAGTACGGATACACCGGCATCACCGGCAACCCGCTCGCCGAACGCTTCACATTCTCGTCGTCGATGAAGCTCCGCACCACCGTGTCAATCGCCGCCTTCTGCAGGACGAGCCCGCCCTGGCAGCGGAACTGGTCGAACACCGCGAACACCCGGTTCACGAACGCCGCAGGAGCCCGCTGGCGGCACTCCGACAGCACCACCGTCTTCCGCCCGAAGCTGTCCCGGCACACCACCATGATCGCGTCCCGGTCGCTCCCCTTGTTGTCGCTCCCCGCCGCGTCCGTCAGGATCGTCGTCTCGTAGTTCAGCAGCCCCACCATCGCCGCCTGCCGGATATCGTCCCACCGCAGATAGCGGAACCAGTTCGGGTCAAACCCCTTGTCCGCCATGCTCGGATTCAGCATGATCTGGCAGGAGAAATCGTACAGCCCGCCGTCGTTGCGCTCGCTGTCGCCGCCGCCGGCGTTGCAGTAGTCCATCATCCAGTCCAGGCTGAATCCCTCCGGGAACAGGCTGCGACCATTCGCCAGCACCCCCGAGACGATATGGCAGTTCCCCCGGAACAGCCGCTCCCCCGGATACTTGTCCGTCCCGTCCCCCGCGATGTCCAGCGTCAGATCGTCCTGGGCGAACCGCGTCCCGATCACGATCATGATCTTCCGGCTCGTCCGCTTGAACAGGAATTCCGCCCCCTTGAACCCCTTCCGCGTCTTCGCCATCACGTCCGGCGTCGTTACCGAGTGCTCGTCCCAGATGTCGTCGCAGACGATCCACTCCACATGCTTCGAGGCCAGCTTCGAGGTGATGCCGTTTGCCTTGATCGTCGGTTCCCCCACCAGCGTCGTCCGCTGCGGGGCCGACCACTCCCCCTCGCTGCCCTCCTTCGCCTTTGTCGGAGCCTTGAACTCCGGAAACAGCCGGAGGAGCGTCTCGTTCTTCGTGAAGTGGTTGCGGATCTCGTTCGTCTTCTTCTTCGCGTTGTCCAGGGAGCCGCTCAAATACATGATCGTCAGGTTGGGATCGTTCAGGATGCCCTGCACCGACTTCCCGATCCCGAAGATCGTGCTCTTGAACGAGTCCCGGGGGAACTCAAACAGCGCGTGCGTCCCGTCGTCCATCCGGTTCACCAACCGGCACATGAAGTAGTGCAGGTGCATCGACATGTCCCGGTAGCCCAGCACCTGTTTGCACAGCCAGTAGAGGTCAGCCTTGCACAGCTCCCGCTCGAACTCCAGCCCCCAGCGCGCCCGCTCCCCCGCGTTCCCCAGGTCCTGGCAGTTCTCCCGCAGGAACTCCGCCCGCAGAACCTCGAGCTCCATCTCGTACTCCGCCTCGGCCCGGTCCGACAGCGCCGCCAGCTCGCCCAGGTCGAACACCTCCGCGAAGTCCACCTCGCCCAGCCAGCCGCCATGCGGGTACACGTCCTGCGGCGGACCACCCGGGAAGGCCTCCAGCAGGGCCGCAGGCGTCCGCCAGACCTGATCGAAGCCGATGTACAGGCTCCGCGCCGTCCAGTAGGCCCGGAACCCCTCGGGAGACCTCAGCGACGGCCCGTCACTCACGCCCGGCCCTCCCGAAAAAAAAATTCCCGCTTCAGCGACTGGTAGACATATACGGGGCCGGCCGAAAATCCGCTCGGCACCGTACCCCCCCCACCCCTGCCGGGGCGCGGGGTCCTCTCCCGCCGCTGATAGTAAACTCCCCGAAACCGCCCCGGAACCCCCCCATCCGCAGGCCATCCCAAGCACGAACACCAGGCCAACCATGAACGAGCGCATCATCACTCCGCCCCCCCATTTCCAGCCCCCGGCAACCTCCCTGGCACAGATTGACACCCCTCCCCCTCAGACTCCCCCGCCCCCCTGCCAAGCAGCCTCTCCCGCAGCAGAGATCGAGCCTGGCCGAGCCTATTGCTCCCCTCGCCAGACCCCGCCTCCACCTCCACCACCGTCCCGTCCGGAGTCGTCACCGTCGCCCTCGACGGGCGAGGCGTGGACTCGTTGCCAGCCAGCGCCAGGTCCAGCAGCATCCTCTCGCCCCCGCAGAGGCCATCCAGATGTCGCCGCCCGAACCGCAGATCCCCCGCCAGCCGCTGGGCCGCCTCAGCCGCCACCGACCTGAGCATCACGAACCCAGGCGGAGCCATCCGCTGGATCACGTCACACACCGCCGACTGCACCTTGGGATTGGCCAACAGCCGGTAGGCCGTCCGCACACTCACCCCGGCGATCTCCGCCATCCGCTCCACCCCCAGGGTAGCCCGGTCCGCGAACGCCTGCACCACCGCCCACCTCCGCCCCTCCTCGGTCAGAGCCAGCATCGTCGGGCAGTCCCGGACCGCCTCCAGCACCAGCTCTGCCCGGTCCTGCGGAGTCATCTCCCCGCAGTGCGCCAACGCCGGCTCGCCCGGCAGCAGGAACTCCGGCTGCACGGCCAGCTTGGCGGGCTTCGGGGTGGCGGAAGACGTAGGCATACCCCCCAACATGCCATACCCCCCGCCCCCGTCCCCTCCTATGTCCGATCTGGCATACACCCCCACAGAAGAATCTCTTCTTCTTCTTAGTCCCTCTCTAAGGTCGCGCGCCCGCGAGGCCCTTGTGCCGGATCGGACACAAAACCCCGGAATCTGTGCCAAATCAGACACGCCATCCGTGCTCACTGTGTCAAATCAGACACAACCCCCCAGCCAGACCCCCGTTTGTGCCAAATCAGACACAACGAGCACGCGCCACGTGTCAAATCAGACACAGATTTCCCAATTCTGTGTCAAATCAGGCACAAGCACCCCGCGCTGCCCAACCCGCTCCAAACTTCCCTGGACCCACGCCCAGGGCAGGGGGAACCGGCTAGGCAACCAGCCCTCCGGCCCGATCCCCCCTCCCGGATCGGGCCTTTCCGTTTCGGCCCTACCGCGTTCCCCCGCGCAACAGCAGGACGAGTAGCGCCAGGGCCAGCCCCACCACCCCGATCACCACCAGGTAATAGACCCAGCACAGCACCCAGGCCCCGGCGAACTTCCCGGCCACCATCACCCAGCGCCACGCCCGGTTGCCCTCTCCCCTGTCCACATCCTCTTTCATCACCATCACGAGCGAGAATACGCCCACCGCCAGGCCCATCGCCACGCACCCGGCCATCGCCAGCAGCCCGGCCAACCCCAGCGCCAGCTTGACTGCCCGCCACATCCATTCCCACGCCTCCATTGCCGCACCTCCGCCAGATACGAGCCCCGCCGGCCATCGGCGCGGGCCACTCGCCAGCATAGCCCACCATCTTCCCGGCGCCAGGAAAATGGTCCCTATCCCGCCTTGCGCCTCCCCCTCCACCCCGCCGCCAACCCCCAGGCCGACCACACCCCCAGGCCCACCAGCAGCCCCAGCACCAAGGCCAGCGCCAGCGGCCCCATGGCCACCGTCGCATCGCCCGCGCGCAGGCCACTCCACGCCTCCGACCAACTGGTGGGGCTGGGCCATCGTACCGGGTTCTCGCCCATGTTCCTCCAATTCCACAGCGCCACCGGCGGCCAGACCGCCAGCACCCCGAGCGCCGCCACCACCCCCGCCAACACCGATCCTTCCCTGCGCATCGCCAGGTCCCCGCGTCACCGGCCCCGCCGACCATCGGCGGGCCTGGCCGCATCATAGCACGCGCGCGGAAAGGGCGCTAGTGCCGTCGCCGCTCGATCCGCGCGAGGATGGCCTCGTCTTCCCAGTTGGCCGCCCCCCGGCCCCACGGGTCCTCCACTCCACATGCGGCACGCGCCAATCGCAGCAGCATCCAGGCACAGACCGGAGCGGCAATCGCGCTTGCTGTGTAGCCCAAATCTCCCCCTGAGTACAGCCAGACCCCAATTCCCGCCATGTGGCCCCACGCCACGACGCTTGCTGTCTTCGTGCTCGTCGTCCCAAAACCGGCTTTCTCGTCCGCATCCGCCGCGCTCCACATCACCCCGGTCGCCGCTTCGAGCGACAGCACGGCTCCGGGCACCGACATTGTCCCTTCTCGTCCCCTGCCCAGTATGGCCAGAATGGCCAGACACCAGCCCACCTCCACTGCCGACATCCACATCAGCGATGCGGCGTCCACCGTCCCTGCCAGCTTCCGTCCTCCCCGTTCGTCCAGCCTTGCGGCCCATGCGTCCAGCGCTCTCGCAGGCAGCAGGCAGACGACAAACGGAACGGTGCCTCCCCTCCATATGAGTCCTCCAATCATTGCCTCTCCCCACTGTCCCTGCATCAGCAACCATACGCCGCCCGCCAGCGATGCCCACCTTGCCATCCCCGCGACCGCCCACATCACCGCTAAAAGGCATTCCACTGCCATCCCGGGTCTCCCTCATCCCGCCTGCCTACCCACGCCAGAAACGGAACTGCCGCCGCCGTTCCCGCCCCCCTTTTCAGCCTCCGCGTGCGCGGCTCCCAGGACAACGTAGCGGCTGCTCTTCGGCAGTCCAGCCCAGACTGTTACCAATTCCTTCAGCAGGGGATCGCCCCCGCTCCCCGCCCCGTACGGCGATCTCTCCTCCTGGAGCTCGGCGAAGGGCATCCCCGCCAACGACTCCTCGGGCAGCCACTCCCGGACCACCGGCAGCAGCCGCTCCAGCGTCTCCAGCGTCATGTTCGCCGCCTGGCTCCTCCCATTCAGGTAGGAATTGATCCGGCCCTGCGAGACCCCCGTCCGCCGCGCTACCTCGGACTGGGACGACGCCTCGCACACCCGCCGCAGGGCCTGGACGACCGCTTTTGCAAACATGTCTGTCTCCGGGATCATCCCCTCCCCTTGCCCATATCATTCCCGTTTATGCGATAAAATGCAAAAAGCTCGCTTGACAACTAGCCGGAACCGATTAGCCTATCCCAGACCACCACCGAGGATTCCCCATGAGCAAACACACCGTCGCCGCCATCTTCGACACCGCCGATCTACACCTGCTAGACGCTCTGGTCCAGGTAGATGCATCCTCACGTTCCGCCGTGATCCGCAAGGCGGTCCGCCTCCTCCATCAGCAGCAACAGGCTTCCCTTTTTTTGCCCGAGGCTAGCCGGAACCGGCTAGGCGACGGCGAACGGGCGAGAGGAGACTAGCCATGCACGCCACCCTGCCTTGCCTCGTGATCGCCGGGGACACGATCCCCGTCCATCCCCACCCCGCTCTGGAGTGGACCCTCCCCACCGCCGACGTTGCGCGCGGCTTTGGCGTGTCCGCCAACGCCATCCAGAAACACAAAGAGCGGCGACCCGACGAGCTTGTCGAAGGTAAGCACTGGCTTCAGACAATTTGTCCGAAGGGGTGTGACACTTTGTCTGAAGCCCCCGGCCCCACGACGCCCATCCACTGGACCCGCCGCGGCGTCATCCGTCTTGGCTTCTTCCTCCACAGCCCGCGCGCCAAACTCTTCCGCGACGCCGCCGAGGATCTCGTCCTCGCCGCCACCCAGGGCGAACTCGCCCCCGTCGCCAACCTCCCCGCCCTCGTCCGCGCCGAAGTCCGCCGCCAGCTCGGCCACCCCTGCGGTCGCGGCGACGGCACCTTGAGCCTGTCGAAAGGCCTGTCTAACGGCCAACCCTCCCTCCCCACCCTCGCCCTCCTGGCCCTGCTGGCCGACCTCCCCGCCCCCGCCCTGCGGCTCTACCGCGAACTCCTCTCCCAGCCCTCCCCCGCCCGCCTCTCCTGCCCCCACCAGGGCCGTCGCGGCTACGGCCTCGCCCTCCGCGCCCTGGCCGACCGCCGCCTCGTCGCCGTCCCCGATCCCGGCCGCTACACCCGCCGCGCCTACACCGTCCACCTCCTCCCCCTCCCCGAGGAGCCCCCCGACCCGTACGGGCTGCAAGCCCTGAGCCAGCCGTACGGGCTGCAAGCCCTGAGCCAGCCGTACGGGCTGCAAGCCCTGAGCCAGTCGTAAGGGCAGGCCCCCGTGCCTGCCCTCTTTCCCCTCGCAGACACTGAGCCTGCCGAACGTGCCCTCCCCAGGAGAGAAACCCATGCCCGCCCCAGCCACCATCGACGCCCGCCTCCGCGCCCTTCTCCCCCAGGTCCAGGACGCCCTCGACACCATCGAGCGCCGCGACCATACCACCCTCGGCGCCGACCTCGCCCTCGACGCCCTCTACGCCCATCTCCGCCGCCTCCAGACCGACCTTTCCGCCCTCTCCCTCGACGCCGCCCGCGTCCCCCTCCCCGCCGTCTGCTGCGCCTGCCACAGCGCCCTGGACGCCGCCCGCCAGCCCCTCCCCACCACCCACGGCTACTGCCAGCCCTGCGCCGCCCAGGCCCAATCCTCCCGGACCCTCGCCGTCGAGCGCCACATCACCCGCGAGGAATTCCTCGCCTCCCCCGCCCTCGCCGACCGCCGCCTCGCCGTCATCCAGCAGGCCCACGACCACCTCGTCAGCGACCGCCACCCCGACCGCGCCGAGCGCCTCCTCTCCGCCGAGATCGCCACCACCGGCCAGGAAAACCGCAGCCGCCGCTAGGAGCCCCGCCCATGTCAGACCCCATCCGCATCCATTCCGGCCCCGCCGCCCAGGCCCACAGCCAGCCCTTTCGCCCCGGCCTCGCCCTCCTCGGCCTCCTCTCCCTCGCCACCTACATCACAGCGCCCCTCGGCGCCCTCCTCGGCCTCTCCCTCCTCTGCTACCTCGCCTGGGGCTACACCTGCTTCCTGGTCTCGATCCCCATTGCCCTCGCCCTCTACTGCGCCTGGCTATCCTACGGCCAGGACCGCAACCGCCCCTGCTTCCGCCGCACCGTCCTCTTCGGCCTCGCCCCCAACCTCTACTACTGGTCCGACTGGCCCCGCTCCCATCGCGTCACCCGCCTCACCTACGCCGGCCACGACTACCGCAAGCTCATCGGCCCCCTCTGGCGGGAGATCCGGTAATGGGCACTCTCAACAGCCACAACCCCCGCTGCATCTGCGATCACTGCGCTGGCATAGACGTATCGGTCACTCCGGGCCATCGCCCCCATTGCCCCTGCAAGTCCTGCCGTGACGAGCGCTATCGCCTAGTCGCAGCCCATGCTCATCGCGTTCTCCCATCCCATGACTCCCT